>Ga0116161_1001255_pt1 | contig 26580 bp, 24 predicted proteins | sample AD_JPNAS3_MetaG_FD_89877 | JGI IMG/M metagenome (GOLD analysis project Ga0116161, IMG submission 89877) | Active sludge microbial communities of municipal wastewater-treating anaerobic digesters from Japan - AD_JPNAS3_MetaG | ecosystem: Engineered > Bioreactor > Anaerobic > Digestate | place... | reverse complement strand
GGCTTGGAAAACGCCCTCCCAAGCGCTAGCAAAACCATGAATTAAATGCTGAACACCTCAAGTCCGCCCAACGCACCAGCATGGGTTGAAGAGCTGTACTAGGAGGCAGGGACAGGGACAGGATCAGGGGACAGGGACAGGGACAGGGACGGGGACAGGAACGAGGGTGCAGGTTGACGTGCCTTAAATGTTGTTTTGTGTATAATCACTGCCAGTTTGTATGGGGGGCACCAATAATGAGACTGTTCTTTAACATTTCCTTGGCTGTGGCTTGCAGCCTTATCATCGCTGGCTGTGGCTCTAATGACCAAAGCAACGAAACAGACGCTAAAGACACGGATATTAAGGACATCAATTATGACTCTTCATCTGATGACTCCACAGTAAGACCTGATGAAGACAGCAGCACCTCTGAAACACCACTAGGCGAGGACATCCCACCCGACACACCAGACGACAATCCCGTCCCCTCAGACCCATGCGATCCAAATCCATGCACACAGTTAAACAGAACCACTTGTGTAGCAACTGGAGACACATACGAATGCAACTGTGACCACAACTTCATCCTCGTAAAAGACCAGTGCGTCCCAGATAACGAACCTGGACCATGCTCACCCAACCCATGCACTGAAACTAATAAAACCAGGTGCCTCCTTGATGGCCAAGGCGGATACACGTGTAACTGCGACTATGATTACCACGACGATAACGGCTTGTGCTGCCAAGCATTTGCCGAAAACGTCGGCGGCGAGTGCAAGTGTCGTGAAGGCTATATCGATGCCGACAATGATGGGAAATGCACGGTCATTTGCTCCGAAGATTCAATCGAAGGCATCAATGGCTGGTGTCCAGATGGTCAAATCTGCGTCCAAGGGACGTGCGCCACCGACTTCTGCGCCGATAAGGAATGCCCGGAAAACAGCGAGTGCGTTAACAAACCCGACAGCGCATTTTGCATGTGTTTTGAAGGCTTACACATGTCTGACGGCATCTGCTGCCCACAAAACGCACAAAACGTTAACGGTACCTGCCAGTGCAACGCTGGATATGAACTCCGAGGTGGTAATTGCGTCGCACTACCCTCAAACCCATGTGAGCCTCAAAACCCCTGCAAATCCCTCCATCGCACTACTTGCGTACCAGACGATTCGGCACAAGGCTACTCATGTCACTGCTCGGCCGGGTTTGAAGACCGCGATGGGGTATGTGAAATGCTTGTCCTAGAAAGCTGCCCATCAGGACTGCAATGTAGAGCCGGGTACTGTGTGCCTTTCGACCTCAGGAACGACCAGTGCGTTACCGACGATGACTGCCATGAATTCAGCCCAATTGCACCAACCACTTGCAACGCCTCGGCGGCAGGTGGGATTTGCCTGAACTGCACCGCACCCAGCGACTGCCCTGGAAACAGCCAGTGCACACAGTACGGTACATGCGCAAATATGTGTGACGACGATGACGATTGCCCCTATGGCAAGTGTTCCACACAAACAGGCTACTGCGTCCAAAAGTATTGTTCCTCTGATGAAGACTGCTTCAATGGCACAGCCTGCCTAAATACTGGAGATTCTGGCCGTGGTATGTGCAAGCGGATGCCATGCACTGAAACAGAGTGCTCAGAAACTTTCCCGAAGGGCACATGTCCAAACCCAGGTGAAGCCTGCGTTTATGGCGAATGCCTGTCAAGCTGCACCCCCAACCCATGTACCAAAGAGCTGAACAAAAACACTTGCTCAATGGATGATGGCGCCCCCGTCTGCAAATGTAACGATGGATTCGCCCCAGACGCAAATGGCATGTGCAAACTGACTCCAACCACGTGCCCAAGTGGCTTTAGCTGCGCCAATGGCGTCTGCGCTGACAAAAACGACCCATTCTTTGTGTGTCAGACCAACAGCGACTGTGGCCCAGGCCTGACTTGCAGCCCCAACCTCCCATCTGGAAGCTGCCATGGCTGCTCCGTTTCATCGCCTTGCCCAAGCGGCCTGACTTGCATGTCAGGTTACTGCCTGGTCCCGTGCAGCCTTCACGATCAATGCGGCCCAGCCATGCAGTGTCGTGGTACCGGATTCTGTGGGCGAAAGCCTTGCACACAACAATCCGACTGCGCCGATCCATACATCTGTGTTGAAGGCTCAGATGGTGGAACCTGTCAGCGCCCTATTTGCGAGTAATTTCCAAAAATCTGCCTCGCGATGAACCTCACAAATTCGAAGTAATACTCATTGATCTGGGTCTAGCGCTATGTTAGCCTGTGGCCTGTTTTTTTGTTGTTTCACTTGCTGGAGGGGCCATGAACAAGGTATTCGACAATGCTGATGCCGCAGTTGCGGACATCCACGATGGCGCCGTTATCGCAGTTGGAGGATTCGGGCTTTCAGGCAACCCTGAAAACTTGATTCGTGCCCTCCATCGCAAAGGCGTCAAAAACCTTACAATCATCAGTAATAACTGCGGAATTGATGATGAAGGGCTCGGCATTTTGCTGGCCGCTGGACAGGTCAAAAAGATGATCGCCAGCTATGTCGGGGAAAACAAAATCTTTGAACAGCAATTCATCAGTGGTGAATTGGAGGTTGATCTTACCCCACAAGGCACCTTGGCTGAGGCCATGAGGGCTGGAGGGGCTGGTATTCCAGCGTTCTACACACCTGCAGGCGTTGGAACCCCAAGGGCTGAAGGCAAAGAAACCAAGGTCTTTGACGGCAAGGAATACCTGCTGGAAAGGGCCATCACTGCCGATTTTTCGCTTGTTTGGGCCCACACTGGAGACAAGCAAGGAAACTTGGTTTACAGGGCCACCGCCAGGAACTTTAACCCAATGGTCGCGACCTGTGGCAGGGTCACCATCGCGGAAGTTGAAAACCTGGTGGAAGTGGGTGAAATCGAACCGGATGCCGTCCACACTCCTGGCATCTATGTGCAACGAATTGTCAAAGGCGAATTCTTCAAAAAACCTATTGAGCGCCTGACCACTAGGCCACGGGAGGAATAAACATGCTGACCCGCGAACAAATTGCAATGCGAGCCGCCCAGGAGATCAAGGATGGTTACTATGTGAACCTGGGTATTGGTCTGCCAACCTTGTTGGCTAACTATGTTCCAAAGGGTGTTAACGTGGTTTTTCACACGGAAAACGGCCTTTTGGGGGTTGGTCCTTTCCCATATGAAGGCGACGAAGATCCAGATTTGATTAATGCTGGCAAGCAAACCGTCACAGTTTTGCCTGGCGCCAGCTACTTTTCCAGCGCTGACTCATTTGCCATGATTCGTGGCGGCCACGTCGATATGACCGTTTTGGGGGCCATGGAAATAAGCGCCCAAGGCGACCTGGCAAACTGGATGATTCCTGGAAAGATGGTCAAGGGAATGGGCGGTGCAATGGATCTGGTTGCAGGCGCTCGCTATGTGGTTGTCGCCATGGAGCATACCGCCAAGGGCAGGCCAAAGATTCTGCCCCAGTGTACCTTGCCACTGACCGGTCTTAAGTGTGTCCATCGAATCATCACTGACATGGCGGTTATGGATGTCACCGAAAATGGCCTCGTGCTGAAGGAACTGGCGCCAGGCGTTTCAGTTGAAGAGGTCAAAGCCGCAACAGCTGCCGAGTTCCAGATAGCCCCTGACCTTTGTGAGATGAAGTTTTAGCCCGGGTTTTTCATGAACCAGCCTCAGCCAACGAAGCGTATCTTGGCAGTTGACCCTGGCACTGTGCGCTGTGGATTGGCCGTTTCAGATGAACTTGGGATGCTTGCATCTCCAGTTCACGCGATTATGGTTGGCGACGGCCAAAACCTGATTCGGGACATTTTAGAACAGGCCACCATCCTAGAAGTCCACAAGATCATTGTGGGTTTACCGCTGAACATGGACGGAACTGAAGGGCCACGCGCCCAAGCCGGACGGCGCATGGCAGAAGCGCTACAGGCTGCAACAGCCCTTCCTGTAATCTTGGTTGATGAACGGCTGACGTCTTTCGAGGCAGAAGAACGTTTGAAGGAAGCTGGTATGCAACCAAGAGGGCGCATTCGCGCTGGACGTAAGGGAAAACGTGACGCTCAAGTGGACTGCGCAGCGGCGGCGGTACTTCTGCAGTGGTACCTAGATCGCCCAAATCCTGCAGCACCACTCACCTGATCCTGAAACCACCCAACCAAAACCCCTAAAGCCACGCTCTTGAAGCGCCATCCGAAATCGCTGCCCCTACCCTTCTACCTCTCCAGGCCGCCAAGTCAACACTTCCGCAGGTCCATCAGTAATCAGCAAAGTGTGTTCCCAGTGGGCAGACGGCTTGCCATCGGCCGTCACCACAGTCCAGCCATCTTTAAGCATCTTGACCTTACCAGTTCCCAAATTAAACATGGGCTCAACCGCCAAAGTCATCCCAGGGCGCAACAAAGGCCCAGTCCCAGGCTTGCCGTAGTTGGGAATTGGAGGATCCTCATGAAGCGATCTGCCCACACCATGCCCACAAAAATCCTTAACTATTCCCAAGCCCTCGTTAACCGCCCAGGATTGAATCGCAAAAGATAAATCATGTAGGTGTCTGCCTGGCAGAGCCGTTTTTATAGCAGCCAGCAACGATTTTCTGGTAACCGAGACCAGCCTGTCGACGTCTGGGTCAGCCTTTCCAGCCACCACACTGATTGCCGAATCCGCTATAAAGCCACGCCAAGTAACGCCACAGTCTATGCTGACTATGTCGCCTTCCTTTATCACCCGGTTTGATGGGATACCGTGAATCACCTGTTCATTTACAGAAATACAGGTGGCCGCCGGAAATGGTGGTGCATTTACAGTCATCCCAGGCTGCCCCCTGAAACTGGCGACAGCGCCAGCTTCGGTAATCATTTTGTCAGCTTTTTCCTCAAGTTCCAGCGTAGTGACACCAGGAAGAACCATCTTTTCAAGGGCTGCCAGCACTTTCGCCAAAATCTGGCCAGCCTCACGCATAATGGCTTGTTCCTGTTTGTTCTTTAACACGATCATGTCAAAAGCCCTATAGACAAAGGGGCCTGGAAGATATCACCATGATCGCTGGCTAGCAAGCCCCAAACAATTGCCTTCCACAAACCTATGTGGCAATATCAGTGACTCGGGAGGTGTGCAAATGAAAGCAACTGATCACTTGTATGCTGTGTTGTTGGCCGGGGGGAAAGGTACCAGATTCTGGCCTCTTTCACGTTCAGAACACCCAAAACAACTCCTTAAGCTGTTTTCAGATAAGACACTGCTTGAGGAGACATATGACCGCATCACCCCACTAGTACCTGAAGATAGGATCTATATCGCAACGGTTGAGCAGCTGGCCGCCAGAATTAGGACAACCAGTTTTCATCGACTGGCCGAGGAAAATATCATTCTGGAACCTATTCCAAGAAATACGGCTCCCTGCATTGCCGTGGCAGCTAAAAAAATACTAAAGAAGGACCCAGATGCCATCATTGCTGTTTTGCCATCTGATCACTTCGTCAAAGATACCAATACTTTCCTTGAAGTAATGGAAGCCGCTGCACACTATGCCGCCAAAGGCAGGATCGTCACCCTTGGCCTTCAACCAATAACTCCTGAAACTGGCTACGGATATATTCGATTTGGTGATTTCATTGGTGACACAGAATCAGTTAACCAAAAGTACAGAGCCCGAGCCATTCAGGCTTTTGTCGAAAAACCAGATGTCCAAACGGCTAAGTCTTATTTAGAAGACACACACTATTTGTGGAACAGCGGAATATTTGTTTTCAGGGCTGATACCATGCTTGAGCAGGTCAAAGAACATCTGCCAGACCTTGCCACATGTGTAAACGAACTTGAGAATATCAATCCTAAAGATTCTAAAGCCATAAAGAAATGCTGGGAGGCAATGCCTAGTATCTCAATCGATTATGGCGTTATGGAAAAAGCCCAGGGGTTGCTTGTAATTCCGGCATCTTTTGGCTGGAGCGACGTAGGCACCTGGAATGCCTTGGGGACGTTTCCAAATGATGCTTCGAACAACTTTACACATGGTGATGTGATAGCGATTGATACCGCAAACAGCGTGCTTTACTGTGATGAAGGACTGTTAGTTACTTTAGGTATGGAAAACGTCGTGGTTGTTTCAACTAATCGTGTCGTCATGGTTTGTCCGACGGATCGCACTCAGGAAGTCAGGAGAATTATTGATGAACTGAAGGCGCGAAACAAGGGCGAATATAGCTAAATCATCAAAACAACGAGGAATATAGATGAAGGTAGCCTTGATTGGTTTGCCCCAAAGCGGCAAAACTACAATGTTTCGCGCTTTGGTTGGGCCTGGTGTATCAAAGGAAAAAGGGTTGTTAAACCTTGGCATTGTTAAGGTTCCAGATAAACGAGTTGAAAAGCTTGCCCAAATTTACAATCCAAAGCGGACGGTTTACGCCCAGATTGAGGTAGTTGAAGCAACCGCAGTTCACAAGGGTGACAAAAAAGGTGGGCAGGGCTCAACTCTTGATCCAGCCTTGCTAAACTTGCTTAAACCAATGGACGCCTTTTTGTTGGTGACACGTGCCTTTGATGAAGAAGGCCTTTGTGAGCCCAGGGCAGATGTTGAAGCTATCATTGAAGAAATGATGCTTTCCGACCTTATGGTACTAGAGGCGCGACTTGAGCGAGATGAGCTTGACCGCAAGAAAGGAAAGTCTGTAATACCAGCAGAAGAACTTGATGCACTGACAAAATGCCGCGAATTGCTTGAAAGTGGCCGTTTGATTGCCGAGGCTCCAGATGTCGCAAATTTGGCGGAACTTCGCACTTATGCCTTTTTAACGGCTCGCCCAATCTTGGTAATAGCAAACGTGGCCGAGGCTGATGCTGGCACACCAATCGAAGAACTTTTAAAGCGTTATGACTTACCAGTTCGAGGGCTACAGACATTTGCATGTTGTGCGCAGATAGAGGCAGAGTTACAGGAATTACCAGATGACGAACGTCCAGATTTTATGGAGGCACTGGGGATAACCGAACCAGCGGTTAACATCGTCATTGAACAGGTTTACAAGGCCTTGGGCCTGATATCATTCCTGACCACCGGTGATGACGAATGCCGGGCATGGACCATCAGAAAGGGCACTTTAGCACCTAAGGCCGCTGGAGTAGTTCACAGTGACATTGAAAAAGGCTTTATCAGAGCCGAGGTAATCGCTTATGACGAGTTTGAAGCCCTAGGCTCTGAGCAAGCGGCAAAAAAGGCAGGCAAATACCGCTTGGAAGGGCGAGAATACGTAGTCCAAGACGGTGATATTATTCATTTTAGGTTTAACGTCTAACCCCTACACTGATTCCAAAACCACCCACCACAAACCTTTGTTTATACAAAAGCAATCCAATAACGCCAGCCAAGGCCGTTGCATCCTTGTAGTACATGGCACTCTTCAACTCTTTATCTGTCAGCCCCAGCTTAGCAAAAGTGGCCTTGCAAAACTCCAACTCCCGAGCCTCGACCTCATCCAACGATACCGTGGCCTTTTTCAATTTACAGTCGTACTTGAAAATGATGCCATCAAACAACTCATAGATTGGGGAGCCAGGACCCAGTTGGCTGTCGGTAACTGTTACCAAACGGTCCATTTCGTACAAATACTTTTGAAAGGCCAGGGAAAGATATGTAACCATTGGGAAAACATGATCTTTTATATTGACCGAATGAGCCAGACGCAAAAGCTCACGATAAGTGGCCTTCCCACACTTTTTAAAAAGCGTCACTATGGAATCTGCCGCTTCACGAGCCCTTGCATCCCAGGTCATTCCAGTAACCATCACCTTTGCGCTGTTCAAGATGGATAAGTTCTTGTAACACTGGTAAATTTTGTCAGTTGCCTCATAGTTATCAATAGTCAAAATGTTGTGCATTCGGTCAGCCATTTTAACCATGGCAGCAATATAGGCGACTTGTCTGTCTGCATTGTTAAAGACATCATTGATCGATTCGTAGTAATTGTCGCTCCTTTTTCTGGTAAGCGCATCGGTGGCGCCAACTATCAGCCTAGCTTCAGCTGGTCTTACGTCCACCTCATAGCACAAATCCGATATTTCTTGGCTAAAATGCATCCGAATTGGGTCAGAAGCATCAGGGTGAAGTTCCTGGTATTCGTTGAAGAAATGGTCGGTTCTTTCCTCTGGCACATCGTGTAAAAGACCAATGGCAATAACGTATGGTTTGCATCCAGCCAGCTTTAAAAAACGGGCCACATTCGTTGGATGGACAAACGCTTGCTGACCATTCTTTCGCCTTTTCATCCTAGAGTAAAGCTCTTGTGCCAACTGGTAAACCCTTGTGATAAGCCCTGTGTCTGTAGGATCCTCAATACCAGTCAGCAACTCTTCCAACGTCACAGGCTCTGGACGAGCGTGCCAAATCTCGAAAGGCTTGTATTGCTCCCTATTGTTTCTGTCCATCAAACCCTCCATCCCTGTGCAAACTGTCGACACCACTTACCACATACCCTTCCTTGTAGAGCAACAATGCAACCACTTCACCAAGCGCCAAAGCGTCCTTGTAGTGAATCGCAACCAGCAACTCATCGTCAGTCAAATGCTCATTCGAAAAGATGTCTTTGCAGTATTCGAGCTCATTATCCACAATTTTCTGGAACGCCTCGTGATCACGATAAAGTTTACGTTCGTACTTGTGAATGATCCCGTGGAAAAGATTGGGGATAGACACACCAATCTCCAAAGCTCCATCAGTTATCTCATCAAGCCCGCCCTTTTGATGGTGGTATTTTTCAAGGCCCAAAGAAAGATAGGCAAGCACTGGAAACACATTACTGTCGCTGCGTTCAGCATGCGTAAGACATTGTAATACTTGGAAAGTTGCCTTCCCACACTTCTTAAAAAGCAGTTCAATCGCTTTGGTGATTTCATCATCTACATATTTCAGCGGATGGCGGTGTCCTTTTGCCTTTATGTCTGTCAGTAACGCCTTGGCATAGTTCAGCAAAATCACATTCTTGAAACACTGATACAAGCGGTCTTCATCCACGTAGTTTTCAATTGTTCTTATGTTGTGCAGACGATCCGCAAGCTTGATTGCAACTGATATCAGCCTTACATCGTAGTCATAATGACTAAAAATCTCACCAATCCCTTCGTAAAATCGATCCGCGTCTACGTGTGTTAAAACCAGCACAATTTTGTAGACCAGTTCCGCCAGATCACGGTCATAACCGGTCTCGTCTGTAGCTTCTAAAATCTCCCCATGAACAAACTTTCCGAGTTCCTCCTCGTTGATCTCGGCATCCTTACCTTTCTCCTCAATCAGCAATCTGATGGGCTCGTCAACGGTGTCGTGCAGTATGGCCGCTGCAATAACATGCGGCTTACAGCCGGCCATTTTTACAAAGTGGGCGACGTTAGTTGGGTGGGTAAACCGCGACTCACCATTACGCCTTCTTTTTGATTCCCTGACAATGCCCTGGGCAATCTCGTAACAAGCCTCGATAAATCGAACATCTGGCTCTGGCAACCCATCAGTCAGGATATTGACATCAACAGGTTCTGGTGAAGGTGGCCAGATGTCGAATTTTTCAAAAACCTCAGCAGATCTATCAGGCATTACCAACCTCCGTGAGCTTTTGATTTTGCTAATTGAATTTGAGAATTACAAGTAAAAAAGCGCCAACTGCGCAGAAATCACCCAACCCCTTGAAAAACCAAGGAAATTGTTATTCAAATGGCACCTCTGCAATTACAGGAAAATGGTCTGATGGATAGCGACCATTATAGCTTGTGGTCACGACCTTTGTTTCTATTGTTGGGAGAAAGCCGTTTTCAGAGCGCAAAACCCAGTCAATTCGCGCACCCTCGGTGTTGCCGGTAAAGGCATGGTAGGTGCCAACATCCTCTTTTCCAACCTCAACCCAGGTATCAATCAATGGAAATTCAACGCCATTGTCATTTGGAAGCTCACCAACCAAAATCTTCCACGCCTCGCTACCAGCTGCGATATTAAAGTCACCAGTCAGGATCACAGGCAAGCCATCTGCAACATCAGCAATGATTTTCAAAGTGATTTCCGCAGATCGTTCCTGGATACGATCTTTCGCAACATAGTCCCAGTGAGTATTTACGAACATATACACCTGGTCATTTCCGACATAGCGCAGTTTGGCCCAAGTGATGATCCTAGGTATGAATTGCTCTTCAGATATTTTAACTTGCGACTCTTCAGGAGTATCACTTAGAGACCACGTCTTCGATTCGACCAGCTCAAACAGGTGTCGTTTAAACATGATCGCGTTTGTTTCATCAAACGCTCCGCCATTACGTGTTTCTCCGACAAAGTCATACTGTGGCAGGCGCTCAACCATCTCCTCAAGTTGAAGGATCCAGCTTTCCTGAGTCCCTATGATCATAGGGTTTTCCTCGGTAAGCATCTGCTCAATCAGCTGAAGTCGGTTCAGCCAACTGTTTTCGTCCGAGTCTCCAAAAAGAGTCCGAATGTTAAAGGTCATCACCTTCAGCACAGTTGGTGGTGGTTCCTGGATGTCAGCGTCTTCGCCATCCGGCCCTTCGGTGTCAGCATCTGGAACATCTAAATCGTCAGTGTCAGTATCCTGGTTGTCCACCTCGTGAGTGTCCACCTCGTGAGTGTCCACCTCTTGAGTGTCGGTATCCCGGACATCGCCGGTACCATTGCATCCAAAGCTAATTAAGAGCCCAAAAATCAAAGCGGCATAAAGCTTACTCATGCTCCCTCCATCAGCACCTTTCAGACTAGCGCTTCAAAAAGGTGCCATCATGCAGTTCTTGGAAAGCCTGGACCAATTCTTCCTGGGTGTTCATCACGATTGGCCCTCGCCAAGCAACAGGTTCGCCTAAAGGCCTGCCGGAAACAAGTAAAAAACGCACTCCTTCGTCAGCTACCCCTATAATTTTCACAGCATCACCGTCACCAAAGCGCACAAGCGTTCTGTTGTCAGCCTCACTTGCTCCAAATTTGCCAATGCCGTCATACACGTATGCAAACGCCGAATGATCCTTATTGATTTCATGAACAAATGACGCGCCCTGGGGAACAAAAACGTCGAGATACTCAGGTTCAATGACCACGTCCTGAACTGGCCCTTTCACGCCTCCAACATCGCCAGCAATTATCTTTACAGTCACACCGTCGGCCAAAGATACCGTAGGAATTTCATTGGCCTTAATGTCACGATAGCGAGGGCTCATCATTTTATCAGCCGCCGGCAAGTTAGCCCAAAGCTGAAAACCATGCATCCGGCCCTCCAAATCTCCATGAGGCATTTCTTGGTGGATTATTCCCTTGCCAGCAGTCATCCACTGTACATCCCCAGGCCCAATAGTGCCGTGATTTCCCATGCTATCCCCATGTTCAACCTCGCCTGCCAACACATAAGTGATGGTTTCAATCCCACGGTGCGGGTGCCATGGAAAACCGGCCGAATAGTGCGCTGGCTCATCGGAACGAAAATCATCCATAAGCAAAAAGGGGTCATACCGATTATCTTGCTGGAAACCAAAAACTCTACGCAAGTGAACCCCGGCACCCTCCAATGTGGCCACGGCCCGACTTTGCTCGACTACGTCTCTTATTTTCATAATGTCTACTCCAGAAACTGGGGATTTAACAGGTGATTGCCCAACAACAGTGACGCCACCGTCACGGCAACCGGCTACAACCAGAGTCCCAGCTGCAACAGTTTTCAAAAAACCTCGCCGACTGGACTTGGGATACTCTTCCATAAGCTACGCTGCTCCAAAAGACAGATAATTTAAGGCATAAATTTTTGAAAAAAGCCATTTACTTCTGCTAACCACAACCGGTTATTTCTAAAAGCTATGTTTGGCCCCAAGATGTTGGAGTCGTCAGATACCATATGGCTTTAAAGATTTCCTGATATAAGATGACTGAGCCCCAAAACGCTCTGCCCAGCTTAAAATCTGTTTGAAAGTGATAAGTGGTTTCATTAACCTTACGCGTTAGTTTCTTAAAACTAAGGAGGTTATGATGAACCAGGATTCAAAGCTCATGACGAACAAAAGATTGCGTATTTCGACGGCAGTTATATTTGGCAGTATGGCGTTTTATTTGGTCTGCCAAAATGGATGTACGTCAGATGTCGTCAGTGGGCCAGAGGCGATAGAGGCTTTGTGCAAACAATTGGAAGCCTGTTCAATGCTTGATACATGGGGTTATGAAAGCGTTGAGCATTGTAAAAGCAGTGAAGCTCGTGGATGGGACAAGTACGAAGGATGCCTAGACAAAATGACAACTGTTACCCTTTGTTATTCAAATCTTAAATGCGATCAACTTTCGTATGAGCGAGCGGCGGCACTGTGTCGGGAGCCAAGGACCGATCTTTACGATTGCATGGTAAAGCTCTACGAGGATGGTGAGGACGATGACTCGGACGATCTCGGGCATGACTACTATGGATATGATGCCTCTGAGGATGAATTGGTTGATGGTTACTGCGAAACGCTTGAAAGCTGCGGCAACTTAAAATCCTGGGCTTTTGAATCTTTGGACGACTGCAAGGACCAACAATATGATAATTTTAGACGCCTTGCCCCGTGCAAAACTGAATTTGGGGCGGTGTTAAGCTGCTGGATGAGCCAAAGTTGCGAAGCACGGACTCCAGCCGAGTATCGGAACCATTGCCAAGACATTAAACAAGACCTTGATAATTGCATTAGGCAAGCTTCACTTGAGGGTAAATTGCCATCCTAGCCTAGCAAATCGGTAGGTTCGATTAGTCTGTGTTTGCACGTCTCGAATGGTTTTGTATTACCGCGTGATTATACGTCTTTGAGCGAACGTATGCGCTCGAACATGACCAACTCGAACATTATTGCAGTAGGGAAGGTCTAAGAAGGATTCATCCGTTGGCAGATTGTGGATTTTTTTGCTAGGCTTGGAGCTTGGTGGCTCAAAAATAGGAGGTTCTTGTGAGTCAAAAGTCAAAATTTAATAGAAACAGCAACTTGGCGATTTTTACAGCGGTTTTGTTTATCAGCGTGGCCTTGTCTGGGTTCTGGACCACTGGGTGTGACACAAAAGAGGCCAGTGGAGACGAAGTAGTCGAAGTTTTGTGCAAAAAGCTTGAAAGCTGCTCGAAGCTTGGAGAGTGGAACTACGATAGCTATGGCGAATGCACGAAACAAGAACTAGAGTCATGGAACGAGTATGATGAATGCCATACCGAGATGGAGGACCTTGCTAATTGCGCTTTAGACCTCAAATGTGATCAATTGACTCTCGACCACCTGATAGTGCTATGTAATGACGAGGGAAGAGCGCTTGGAGTCTGCATGGATAAGGCTGATGGGGATGACCAAGAAGATGCTGATGGGGATGACCAAGAAAGTCCCGAAGATGACACAAATAATCCTGAAGATACCCCCGAAAACGGTTTCTCGGACGCAGATTTGGCTGATGCCTTCTGCGGGAAGATTGATAGCTGCAGCGAATTCGAGTTGTGGGAATACACTTCCAAGTCTGATTGCTACCAGTCCATTATGTACGATTTTGAAGACGTTGGCCCATGCAGACCTGAATTTGTGGATGTATTAACGTGTGCTGAAGAAGTTGTTTGTGAAGTATTGAGCCTCGATGAGCTTGATAATTATTGCTACAACGTAATGCAGAATTTTGAAGATTGCTTGATTGATGTTGGGCTGGTGGAATAAGCCTGGTCCAAAAAAACGGATCTTTTAGTAGTTATTCTATTTACACCCCATGAACACTTCTGTTAGTCTCTAGTTTCGACAGTTTTGAGGCTAAGGGGGACCTAATGTATCAGGATTCAAAGCTTATTAAGAGCACTGGCTTGTTGGTGGCGGCTGCTTTTTGCAGTTTGGCTTTGGTCTGGACCACTGGATGTGGTTCAGATGATGCTGCCAAGGGGGCAGAAGTAGCGGAGACGATGTGCAACAAGCTGAAGACCTGTTCAAAGCTTGATGTCTGGGATTATGAAAGCTTTGAACAGTGTACAGAGGATATTCGAGGGGTGTGGAACAAGTACAAAAAATGCCGTGACGAAATTGAGGCCGTTGTCAAATGCGTTTCAGGCGTTGAATGTGAACAAGCTGAGCCCGAAAAATTGGCAGTTCCATGTGGGGCCAAATATAACGCACTTCTGACCTGTATTGAAGAGGTTGATGCAAATCCTGACGAGCAAGAACCGAATCCCAGACTAAATGACATGATGGAGGATATGTGCGACAGGATTGTGGCCTGTTCAAAGCTTGATGTCTGGGATTATGCAGACAGAAACCAATGCATGAGGGATAGTATGGGGTACTGGAGCCAGTATGGACAATGCATTGACTCTCTGGAAGCTGCTGCTGACTGTGCCCTAGGTCTTGAGTGTGAATATATTGAGCCCCATCTAATTGGAGAGCAGTGTCCGCAATGGCAGGCAGTAGAGGACTGCGTGGCAGGTGGAGATGAAAATCCTGATGAGCAAGAACCGGACCCCAGACTGAATGACATGATGGCTGCTATGTGTGACAAGATTGTGGACTGTTTAAAGCTTGATGTCTGGGATTATGCAGACAGAGAGCAATGCATGAGGGATAGTATGGGGTACTGGAGCCAGTATGGGCAATGCATAGACCCTCTGGAGGCTGCGGCTGACTGTGCCCTGGGTCTTGAGTGTGAATATGTTGAGCCTCATCTAATTGGAGAGCAGTGTCCGCAATGGGAGGCAGTAGAAGACTGTGTGGCAAAGGTTGATGAAAATCCACGTGAGCCAGACCCGGATCGTCCAGGGGATTTTGAGGTGGCTGAAGCTCTGTGCCATAAGCTTTATGGCTGTTCGAAGCTTGACACCTGGAGTTTTGAAAGCCTTGAACATTGCATTGACGACAGTTTAAAGCAGTGGACCCAGTACGAACTATGCCGACGCGAAATGGTAGCTGTTGGCGAATGCGCTGTAAGTGTTCCATGTGAGGAGATTGCCCCTGAGCAATTAGTAACTCACTGTGGGGAACAATGGGACATATTTTCGCGCTGCATGGAAAAGGTTGATGAGGACCGGAATCGGTAAGAACTTGCTGTTTTAGGGCGCGGTGTAGGGAAAGCCGCTAAATCTTTTGTAACCAATCAATACTTCTGTTAGTCTTGTGGCCTGGAATCTAAAGCTAAGGAGGCACAAATGCGTCAGGATTCAAGACTTAATAAGGGCGGCAAGATTGGGTTTGCAGTTGCATTTTGCAGTGTGGCCATTTTTGCGATCTCGATTGCCGGATGTGGTTCAGATGCTGATGGAACAAAAGCGATAGAAGATGTCTGCTCAAAGTTGGTAACTTGTTCCAAGCTTGATCAACTGGCATACACAAGTTATGACGACTGTATAAGCTCCAATGAAGACGTGTGGAAACAATATGATGGATGTCATGACGAAATAATAGAGTATCTGGAATGCCTTACAGGTCTTGCATGTGAGGATCTTACACAGGCTCAAGCTATGCTGCTTTGTAAAGACGAAGTGCTGTCATACAGGGATTGTTTCCTAGCCGCTGAAGGTGGCGACGATGATTGGATAGAGGACGATATGGATTGACAACGCCCTGCCCCATGGAGACATCAATGAAATTACCCGCCTGTTTTAAGGCTTATGATATTCGCGGACGTGTACCAGATGAACTGAACGAAGAACTGGCCTTTGGAATTGGCCAGGCCCTAGTCCAGCTGCTGAGGCACGATAGGAACGATGGTCTGGGAGAAGGCGAACGCAAAACGGGCGACCGAATCGTGGTCGCGGTTGGCAAAGACGTTCGCCTGACATCTGAAAGCATCAGCGCGGCTTTAATGGACGGCATCACCACTGCTGGAGCCGACGTCATCGACATAGGCCTGTGTGGCACAGAGATGGTTTATTTTGCCGTCTTTTCCAAGGGTTTAGACGGTGGTGTGATGGTAACTGCCAGCCACAATCCAATGGACTATAACGGCATGAAGCTGGTGAGGGTGGGTGCCAGGCCAATTTCTGGAGATACTGGGCTCCATGAACTGGCCCGCGCTGCAGTTGCAGGGGGCTTTCAACCATCTGCCCAACCTGGTCAAGTTACAAAAAGTGACATCCTGGAGGATTATGTTGCTCATTTGAAGCAATACTATGATCCCGCGATCTTAAAGCCATTGAAAATCGTGTTTGATGCTGGAAATGGTTGTGCAGGCCCGGTGGTCAGGCGTATTTTGCAAGACCTACCATTTGAGGCTATTGAAACCCGTTTTGAACCAGATGGCACCTTTCCCGATGGCATTCCTAATCCGCTGCTTCCTGAAAATCGTGATTTTGCGGCAAAGGCCGTGATTAAACACAAGGCTGACCTTGGAGTGGCCTTTGATGGCGATTTTGACAGGTGTTTCTTTTTTGATGAAACGGGCGCATTTATCGAAGGATATTACATAGTTGGACTTCTTGCTGAGCAGGCTTTGAAAAAGGCACCTGGCAGCAAAATCATCCATGACCCAAGGACCATGTGGAACACTGTCGAGGTCGTAAAGAGAAACGGCGGACAACCAGTGTTATCAAAAACGGGTCACGCCTTCATCAAAGAGCGCATGCGCCAAGAAGACGCCTATTATGGAGGCGAAATCAGCGCACATCACTATTTCCGCCAGTTCAACTACTGTGATTCAGGCATGATTCCATGGCTTTTGATAGCGCAATCAGTATCTAAGGCCCCCTTATCATCGTCAGTGAACGCGATGATTGCGGCCTATCCATGCTCTGGGGAAATCAACAGCACGGTAGCTGATATTGCGGCGACCATGGACAAGATCGCAAAAGTGCTGGTTCCACAAGCTATTTCAATAGATAGGACTGACGGCCTGAGCCTGGAATTTGAAAAGTGGCGCATGAATTTAAGGGCTTCTAACACTGAGCCTTTACTGCGTCTAAACGTAGAAACTAGAGCAGACCCGGACTTGCTGGCGCAAAAGACCGAAGAAGTGTTGGCCTTGATCAGAGACTAATCTGTACTTTAAACGCTATCCGCAAAATTCCAACGAAATCAGCCTTGAATCGGCAGTAGCTTCAGGACATACCACATTCCCATAGACACCAAGGCTGTCCCAGGGATGGTCAGGATCCAAGCCCCAACGATTCTTAGGGCCACGCCCCATCTGACGGCTGAAAACGAAGTTACCGACCCAACACCAATGATAGACCCAGTAATAACGTGAGTAGTTGAAACCGGAATCCCCCCAAGGGTTGATATCAGAATTGACGTGGCAGCAGCTGTTTCCGCGCAAAAACCGTGGACAGGCCTTAGTTTTGTCATTCGCATGCCCAACGTTTTGATGACGCGCCAACCACCAGCCATGGTTCCAAGTGAAATTGCAAGCGAGCTGGCCACAGCCACCTGCCAGGTAACTTGGAATTCAGCAAAGCCAAACCACTTTTCAAGATAACCTGTTGAAAACAACAAAACCGTAATAATTCCCATGGTTTTTTGAGCGTCATTCAGTCCATGGCCAATACTGTAAAAGGCGGCTGAAAGCAACTGAAGCTTGCGAAACCAATCGTTTACCTTTCTTGGGCGGGCCTTGCGAAACATCCACATCACCGCAATCATGAAGATGTATCCTAAGACACCTCCCAATACAGGGGCGACCACGATAAACAGGCCAATTATCAAAATTCCGCGTGGCATCAATGTGGAAAAACCGGACGCTTGCGCTATGGCTGTTCCAATCAGGCCACCAACCAAAGCATGAGAAACGCTGATAGGTAAACCAAGTCGAGTACAAATCCAGGTCCAAAACACCGCACCAAGCAAAGCTGAAAGAATGAAAACCGCATTGACGGTATCAGGGTCAACGATGCCCTTCCCTATCATTCCAGCTACTTTGAAGCCAAAAACCAGTCCAATCCCAACGGCGAAGAAGTTAAAGAAGGCAGCCCACAACACAGCAAGCCTAGGGCTTAATACTCGTGTGGAAACTATGGTCGCTATAGAGTTGGCCGCGTCGTTCATGCCGTTTAGAAAGTCAAACAGCAACGCCACAAAAACGGTCACAATTACCAGGGTAAGCATGTTAGGCACCTTCCCTTTGAATTAGAAATCGTCAGGGTCAAGCATAAATCAGGTGTTTTCCAACACTATGCCCTCAAAGAGGTCAGCCGCATCCTCGGCCCTGTCGGTGGCCTCTTCAATCAATTCCAGGATTTCTTTCCATTTGATTAGCTCAAATGGGTCTTTTTCTTCCCTAAACAGCCTAGCCATGGCGCTTCGTCTGATGGCGTCGGCCTCATCCTCGTGACGACGCACCTCGCGACACATCTCTTCGATCTGCTCGGCATTCTTCTTCAGGTTGGGTAACGCTTGGGTCATCATAAGCAACAGCCTGGCAGCATCTATGACCACCTGAGTTAATGCTGCAGCCTCAGAAATCATCTCATCCGGTATATAGAGCTCGATTCTTGACGCCGCCGCATCCATCAGGTCAACAACGTTATCCAGTTCCAGGATCAGCGAGTGGATGTCACTGCGATCCAAGGGCGTGATAAAGCTACGATGCAGATGATCCATCATCGCTCGTACCGACCCATCGGCTTCGTGCTCTAAAGCCTTGATCCTTCTGGATAATCTGGTTGCATCTCCGCCAGTTACCAGATTCAACAGCTCTTCAGAGACCTCAACGCCAACCTTTGCAACCTCTTCAAGTTTTTCATAAAAAAGGTCATCCTGGGGTATAAGAAACTTCATGCCTGCCTCCAAATAACCAAGGTCTGATGTAACTATGCAAAGTAAACCCCAACTGCGGTATTATCCACACAGAAAACAAATCCACAACTAAAAAATTTTGGTCAAAAATAACAAAAGAAAAAAACTAGCTAGTTGCGCTCGAAAAAGATGAACTTTTCGGGATTAACGTGTACAATTTCGCAGCTTGTATTGGAGGTGCCTGTGAAAAGACAATCTTTTAAAGCTTTTAGACTCGCGACAGCATTAACCTTGGCTGTAGCCTTCAGTTTCGTTGCGTGTGGTGACGATGTTGATGACAAAACTGATCTCCTCAATCCTGATGCGGTTGGCGACTCTCACTTGGATTCGGAAACTCCGGGTGAAGACATAGATGACGTTGATAGGCCGGACATGGATGTAGAGCCCGACGATGGCGTAGAGCCTGATGACGGCGTGGCGGCTGGCGATGATGGCGAAGAAGTTGACGTTGAACCAGACATTGAAGAGCCTCCTATGCCAGAATTGCTCACCAAGGTACCACTTACAGCTGTGGCAGACCCTCTGGCGGGCACAGATCTTGTCAGCTGCCCGATTTATCAGGAGATGAAAGTGGTCACTGATGATTCTCCTGAAACGGACGGGACCTACGTTTGCAGGATCTACGACACCAAAACGGCTGAATTTGTAGATGATCCACCTGAACTGCTTGAAAGGGCCTATCTTTTTGACCGTTGGCGGGACCTTTATAACTTGCCAAGTGGTCAAGCAGCTGACCGGTTCTTCAAGACCCCCGCAACTCCTGATATGCCTGAAGATGAGTGGGGAAGAGAAGAAAACATATTTGGCTACTATGGAACCGGTGACAGTGGTATCTGGACAGGCTGGTCCACAGTGGCCGCCATCCTGCGCTATTCCCAGACTGGAACTGAGGCTGACTATCAGCGCATGGAAAAGCAAGTCTCTGATATGATTAAACTATATGAGGCTACTGGAATCCCGGGTTATCTTTCGCGTTACCACTTCCTCTTGGTTGACAATGAAGCACCAATCCCAGGCCATATAGTTGCTCGTCGCCAAGCAGAAATTGACCTTGAAGATCATCACAATCGTGCGATTCCAGAGGCTGCGTTAGAGTACCTGCCTGATGAATACAAAAACGGATACACCGATGAAAATGGGATGGTTTGGACTGGTACCCCAATGTGGAGGGGGCGCCCTTCCATTGACCAAAACACAGGACCAATGACTTCGTTGCCAATGGCTTATCACTTTATCAGAGACCAGAAGATCAAAGATCGAATCGTTCACCATCTGTCTTGTTATGCGAAGCGACTGCAACGTATTGAGATTATTAACCTTCAGTCAAACCCGGACATACTGGAGGCGTTAATGAACTATTTCGCCGCCGGTGAGCTTAAAATGGACGAAGGCGATATTGATTTGACTAAGACTGACAAGATCGTTGGCTATGTCCACCGTCAAGTCAATCCAGCCAACGAGGCAACGTTTGACTTTGGCTGTCCGGAAACCATGCAGATTGAACCTTGGCGTGTAATTGATGCAACGGCGGGTGACTTTATCATCAAGTTGATCGCTTTAGTTGGAGACATGGATACTAAGGCTGGTGGTGAGAACCAAATTGACCACTTCTATTGGCCCAGTATTCGTGGTGGCGATGCGATGCACCTGATGCACTTGATGGCCATGAACTACCACCTTACTGGTGATGAGCAATATCGTGAATTCCTTTATAAAGTATTGATCAACGATATCAAGGCTGACCAGGTGATGTTGACGGCTGGAGGCTTTTCTTTGCCTAAGTTCTGCAAGAAGTACTACGGTGACCAAATAACTTACGGCCCATGGTGGAATTTCATTCATCTGCTTGATGACAGCCCTCTGCGCGATCTGGTGCAGCGTGCCTTCCACGAGGAAATGTGGGACAAACTGATCAAGGGCCATGCAAACCTGGACTTCGAGATCATGTATGCTGGGGCGTTGGATCCCGAGTTTGCCCTTGATAAGGATGAGGCGCTAGCCGAAGCGCTTGAGTTGCTGCCGTTCATGGGTGGTAATGGTTGGCACGAAGGAAATCTGATGTCGAACAGCCCAAGACGTAGTTATACCTTGGACCCGGAATTTGTGTTGGACAATGCCCCAGAAGGCACCGAGGCGGTCTGCCCTACCCAGCAGGAGTACGAAATCTGCACGGCAGAAGTTGATGTCATGGGGGCGAAACTTCCAGGTCTTGGTGTCAGTCCTTTCGATTGTACCGGGGGGGACTGGGAATGTCCTCTTCCTGAGGAAGGTAAATGCACAGCCAAGATGACGAACAAGGCACTGCCTCCACACCTGCGACCTTTCACCGACTTCCTGTGGCAGCGAAATCCCTTTGCCATTGGTGCGACTCCAGGTGTTAGTGGTGACCGCCAGTATCCTGGCTCGGACTATTCAGAGCCCTTCTGGAATGCAATGCGCTATGGATTCATCACCGAAGGCGCCGGCCAAGTCCTAGTTTGGCAGAAGCTGGAGCCCCCCAAGTAAGCCCGCACCCTGTCCCTGCCCCTGTCCCTGCCCCTGTCCCCGCCCCTGTCCCTGTCCCTGACCCTGTCCCTGTCCCTGTCCCCAAAATCACAGAACTCTTGACACCAATATTGCTCTTGTCGATAATCCGCAGGCTTTTGCCTTTTGAATGTGCAACAGCTGATTGAACTTTCGTTTCAATCATTTTTGATGCGCCTGTAGCTCAGTCAGGATAGAGCAACGGACTTCTAATCCGTTGGTCGGCAGTTCGAATCTGCCCGGGCGTACTTTTTTGGGTACCCTTGGTTTGGTACTTTGACATACAATTTAGCACCTTTGTTTTGCGCCCGTGGCTCAATTGGATAGAGCATCGGACTTCGGATCCGACGGTTGGGGGTTCGAATCCCTCCGGGCGCGCTTTTGGATTTTCTACATATATTTGCCTATTTAGCGTTATTTATCTCCCAATATCTTGTGCTGTAAGGTTACAATCAGCGCTCCTACGTTTGGAGGCAAAATGCTTAACCACCGTTTCTTATTACTTTTGCCAGTTATTGCCCTAATTGCGTGCTCAGACCAGTCAACGTCACCTGATAGCGGAAGTGACGTTGCCGATACAAAGGATTCAGACGCCACAGACGTCACCGACACCACTGATGCCACTGACGCCACTGACGTCACCGACGCCACCGATGTAACACCCCCAAAAGTTTGGGAAACAAACTATGAACCCCACAAGGAAAAAAGGGGCAACATCACCATTTTGTGGCTAAAAGGCACCCCCTATGAAATGGGGCTCCAGCACGGTGAACTGATGGCAGAAGAGCTGGCCGCAGGTGTTGAATATATTAAAGGCTCCGAGCTTGGCCTACTTGAAGTATTTTCTAGGGAATTTGGCTTTTTAGATGACGCCAAGGTCCAATCCTACGACATGATCCTTGATGAATGTGAAGGCATGGCCGAAGGTGCCAAAGTCGAAGGCTGGACCGTGGATTTATGTCTTGCACTGGCGTATGGCGAAGTTTTCCTGGACCACCTAGAGCTTGGAATATTGGACCAGTGTTCACAGTTTTTGGCCGCTGGCCCTGCTGTGGCCTCAGAAGATGGAGAACTCATCCATGGGCGCAATCTCGATTGGGACGACATTAGCTATCTGTTGGAATATCCAACAATCATTGTCAGGCACCCCACAGGAAAAATCCCATATGTAACCGTCGGATTTCCTGGCAACGTAGCAACATATAACGGAATCAACGCCGCTGGAATCTCGGTCGCCTCCAATGAAAACCAATCAAACGGCGATATAGACAGGGTTGGAACCCCATCAATCCAGACGCAAAACGTTATCTTGGCTGAATATGACAACATTGACGACATCATGGCCATGATCGAGGGCTTAGACAGGATGAGCGCCGAAAACCTAGTGATTGCCGACGGAAATGCAGGGCGAGGGGTCATCTATCAACTGACGGCCAGCCATTTTGGCAAAAACGAACTAGGTGACGCAGGAATTGGATGGATCACCAATCATTACACCCACCCTGACATGGTCAAATGGGGCATCGAATACAAAGAAAACGCATCCACCTTGATAAGACACCAGCGTTTGACCCAGCTTTTGGACCCTGAAGAAAAGGAAACCACCCTGTATGGCAAAATTGATGTACCAACAGCCGTATCGGTTTTAAGGGATCGCTACAACCCACAAACGGGTGAGACCCAGCCTGAAGATGCCTTCGATGATGACAGCTCCATAGCTACAAATGGGGTCATTTATTCCATCGTTTTCAAGCCGAAAAGTGGACACTTTTGGTTGGCTGCTGGTAATCCGCCTGTGCCGCTTAACACATATCATTCGTATTCAATTGCACAATTGTTTGGATGGGACGAACCAAATCCCCCGACGCCAGACAAGGTTGACTAGGGCATCACAGCAGGCTGCAAATCAAAAATCAGTGGAGATGGTGGGATTGCTTTCAAAGTCGGCTGGCTTGATCACGTAATCGCCGTTAAAACAGGCAAAGCAGTAGTCTTGGTGGTTTGACAAAATCTCGTGAAAGTCTTCGATATCCATGTATTTTAGGGAGTCAGCATCCATATATTTGGCGATTCCAGGTACTGACAGGTTGTTTGCAATCAGTTCCTCGGGAACGGGAGTATCGATTCCGTAATAGCATGGTGACACTACCGGCGGCGAACCAACCCTTACGTGCACCTCTTTGGCACCTGCGCCTTTAATCATGCGGACAAGCTTGCGTAAGCTGGTGCCTCGCACAATCGAGTCGTCAACCAGTACCACTCGCTTACCTGGGAAGTAGTCAGGCAGTGGATTAAATTTCTGGCGTACCCCCTCATCACGAGACCTCTGAGTAGGGTTGATGAAGGTGCGCCCAACGTAGTGATTGCGCAACAGCCCCATCCCAAAGGGCAATCCGCTGGCCTCTGCATACCCCTGGGCTACAAAGTTAGATGAGTCCGGCACGGGAATTACGACCAAATCATCGCCAACCAACTCGTCGCGGTCCTTTTTCGCCAGCGCGGCGCCTATTTCACGACGAACATCCCAGACTCTTTCATCAAAGGTCATGCTGTCAGGGCGTGAAAAATAGATTAACTCGAAAACACAATGGCGCAACGGCGTTTTTGGGGCTTTGGCAATGGTACGGACTGGCTCACCCTTTTGCAGGCACAGGATTTCCCCTGGTGCCACCTTGCGAATCTCGCGTGCGCCAATGATGCCAAACCCGCACCCCTCGGACGCAAAAACTGTTCCATCGGACAGCTGTTCTTCGCGAACATTCCCCACTAAATGCCCCATTACCATCGGCCTGATTCCATAAGGGTCCCTGAAGGCAAACATCTTGTCGCGCAAAATCAGCAAGGCGGCATAGGCGCCATGAATTTGGCCCAAAGCCTTTGGGAGTGCCTCTTCAATAGGAATGTGATTGACCACGTGGTAATAGGCGATGAGTCGCCCCATCAATTCGCTGTCGTTGTCTGACAAAAAGGTAAATCCAGCCTCTTTTTCAAGGTACGAGCGAAGCTGGGCGTAGTTGACAATGCTTCCGTTTGTGCACACGGCCATGTGTGGGCCTTCTGCCAAATCAATCGCAAAGGGCTGGGCGTTATCAATGTTGCTTGAGGCGGATGTGGGATATCGAACATGGCCAATCGAAATTTCACCGCTGTAATAGCTGAGGATGTCCTCGGTAAGGACATTCTTTACAAGCCCCATTGCTTTATGGCCTATGACATTTCCACGTGCATTACGAGTAGCAATGCCGCAGCTTTCCTGGCCACGATGTTGAGTAGCAAATAAGATTTCAGCAACTAGGCGCTCGGCGTTTTGTACACCGTAGACACCAGCTATACCACACATGCTGGAGCCTCCTGCGGGAAAAGAAACCCCTGACGTGCGCCATTGTGTGCCAAATTTGGCGGCTGTCAATTGTAGATTAAAAAAAGATGCTTTGGTTAAGCTCTTTTTGTGAACCGTTTTCGTTTCATGGGCGCGAGTTTTGTCGAAAATGAATGTAGTTTCAAAGATTTGTTGCTAGAATAATTGGACCAATTTTGGGGAGATTCCATGAAGGATTTAACTAACGCAGTCACGCTAATAACGGGTGGAGGATTAGGGCTTGGCCGGCTGATGGCGCTGAAATTGGCTAAGCGCGGGGCCAAAATTGTACTTTGGGACATCAATAAACCCAACATGGACAGGGTGTTAGACGAGCTTCAGCTGGCAGGACATCAGGCTCATGGTTATGTGGTTGATGTCGGAGATCGAAAGCAGGTTTACGAGGCTGCAGATAAGGTCCGGGCCGAGGTTGGGGACGTGGACCTGTTGATTAACAACGCAGGTATTGTCAGTGGTAGGCCGCTATTGGACCTGCCTGACGAAAAGATTGAGGCAACTTTCAGGGTGAATTCTTTGGCTCTGTTTTGGTGTACAAAGGCGTTTTTGGGCCCCATGATTGAAAAAAACGCTGGCCACATCGTAAACATAGCGTCGGCAGCTGGCTTGGTGGGCAGTGCCAACATGAGTGACTATTCAGCGTCCAAATTTGCAGCTGTCGGGTTCAACGAGTCTTTGCGAAACGAGCTGAAAAAGATGGGGACCAAGATTGTAACTACAGTGGTCTGCCCTTTTTACATTGATACTGGGATGTTTGATGGGGTCAAAACCAAGGTGCCATCGCTGCTGCCCATCATGCAAGAAGACGACGTGGCAAACAAGATTGTGTCTGCAATCATGAAAGACAAAGAGCAGCTAATCCTGCCACCTTTTGTAAACATAGTCCCCTTGGCTAGGGCATTACCGGTGTCATTGTTTGACGCCACAAACACGTTCTTCGGAATCAACAACGCAATGGACGAATTCAAAGGCCGAGGTAAATGACCCTGTCCCCGTCCCTGTCCCTGTCCCTGCCAATCACCTAGGCATTGATTTTGGGTTTGACATCGCGGCCAACGCCGTGTAATGTTTCGCGGCTTTAGGCCACCGTAGCTCAGTTGGCAGAGCACTTGATTCGTAATCAGGGGGTCCGGGGTTCGAATCCCCGCGGTGGCTCTAATACTTTTACTTTACAGCCTTTTTAGCGTCTTTGAGGGTTCTGCGGAAGTCTGATGTAGCCTCTTTTAGTTGTGGTCCCCGCACTATTAGTGGGGTAACGGAGCCCCCTGGCTCACTGTAGACCGTGTATGTGACTTTGCTGCCGCCATCTTCACCTGGTCTGATCTCCCAGCATCCAAACACGATGGCCATAGTCACGTAATCTGGGGTTTGAGGCGGGCCTAGTTCGGGAGCAGTCCGAAATTCAAAGCGACGGCTCTCCTGGTCCTTTTTACGCACAATTCGCATTGTGTACTCGCGATTGGATACTACCGGCACGCTGATCAGGTCATGAAACACAACTTCATCCGATTTGTTTACCAGAAACGTTCGTTTTTTAACGGGTTTTTCAGCGGTCTGAAAACTCTTCCAAACAAACTGCTCAAGCTGTTCAGGCCCAACAGGAGACTCGGCAACAAACTTGTATTCATAATACCCAGAAGTCCGCCCAGCCCTTCTCGAAATCTCGATGCTGTCTTTGGTTGTCTTGACAAACTTCCAAGCTCCCTTGCCTGACTCCGAGGCTGATTCAGCGTTCGCGGTCAAGGCAAAACTGGCTGTCAAAACAAAAACGGTGACAACAGGAACAAACAAGCGACTTACAACCATTTGATCACCAAATCAAAAGCTGACATAAAGAGTAACACTTTGTTTTTTCGAAAACACGCAGTTGTACAACGAAGCATTACTAATATCTCAAAATAACCCCAAAGCAGTTGCCTTTTGCAGACTTTTTTCGTATACTAACGGCTGGTTTT
>Ga0116161_1001251_pt1 | contig 26627 bp, 30 predicted proteins | sample AD_JPNAS3_MetaG_FD_89877 | JGI IMG/M metagenome (GOLD analysis project Ga0116161, IMG submission 89877) | Active sludge microbial communities of municipal wastewater-treating anaerobic digesters from Japan - AD_JPNAS3_MetaG | ecosystem: Engineered > Bioreactor > Anaerobic > Digestate | place... | reverse complement strand
GCTACGATATGGTCATGGGACCCCAGATCCTCAAGACCGACCTTTGGAAACGCTCCGGCCATTATGAGCACTACCGCGAAAATATGTACTTTACCGAGGTGGATGAGCAGTCCTACGGGATCAAACCCATGAACTGTCTGTCCCATATGCTCATTTACAAATCGAAAATCCGCAGCTACCGGGATTTGCCGCTTCGGTATTTTGAGCTGGGCACGGTCCACCGCCACGAAAAGACGGGAGTGCTGCACGGTTTGATGCGCGTGCGTCAGTTCACCCAGGATGATGCGCATATTCTCTGCGCACCCGAGCAGCTCAACTCAGAAATCCGGGCCATTGCTGATTTTGTCAATTATGCGATGGGCATCTTCGGTTTTGAATACGAAGTCGAGTTGAGTACACGCCCTGAACATTCCATCGGCTCCGATGCGGATTGGGAACTGGCCACCCGGGCGCTGGAAAACGCCTTGAAGGACAACGGCATCAGCTATGAGGTAAACGAAGGAGACGGGGCTTTCTACGGTCCTAAAATCGACTTCAAGCTTAAAGACGCATTGAAAAGAAAATGGCAGTGCGCGACCATCCAGTGCGATTTTACATTGCCGGAACGTTTTGACCTGAATTATATCGGTGCGGATGGCGAAAAGCACCGGCCGGTCATGCTTCATCGGGTCATTCTGGGTGCGATCGAACGATTTATGGGCGTTCTCATCGAACATTACGCGGGAGCGTTTCCGGTGTGGCTGTCGCCCACGCAATGTGTTCTGCTGACTGTGACGGACAAACACATTCCCTACGCGCAGACCGTTCACGAACGGCTGATCGAAGCCGGGATCCGTTCAGAGAAGTATTTTGAGAACGAAAAGCTGGGCTATAAAATCCGTCAGGCGCAGATGCAGAAAATGCCGTATATGCTGGTGATCGGAGACAAAGAAATGGAAGCCGGTACGGTTTCGCCGCGCGCCCGCGACGGTCAGAATCTCGGCGCGATGCCGGTTGAACAATTCATTGCTTTCGTTGGGGAAATGTGTGAGAAAAAGCAATAACAGTTTGTTGAACGATTGATTTTCGGGGAGGTGCCATATAGCTAAGGATTTAAAGATCAACAGGGATATAAGCTCGGCCACTGTAAGGGTGATTAACGATGAAGGACAGCCGCTGGGTGTTATTTCGCTGGAAGAGGCGCTTGATCATGCAGAAAAAGCCGGTCTGGATTTGGTGGAAGTGTCCGCAAATGCCAATCCACCGGTCTGCAAAATCATGGATTACGGGAAATACCGTTACAAGCAAAGCAAGAAATTGCAGGATGCACGAAAAAGCCAAACGGTGATTCACGTGAAGGAAATCCGGTTAAGACCCAAAACCGAAGCGCATGACCTGCAGACGAAAATCAAACATATAAAAAAGTTTCTGGAACAGCAGGACAAAGTAAAAATATCGATGATGTTCCGGGGCCGGGAGATTGCCTTCACCGAGATTGGCCGCAAACTGATGGACCAGATCAAAGCGGCGCTGGCCGATGAATGTGTTATGGATCAGGAACCTCGGCTGGAAGGCCGGAACATGATCATGATTGTTGCACCCAAAAAATAAAAAAACTGGAATGAAAAAAGAGGTGAAAATATGCCAAAGATGAAAACACACAGAGGGGCTGCCAAACGTTTTTCCGTGACAGCCAGCGGCAAGGTGAAGCGCAGCAAGGCGTTCGCCAGCCATATTTTGACGAAAAAAACAACGAAACGAAAAAGAACCCTGAGGAAAGCCGCGCTGGTGCATTCCGCAAATGAAAGCGCAATTAAAAGGCTCATTCCTTATCTGTAGAGCGTCAGAAAGTACCGAAGCAGCAAGTAATGAAGGAGAGTAAAAGGAAATGGCAAGAATCAAAAGAGGCGTTACCGCCCGTAAGAAGAGAAGAAAAATATTAAAAATGGCAAAGGGGTTCTTTGGCGCGCGCAGCCGTCTGTTGAGAACTGCAACGGAAGCCGTCAACAAGGCCATGAGCTATGCCTATCGCGACCGCAGGGGCCGTAAAAGAGAGTTCCGCGCGCTCTGGATCGCCCGTATCAATGCCGCCGCCCGCCTGAATGACATCACCTACAGCCGTCTTATGGATGGCATGAAAAAGGCAAACATCATGCTGGATCGCAAGATTCTGGCCGAACTGGCCGTGAATGATCCGCAGGGGTTCGCCAGGATCGTGGCCACAGCCAAAGGCGAGCAGACTGCATGATCTCGGATATTCTACAGCTGGAAAAAAGCGCTCTTGGCGAACTGGCTCAGGCCAAAACTCAAGAGGCAATTCTGGCTGTGCGAACCAAATATCTTGGCCGCAAGGGGCTCCTCACCGGACTGTTGAGAAATATCGCGCATGTTCCGGTGGATGAAAAACCCCTTTTTGGTAAGCGCTGCAATGAAGTCAAAGAACTTCTGGATGTAAAAATTGAAGAAGCATTGAAACTTCAGGCAGAAAGCAAAAAAGAAGCCATATTGGCCAAAGAAAAAATTGATGTTACCCTGCCCGGAAGGAGCATCCCCCCGGGCAGGATTCACCCCGTTATTCAAATCCGGCGCGAAATTTGTGAAATCTTTGCCTCGTTCGGTTTTTCAGTTGTGGAAGGGCCGGAAGTCGAACTGGATTATTACAACTTTGAATCGCTGAACATTCCCAAGGACCATCCCGCCCGGGACATGCAGGATACCTTCTATATCGAGGACAACATGGTCCTTAGAACCCATACCTCGCCGGTCCAGGTCAGGATTATGGAGAAAGTCCAGCCGCCCGTACGTATCCTGTCGCCGGGGCGCGTTTACCGGCCGGACTCCGATGTGTCCCACACGCCGATGTTTCATCAGATAGAAGGGCTGCTGGTCGACCGTGGCATCAGTTTTGCCGACCTCAAGGGTATCCTGACGGCTTTTCTGAAAAAAGTTTTTGGCAGCGATACCGTCCTTCGTTTCCGTCCCAGTTTTTTCCCCTTCACAGAACCGTCGGCGGAAGTCGATATCCGATGTGTCATGTGCAAGGGCAGTGGTTGCCGTGTCTGTGGACAGAGCGGATGGCTGGAAATATTGGGATCGGGAATGGTTGATCCCGCCGTCTTTAAAAATGTCGGTTACGACCCGGAAATTTATTCCGGATTCGCTTTTGGCCTCGGTCTGGAAAGAATTGCCATGCTGAAATACGGCATTTCCGACATACGTCTTTTGTTTGAAAACGACATTCGATTCCTCAAACAGTTTTAGGAGAGTTCCTCCCCATGCTTGTCAGTCTTAAATGGCTTAAAGATTATATTGATTTCGAATTATCGGCGCAGGAGCTGGCAGACCGTTTAACCATGGCCGGCCTGGAAGTCGACGAAATCAAAACGATTGCACCCAAATTTTCGGGTGTCGTGGTCGCTGAAATTCTGTCCGTCACACCTCATCCGAAAGCCGACAAGCTTTCCCTGTGTACGGTCACGGACGGAACGGAAACCTATCCGGTGGTCTGCGGCGCGAAAAATATCAAGGCAGGCGATGTGGTGCCACTGGCGAAAGTCGGCGCCGTCATCCCCGGCGGATATACGATCAAATCCACTGTCCTGCGCGGCGAGAAATCCGACGGTATGCTCTGCTCGGAAGCAGAACTGGAAGTTGGCGATGATGCTTCGGGCATCATGCATCTGCCTTCCGGCATGACGCGGGGAACACCGTTAGAGAACGCCCTGGACCTCGGCGACACCGTTCTGGATGTCAGCATCACGCCTAACCGGTCCGATTGCCTCAGCATGATCGGAATGGCCCGTGAAGTTGCCGCTCTGACCGGTGGAAAAATAAAAATGCCTTCCATTGATATCGAGGAATCAGACCAGGACATCCGATCACTTTCTTCGGTAACGATTGTGGCTGCGGATCTATGCCCCCGATACTCCGCCAGAATGATTCAAAATGTTAAGATCGGCGATTCGCCGGTCTGGATGAAAGCAAGGCTGGAAGCCGCCGGAATGCGCGCGATCAACAATGTTGTGGATGTGACGAACTTCGTCATGCTGGAAATGGGTCAGCCGCTGCACGCCTTTGATTTCCGCTTTCTGGAAGAAGGCCGGATTGTTGTGCGCAAATCAAAAGATGGTGAAGAATTTGTCTCTCTCGACGAAAAAAGCCATGTCCTGCCGCCAGACACTGTCTTGATCTGCGACGGCAAAAAGCCGGTGGCCATCGGTGGAATCATGGGCGGCCTCAACTCGGAAGTCAAGGAGGATACACAGGTCATTTTCCTGGAGAGCGCGTATTTCAATCCTTCTTCTATTCGTCGTTCATCGCGCCGTCTGGCGATGCCAACCGACGCGGCGTTTCGTTTTGAGAGGGGGATTGATCCGGAAGGCGTGATCCGGGCGCTGGACCGGGCGGCTCAATTGATGGCCGGTCTTTCCGGAGGTACTGTCTGCAAAAATTACATTGATGAATACCCGAAGAAAATACCGGCGGTTCAGAATATTCCCCTGCGTCTGGACAGGATTCGTGAAATTATCGGTACAGCCATCCTCTCCGAAGACGTGATACGAATCCTGAACAGCATCGACATGAAGGTGGTTGATAAAGGCAACGGGAAATATCTTGTGACGCCGCCGACATCCCGGGTGGACATCGAGCGGGAGATTGACCTTGTTGAAGAAGTCGTCCGTCTTTATGGTTACGACCGTGTGCCCGTGACCGTTCCGGCCGTTTCAGTAAAGGAGATTGATGTCATCCCGCGTCTTGTACTTGAGGAGAGAGTCCGTCAATTATTCACCGGTTGCGGTTATTCGGAAATCATCAATTACAGTTTTACCAGACCCGCTTCCGTGGACGAACTTCTTCTGCCGCCGGATGATGAACGGCGAAGGTTTGTGGTGATCAGAAATCCGTTGACCGAAGAGCAGTCCGTTATGCGAACAACCCTGTCCTATGGATTGCTGGAGACCTTGAAGAAGAATATCAACAATGCTTCTTTCAACTTGAAAATCTTTGAAATCGGTCGAATCTTTCTCAAACGTGGCGATGGGGAGTTGCCGGAAGAAAAGAACATTCTGGCGGGGCTTCTGTCGGGAAAGACCTCGGAAAACCTCTGGGGCTTAAAAGTCAATGTCGATTTTTACGATCTCAAAGGGTGTCTGGAAAATCTCTTTTATGATCTGAAACTGGAAAAGTGCCGGTATCATGCTGAAATATCAGAGCCTTTTTTACATCCCGGACAATCCTGCAATCTGTATGTAAACGACGCAAAAATAGGTTTTATGGGTCAGGTCCACCCGGAAGTGCTGGAGAAAATGGACATCCGGAGTAACGCGTATCTATTTGAAATTAATCTTGATGTTCTGGATAAACAGCTTAACCCGCGCATTGATTACAGGGAGATATCCAAATTTCCGGCAGTGACCCGTGACGTTGCGTTTGTGGTTCCCATACCTATGGAAGCGGACAAAATGCTGGAAATTGTTTTAACTCAGCAAGAATATTTACTTGAAAATGTGGGGATTTTTGATATATACGCTGGCAAAGGCCTTGATGAGGGAACAAAAAGCCTTGGGTTGAGATTTTCCTATCGTGCCCCGGACAGAACACTGACGGATGCGGAAATCAATTCCATCCATGAGAGAATTGTAAACAGCACTGTCCGGTTAACAGGTGCAAAGATAAGGGCCTGAAGTTTTAGAGATCAGCATTATTCCTCTGAGATAATTTCGAGGAGGCAAGTAAAGAGAAGTCTGAAAAATCCCTTGTTATGGCCGGGATATGAAATTCTCTTTTTGATTGAAAGGACAGATGAACCATAACGCAAAGGTTTCAGTTTACATGACGTTAATAACGGAGGAGAAGAAATGACGAAAATTGATATTATTCAGAATGTTTACGAGAAACTCGGTTTTTCCAAGAAGGAATCAGCGGACATTGTTGAATCCGTGTTTGACATCATTAAAGACAGCCTTGCTCAAGGTGAAAGGGTAAAGATTTCCGGCTTCGGAAATTTCATGGTCAAAGAGAAACGGTCCCGCCGCGGTCGTAATCCTCAGACCGGAGAGGAGATCTCCATCACCGCACGCCGGGTTTTGACTTTCAAATCCTCCCAGGTATTGCGCAAGTCTCTGAACAGTTGATAAATTGTTTTAACTGTACGAAAAACACTGACAACCAAAACGGCTTATCCGTATTATCAGGAGGGGTGTTTTTCAGTTTCAGTTTTGCGGACATATTTCTCCGTAAGGATTCAGGAATTGTATGGACAGCATAATTCCCGAAAAAGCTTATTTCCGGATTGGAGAAGTGAGTAAAATCCTCAACGTTGAGCCGTACGTCATCCGTTACTGGGAGTCGGAATTTAAAACGATTAAACCGGTAAGGACAAAGACCTCTCAGCGCCTGTACCGAAAAAAAGACGTGCAGGAATTATTAACAATCCGCAATCTACTTTATCAGCAGCGCTTTACCATTAACGGTGCAAAACAACAGCTGATGAAAATGCGCGACCGGGAAGAATCGGCAGATACGGAAAATGAAAAATTAATTTATATCAAAAAAGAGTTGGAGCAGATTCGAAAGATCATGAGCTGAAAAAGCCGGCAATCGTCATTGCCGGCTTTTTTATACAGTCCATGAAACGATGGTTATTTCTTGCTTGCTCTTTTGGAAGCTTTGAGCGGATTGATTTTCTGAGCCTCCTTGATCACCAGCTTCACATGAGACGCGCTCGGGCAGTTGCCGGTTATCCACTTACTTTTCGGATCCGGGTATACCTTGCAGAATTTGCCTGATTCGTAATCGATAATCTTATTGCAGCCTTCGCATTTGTCGATTACCGCAAGACAGCTGCCGCCAATAAAACCGCAGCCTTTTTTGCTCATAAAAGCGCATTCTGATCCCTTTTTAACTGTTTCACAAAGCATTTTGGAAAAACCCCCTTAAGTGGTGTCGATGATGTAATTTTTATCAGACGATGCGGAAAAAGACAGTAAATCAGAATGTATCCACAGACGTCAATGAATTAAAACCGCGTGTCCTTAACAGCAAAAAAAACGCCTGTCAAGAAAAATTACAGTTTATCCGTACAATTCCAATTCTGAAAGCGGAGCATTTCATCCAATTCCCTTGATGTTGCCCATTGCGGTAGGATGGCCTTTCCCATGGTATTTCCTGTCTCTGATGGACAGAGATGGCGAAATGGCAGACAAAGCGAAACATATTTTGCCGATGCGGGAATTTGCGCTGCACTTTTTGTATGGGATGATCAAACAAAAATGCCAAAATACCTGTCATTTTAACGTGATTGAATTGACTTCACCGGTCATTTGTGTTAGTTCCTTGCATCACATAAAAGCGGGAATATAAACAGGATATGTGCGTTTGGAGCTGTAGGGGATGAAAAAAGGATCTTTAATAAAAGTCTTCATAAGGTCTTTTTTCATTCACACCGCCCTCAACTTTCGAAGAATGCAGAATCTTGGTTTTATGTATGCAATGATTCCCCTTTTCCGTGAACGGAAATTATCCCGCAGGGAGGAGGAAGAATTTCTGCTCAGGCACCTGCAGATGTTTAACACGCATCCCTATCTGTCTGCGCCGCTGATCGGATCGATTGCCCGCATGGAAGAACAAAAGCCGGAGGGGGATGATGCATCTTCCATTTTGATGGTCAAGCAAAGCCTGATGGGACCCTACGCGGCGATCGGAGACACTTTTTTCTGGGGAGCGCTCAGGCCATGCTCGGGGATTATCGGGGCAGGGCTGGCCTGGCTGGGATCGATCCTGGCCCCGGTGGCTTTTTTGCTGGTGTATACTCCCGCCCATATCTGGGTAAGAGCCAGGGGATTTATGGAAGGGTATGCCAGGGGCAAGCAGGGTATAGAATTCATCCGCGGCATCGATCTGCCCCGTATAGCCAACCGTGTGCGTTGGTTGTCCCTGGTTATTCTGGCGTTTTTCGGGGCCTGCTATTTCCACGATGGTTATGCAAACTTTTCCGGGATACCCTGGTTTGTCGCGGTGCCGGTATCGCTTGGTACGATCCTGCTCTGCTGGCTGCTGGTTAAAAGGGGAATATCGCAAATTTATATTCTGTACGGAGCAGTGATATTATTTCTGCTCTTTTCGTCGAAAGAATTATTGTTGTGCTGGAAATGAAAACATTTAAATTAAAGAACAAGCTGGGATTGCACGCGCGTGCGGCCGCTTCATTTGTGCGCATCGCGCAGAAATACAAAGCGGAAATATTGATTGAACGCAATGGTCAAACCGTTAACGGGAAAAGCATTCTGGGAATTTTGACGCTTGCCTGTCCGATGGGCGGTATGATAACAGTGACCGCCAATGGGGCTGACGCGGCCCTGGCGCTTGATGATCTCGAAGCGCTGATTGAAAATAAATTTGGGGAAGAATAAACAACGACATGACGGTTGAACAGGCCAAAAAAACATTTGTTCTCAAGGGGATTGGTGTTTCTCCGGGGGTGGTGATCGGAAAAGTTTACCGCTTTGATCCGCTGGATGCCCAGGTATCTTTTTACAAACTCAATGATGAAAGTTTGATCCCTCATGAGGTCGAACGCTTCAGGAATGCCCTTAAAGAATCAACGAAGCAGCTTCTGGAGCTTCAGGAAAACCTGAAAAAAACAAAAGTTACCGAACCGCTTTATATTATTGATGTCCACGTTCTGCTCCTTTCGGACAAGAAATTCATCAACCGTACCATCAAGTACATTCGCCGTCTTGGCGTCAATGCCGAATGGGCATTGCGCATGACGCTGGATCATTACAAGCAGATATTTGAAGGTCTCGAAGATGTCTACATCAGCGGCCGCATCAGCGACGTGCAGTACGTTGTCCAGCGGGTTTTACGCAATCTTTCCGGTGAAAAGCATGAAACGGTCTGGGATGTCGGCTACGACGGTGTGGTGATTGTCTCCCATGATCTGTCGCCGGCCGATACAGCGCAGATGAAACTGGACAAAATCGTCGGTTTCGCAACGGACAGCGGTGGCCGTACATCGCATACCGCTATTGTGGCCCGCTCCATGGAACTGCCGGCCGTTGTCGGACTGGATAATGTCACGCGCTTTGTCCGGACAGGTGACGATATTATTGTGGACGGGACATCCGGGTTGGTCGTGGTCAATCCGTATCCGGACATGCTCAAGCGGTACGAAGAAAAAAAGCGTCACTACGACGATGCGAAAGATGAGTACCTGAAATATGCAAAGCTGCCTGCTCAGACGATGGATCATTACCAGATCGGGATTGGGTCCAATATCGAATTCATCGAAGAGATTCCTTCCGCTATTACTCACGGTGCGGAACACATCGGGCTTTACCGGACGGAATTTCTCTATATTTACCGGGATGATCTGCCTTCTGAAGAAGACCATTTCAACAATTATCGTCAGGTGGTGACCGAGAAGAACCTGGCATGGGCTACCATCCGGACATTCGACCTGGGTGGTGACAAATTTACCAAGTACCAGAAAAAAGACAAAGAGTTAAATCCGCAAATGGGATTACGGGCGATCCGCTTCTGCCTGAAGGAAATCGAGATTTTCAAGACCCAGCTCAGGGCCATCTGGCGTGTGAGCGCACTGGGAAAGGTGAAAATTTTGTTCCCGATGATTTCCGGCATTGAGGAAATCCGGGAAGCCAAGCGGCTGATGGAAGAGACCCGCAGGGAGCTTGTTGCAGAGGGAGTGAAGATTGCCGACCGGATGGACATCGGAGCAATGATCGAAGTCCCCGCGGCTGCTGTAATCGCTGACCAGCTGGCGCAGGAAGTTGATTATTTCAGCATTGGAACCAATGATTTGATTCAGTACGCGCTGGCCATTGACCGTTCCAATGAAAGAGTCACCTATCTGTACGAACCCCTGCATCCGGCCGTTTTGAGGCTGATTAAAACCATTGTGGATCAGGCTCATTACGCAAACATCCGCGTAGCCATGTGCGGAGAAATGGCCGGTGATCCCCTCTGCTGCCTGATTCTTCTGGGAATGCAGCTCGATGAGTTGAGCATGAATCATCTTGCGATTCCCCGCATCAAGCGCATCTTACAGCAATCAACACTTTCGGAGTCGCGGAAACTGCTTGAGAAAGCAATGTCCTTCAATAACGCCCTTGAAGTACGGGCGTACGTTCAGAACTACATGAACGAGCGTTTCCCGGATGAGTTTCAGAAGAAGGAAACCTGATTTCCAGATTCTAATTTCTAATTGTAAAACAGGCTATCAATAATTATATGAGCGAGAAAACGCCAATCGTTACCGATCACAATGAAGACGAATATTACTCCGGTTGTATGTATGAAGAGCCGGATTCCTGGCGTTTTCGTCCGGCAAAGATGTATCTGTCGCGCGTTTCCATCACGGAAGAAGAGGTCAATGATCTCAAGAAGCTGGCTGAAGAAGGCGTAATTGTCTATGCCATCAAGCAGAGAAGCAAACTCAATAGCCTGATCATTTCGGATATTGCGGGACGTGAAGGACTGCCCAGACCTGTTTACTGCCACGGCATGAACATGTCTTTCTGGCAGCCCATGTCCAAGATGCTGAAATTTCTCTGGTCATCTTTCTTGAGGCGTTTCCGGAAAGATCAGATCACGCGCCAGAGCAAGCTTGAATACCTGTCCAGGAAAATTGCAGGCAAAGAAAGCATCATCATCCATCTGGGAGAGTCGGAGTTTATTGAAAGCCGCGCCGCGGAAGACGCCCTTGCGACCCTGATCCACCTGCAGGGGACGGTTTCCTTTCCCATATTTATTGTGCCTGTCCTGGTTGCCTATGGACGCCGCCGGGAAAAGGAAGATGAAAGCCTTGTCAACATCCTTTTCGGACAGATGGAACATACGGGACCGCTGCGTCGGTTGATCACCTTTATACGATATTCGAAGCAGGCGTTTGTCATCCCGTCAACTCCTGTCAACCTTATCGATTATCTCGCAGCCAACAATGATTTGACCAGGGCTGAATTGATTCACGATCTGCGCGGTGAGTTGATCGACAGCATTGAAGAAGAAAAAACGGCTATTGTCGGCCCTGCGCTGAAATCACGCGCAGAGCTGATGGGAATGGTTATGCATGATCCGAAACTGAACCGGTTTATGGATGAGCATGCGCAGAAAATAAAGAAATCCAGAGACGGCATTGCGAAGGACGCCCGTCGTTATCTGTACGAAATTGCCGCTGACTACCGGGAAACCTTCATTGAGGTTTGGGTGAAGCTTCTCAACTGGCTGTGGAACACGGTCTATGACGGTCTGCAGATTGATTACGAGGGCCTTGCAAAAATCCGAAATCTGTCCAAAAAAATGCCTTTTATCATCATTTCCTGCCACCGGAGTCATATTGATTATCTTCTGCTGTCCTACATATTCTTCAAGAACAGGGTCCAAATGCCGTTTATTGCGGCAGGCAATAACATGTCATTTTTCCCCATGGGTTATATCTTCCGCCGTTCCGGCGCTTTTTTCCTGCGTCGCAGCTTCCGGGGCAATAAACTCTACAGTGAAGTTTTTACAACCTATCTGGCCATCCTGCTCAAAGAAGGACTGCCGCTGGAATTCTTCATTGAAGGGGGCCGAAGCCGGACCGGGAAAATGGTCATGCCCAAATACGGGCTGCTGTCGATGATCCTTCAGGCCTACCAGGAAAAGTATTGCGAGAACCTGGCGGCTGTCCCGGTGTATATCGGCTACGACCGGGTGATCGAGGAACGGTCGTACCTCAACGAACTGGCCGGCCAGCCGAAGTCCCAGGAAAGCGCTGCGGAAATCATCAAAAGCACCAAGGTCCTGCGTAAAAGATACGGACGGGTTTATATCAATATCGGCGAGCCGATTATCATGAAAGACTACCTTGAGGCGCAGGACAAGCCCATGGAACAAATGACGCTGGACGAGCGCCAGAGCCTTTACCGGAAAATCGGTTATGAGGTTGTTCAGGAAATCAACAAGGTTTCCGTGGTCACGCCGTTTGCGCTGGTTGCAGCAGGCCTTCTGAGCCATGACCGGCGCGGTATTTCCCATGACGAATTAGGCGGCATCGTCAATGAATTTTATGATTATCTCGTTACCATGCCGGTCAAATTTGCCGCGACGTTTGCCAACCGGGAAAGAGCGATCGCCGACGCGCTGAATATTTTTGTCTCGACAGGTATCATTTCCAAAATAGAAGCCCTGGAAGAAGAAGAGGAAATGCAGGAAGTGGTCTATTCGCTGGACGATGCGAAAAGACTGAATCTTGAATATTACAAAAACAATATTCTGCATTTCTTTGTTTCTATTTGTTTTGTGGCGACGTCCATGGTGAAAAACCATGAAGACACCATGTCCCTGGCAAAGATTATGGGTGACTATAAATATCTGAAGTGGGTTTTGTGGAATGAATTTATCTTTGACGATAGGCGGGACGATGTTGAAGACGTGAATGATGTTCTGGCCTACCTGCATAACCGGTCTATGATCGTAACCACCGAACGTGAAGGCGAGGTATGGATCGAAATCAAAAGCAAAGGCCACGCCAAACTAAAACCGTTTTCCGGGCTCATACACAATTATCTGGAATCCTGCTGGATTGTCATTCGCAGCCTCGTCTATCTCAAGAAAAAATCCCTGACGCAAAGGGAATGGCTGGCCAAAATCCGGCCGCTGGGTGACCGGATGTTCCGCAAGGGGGAGATCCTGCGGGCCGAAGCCCTTTCCCAGGCCAACTATCTCAATGCTGTTAAATTTCTGGAGGATGCTGAACTGATTGTTTCGCACTCCAGGGAAGAAAAACCCGGCAAAAGTGAACTCACCTACAGCCTGACGGACAATCGTGCACAGATGGAAGTGCTGAGAAGACGGCTGTTCAAATTCCTTTAAAGCTCCATGAACAGGTTGGTAGTGAATCTCCCCGCGGCAAGACGCGGGGAGATTCACACACAACGGGCTTATTTCTTTTTTCCGCTTTTTACCGGCGGTTTAATGCTGTAGAAAGCCGACATGCCGCGGTAACTGGCGGAGTCTCCCAGTTCTTCTTCGATGCGCATCAACTGGTTGTATTTTGCCAGCCTTTCCGTTCGGGAAAGCGAGCCGCTCTTGATCTGTCCACAGTTGGTGGCCACGGTGATATCCGCCATGAAGGTGTCTTCGGTTTCACCGGAACGGTGGGAAACGACGCACGTGTAGCTTGATTTCATGGCACGTTCCATGGTTTCCAGGGTTTCCGTGAGCGTTCCGATCTGGTTGAGTTTGATCAGGACGGAATTGGCCACGCCAAGCCCGATCCCTTTTTCCAGGCGTTTGACATTGGTTACAAAAATATCGTCGCCGACAATTTGAATCTTGCCTCCCAGCTCATCGGTCAGGAGCTTCCACCCCGCCCAGTCGTCTTCCGCAAGGCCGTCTTCAATGGAAATGATCGGATAGCGCTTTACCAGGTCCGCATAGAACTGCACCATGTCTTCTGCGGATTTCCGGGGTTTCTTTTCAGCGGCCAGGAAATATTTGCCTTTTTCGTAAAAGGAACTGGCGGCCGAATCCAGCGCGATCATAATATCTTTTCCGGGTTTGTAGTTGGCTTTTTCAATTGCCGTCATGATGAGCGAGAGGGCCTCTTCGTTGGACTTTAAATTCGGTGCGAACCCGCCCTCGTCACCCACGGCCGTGTTGTAGCCTTTGCCTTTCAGGACGGCCTTCAGGGCATGGAAAACTTCGGCGTTCATGCGGATGCCTTCTTTGAAGTTCGGCGCACCCACGGGCATGATCATAAATTCCTGAATGTCCACGTTATTGTCGGCGTGCTGGCCGCCGTTTAATATGTTGGACTGCGGAATGGGCAGGACATTTGCGTTGACACCGCCCAGATAACGGTAGAGCGGCAGGCCGGACAATTCCGCGGCCGCTTTGGCACAGGCCATGGAAACGGACAGAATGGCGTTGGCGCCCAGTTTTCCTTTATTCGGGGTTCCGTCAAGTTCAATCATGGCAAAATCGATATCCCGCTGTTTGCGGCAGTCCATACCAATGATCTCCGGACCGATTTTGTGCAGGACATTATTGACTGCCGTTTCGACGCCTTTTCCTCCATATCTTTTCTTGTTCCCGTCCCGCAGTTCCAGCATTTCGTGCTCGCCGGTGGATGCGCCTGAAGGTACAGCGGCTCTTGCGGTGATTCCCGATATGGTGGTGACTTCAGCCTCAACGGTTGGGTTGCCCCGGGAGTCCAGGATCTCCCGCGAGTGAATATTGATGATTTCCGGCATATAAAAACCTCCTTTTTGCTTTGCATCATGTTGTAACAGAGCGGCAGGCTGATTTCAAGGTCAATAAGCAAACAGGCTTGATAACTTTGAGCAAGTCAGTTAAGAAGAAGCCGGTTTTGTGCCCGGTAAGAGGAAGGAACGACAGTTTGGAAAAGGAAACGCAAAGAAAAGATAAAAAATCGAAACTTTTTCTTCACTTGAAGAAATGGCTGGAAAAAGCCGTGCTGGATTATTCCATGATCGGGGAAGGCGACAAACTGCTTATCGGTGTCTCCGGTGGGGCGGACAGCTTTGCCCTGCTGGATCTGCTTGATTCACCAATGATCTTTGTGCCGAAGTTTTCTTTTATAGCAGTCAATATCGACATGGGGTTTGACCCGGACTACATCGCTTATCGCGAACTGGAAAAATACTTGCAGCAACATCAATATCCGTACGTAATGGAAAAAACCGATATCGGAGCGCTTGCACATTCGGATTTCAACAGGAAAAATCCATGCTTTTTGTGCCCGCGCCTTCGTCGCAAACGAATTTTTGAAATCGCGGACGAAAATGGCTGCAACAAGATCGCTTTTGCCCATCACCGCGATGATATTATCGAAACGCTGCTGATTAACATGTTTTACGGCAGGGAAATCAGTACGATGCTGCCCAAACAGAGCATATTCGGCGGTAAACTGCATATCATCCGTCCGCTGGCTTATCTGACAGAAGATCTTGTTAAAAAATACAGCCGGGAACGACAGTTTCCGACGGTTGCAAACGAATGTCCGACCAGTGGCAATTCAAGAAGAACATACATTAAAAAGCTGCTGAATGAACTGGAGCGAGATAATCCAGATATCCGTCACAACATTTACACGGCTATGAGTCATGTGAAACCGGATTATTTGCCGTCCCGGCCTGAAAAAAAGCCATGTTGAATAATCATTTTTCGGCCTGAGTTGACCTGAAACTTGTATTTTTTGAATTCAAAGATTCACTTTTAATAACTGATCACTTTATTGACATAATTAAAGTAATACATTAGATAAATAAAAATAAAATAGATGGTATTATCCATTATTTAATGTAAAATGAAACCATGGCTAAAGAGAACACAGCACAAAAACTGATCGCATCCAACAAAACGGCCCGCCTCAACTACGAAATCGGCGACACCTACGAAGCCGGAATGGTCCTGTCGGGAACGGAAGTCAAGGCTTTGCGTTCAGGCAAGGCCAATCTTAAAGACAGCTATGCGGTTGTCAAAGACAATGAGGTATATTTGCGCGAACTGCATATCAGCCATTACGATTATGGCAACCGTTCCAACCATGAGCCGTTGAGGCCGCGCAAGCTCCTTCTGCATAAACGTGAAATCAAAAAACTTTATGGAAAAACAAGGGAAAAAGGGTTGGCGTTGATCCCGCTTAAGCTCTATTTCAAAAACGGGATAGTGAAAGTGGAAATTGGCATTGGCAAGGGTAAAAAATTACATGACCGCCGCCATGACATTAAAGACCGTGAAGAGCGCCGCACTATTGCCCGTGATTTTAAATCAAAACTGATTAAAATTTGACAGTTAACTCATTCCTCTTGTGTCCTCCACTGGAGAATTTGTCACCATTTGGATTTGTCATTACGAGACGCCTCTCAGGCGTCGTGGTAATCTCATGTATACAGTAACTTATGAGATTGCTTCGGTTGCTGCGTTCCCTCGCAATGACCTTACGACACAGCCTCTTTTGGGGGAATGACCACTTTTATATTCTCTGCTGCTGGAGGTGTCATGAAGTGGCTGATGTGAATATCTCTAAGAGATTTTTGTTCTTCCTTTGACAAAAGCACAATAACTGTCTATATTAAGGTCAAATAAAAAAAAGGGGGGCGTAACGGTTTCGACGGGGACATTTGAAGTTGTAGCAGCGTGCCGAGGTTCCTACAGGCCTCGTTAAACAGGTAGGAAACATATAATCGCAGACAACTACGATTACGCTTTAGCCGCTTAGTCGGCTAACGTCGAACCCGGTTCTCCTGTCGGTCGGGTAAGACGTCATTCAGACAGGATTGCCAAACTTTCTGCCTGGGGGAGGGCGGTGAAAACTTACAGGATAGCGCGGTGAGATCCGGCCTTGGGGAGCAAACCAGCGTGAAGGTTCTAAAACGAAGGCTGCGCACGGAGAAACTGCAGCGGAAGGTTTTCGGACGCGGGTTCAATTCCCGCCGCCTCCACCATTCGGGAATCCAACAAAGTCCAAAGAAGTGCAAAACCCGTTAGAAATAGCGGGTTTTTTCTTGTCTTTCGTCCAATAACGTGCTAAGTAGTTTTACTAGATACACTCATTTTACGGGTATATTTCTTGAAAATACCCGCATGAAAAAAGACGATACCCGCATATAGGGCAAAAAACAATGCCAAAATTGATTAAACCAATGTCAGAAGATACAGTCAGAAACGCTATGCCAAAGGACAAACAATTTGCATTATTTGATGGTGGTGGGTTGTTCCTTCTCGTTAGACCTTCGGGCGGCAAGTTATGGAGGCTTAAATATCGATTTGACGGCAAGGACAAGAAAATTGCGCTTGGCGCATACCCGGCAATGACCCTTGAAGAGGCCAGAATTAAAAGAGACGCTGCAAAAGAACTTGTATTACAAGGTTTTGATCCCGCCGAAATTCGGAAGCAAGAAAAAGCACGCGACAAGGCTGAGTGTTTGGAGGCCAAAATGATACCGTCTGTCCGCGCGACTTTTGATGGAAAAATCGAAATTTGGAAAGGTAATAATACAATGCGGCTTACATTGGATGAAGCCAGATTTATCGGAACATTGCTGTCAAACATAACGAGGTAATTATATGGCACTGAATGATATGAAAATCCGCACCGCAAAGCCGAAAGAAAAGTTTTATAAGCTCACAGACGGTGATGGCTTGTATCTGCATGTGACTGAAAAGGGTGGAAAACTGTGGCGGTTTCGTTATCGTTTTGATGGAAAAGAAAAGTTGCTTGCTCTTGGATCATACCCGGAAATCACCCTGCTTGATGCCCGTCAAAGACGAGATGAAGCGCGAAGGCAGTTAGCCAACAAAATAGATCCTGGTGCTGTTCGAAAAGCTCAAAAACAGTCCAGTATCCAGGAAACAGAAACTTTTGAAGTTATAGCACGTGAATGGCATAATCGCTTCAAATCGACTTGGAGTGAGGGACACGCCGCTACAATCATGGATCGCATGGAGCGAGACCTTTTCCCGTGGATTGGCAAACGCCCGGTAGCGGAAATAAAAGCCCCTGAATTACTGGCCGCAATGAGAAGAGTCGAGTCTCGTGGTGCACTAGAAACAGCACATCGGATAAGAACAATTGCTGGCCAGGTATTCAGATATGCCGTGGCAACAGGACGTGCTGAACGCGACATATCTGTTGATTTAAAAGGTGCACTGCCGCAACCACAGGAAAAGCATAGAGCCGCAATTACTGAACCGTTGGAAGTTGCAAAACTCCTAAGGGCGATCGATGACTATTCCGGAAGCTTCGTTGTTAAATGTGCTTTAAAGATCGCACCTTTGGTGTTTGTCCGTCCTGGAGAACTGCGGCATATGGAATGGACAGAACTAGATTTTGAAAATGCTCAATGGAATATCCCCGCTGGTAAGATGAAAATGAAGGAGCCACACCTTGTTCCTTTGTCCGATCAGGCGATAAAGATATTGAAAGAGCTCCAGGGGCTGACAGGACCGAGTAGGTATGTATTTCCTTCTGGCCGTTCCTTTGATCGGGCTTTGTCTGACAATGCTATTTTAGCGGCACTACGGCGCATGGGATACGACAAAGACGAGATGTCTGGTCACGGATTCAGGGCAATGGCTCGAACTATACTTGATGAAGTTTTGCAGATAAGACCGGATTTTATCGAGCACCAACTTGCCCATGCCGTCAGAGATCCGAACGGACGTGCATATAATCGAACAGCACACCTTAACGAGCGAAGGAAAATGATGCAGGCATGGGCTGACTATCTGGATGAATTAAAAGCAGGGGCAAAAGTTATTCCCTTTCGGCAAAAATCATAAATATGAGGAACAAGATGAAAGAAGAAGACATAAAGAAATACAAACATTCAATATCCAAATTAAACGAAATACGCCGCAAGTATTGGAGTGAACTGCGCAGCCTGAGAAACGATCTTATAGTTCGTTATAGAGATAAACCAGTTGGTCCAGTAAATATCATCGACCCGGACGCAAAAGAGTTGCTGCAAACGCTAGATGACATGTGGGAATCTTGTGCAATGGAAGATATGCGGCGGAGTTCCAAGACTCCCAGAAGCAAGACTATTCCTTTATGCCCTTTATGTTCAGCTCCGCTGAAAGATTTTATTCCAAAGAAGAAGGATGGGGCTGGCGGACTTTATACTTCTGATGAAAAGTGTATGGTATGCGGTCTACCCTTGTCTGGTCGGCATAAAAAATATTGCAGCGATGTATGCAGAATAAACGATAAAAGTCGCAGATGGCGTCAGAAGAATCCGGATGATAAAGCTCGAGCCAATAAAAAATATTTGAACAAATATTACAAGTAGAAAAATATCCTTCAGAAACCACGAATAATCAGTCCGATAAAATCTAACATATACAATATATTTGAGTGTTTATTATAAACGGTTACCCTGAACACCGTTTCAATATTTTCCAATATCGACAATACTGGCCTCCAACAATCAAACAAGGAGGGCAGCAAATGTCAAAAGATTCAAAAATTCCAGAATTACAAAATCTTCCAGAAACTGGATTGCTGAGGCTCAAGCAGATTCTCAGATTTGTGCCGGTTTCTCGTTCAAGCTGGTGGGCTGGGGTCAAAACTCACGTTTATCCACAGCCAATGAAATTGTCTAAGCGGGTCACTGTCTGGAAGGCACAGGATATCAAGGCCCTCTGTAGTGGTGAGGGTCGCAATGAATAACTCTGAACGAATCAAAAGCATTCGGCGCACCGGCAAAACAGCCCGTGGACAGCGGGAGCTTATAAAACATCTTGAAGGGCATCATTTAACCTCGCGACAAGCCGTTTATGCCCATTGTTACGACCGCATGGGTTTTTATGCCGATGGAAAAAACGATTGCTGCATACCTGGCTGTTCGCTTTATCCGTTCATGCACTATAACGTGAACAAGATAAAACGAACCAGTAAGCGAATACTGACTGAAGCTCACAAGGCAATAATGCAATCGGCACGGCGTCGGGAATAAATTCTTTTGTTCTAGCGGTTTTCAAAATAGGTCTCCCAGCGACTTAAAATTGAAAACCATAGGATGGTAGAATGTTTGGTTGTGGGCCCAGTTTGCGGCGTGAAGTTATCCTATAAGGAGGGAGGCAGATAGATACTGGATTTAAATTGAATATATAAGAAATTACAAAATATTTAATAAATTCAGTCAATTATGCCAATTTCTCCTATAGTATACATAATATCAATTAGTTACGAATAGTGACTGTGAGGAAACGAGGCTATTGCATAACCTAACTATACTGATATTTTCTCATACCCGAAATTCATAACTAAATGATTACATTAATGATAATCCTTTTCGACTACTATTCGATTGAAATGATTAGGATATTTAATGAAGGCTCAAGGTCGGGAATATGCAAGTTGGTCGAAAAAAATACCATGCGGTACTCAGGTTTTAGTATTAGCAAAAAAGCCATACTTTAGGACGCATTATTGTAATGATTGGTCTTGTGAAAAATGTAGTAACCGCAAAATAAAAGAATTACAGGATGAGATAGTTACTGCTGAGCTAGGCATTACTCTCTTCGTAAAGGAAATAGTATCGGCAAGGAGTGATCAAGAAAAGAAATCATTGAGTAACTTCATTTTGAGGAAGGTTCGAGGCATTTATTGGAAAATACAGAGCGACAACAGAATTGTCATTATTGCGAAGATGAATTTTTTAGGAGCAGTACGCCGAAATAAAGATAAGTATGTCATCGAAAATCTGGTGCCTGGAATACTCAAAGAAAAGTGGAGTGGGGATAGACAAAAACGCATTACTAGAAGGCAAGGTATGAAACCTGCAAAACCCAAAAACCCTGATCCGGCATATGCACAATTTTTAGGAGATAGACAGGCTGAGATTAAAGAAGAATTTAAACTTCTGAACACAGACCGGCAAAGGGCGGAGTGGTTGTTAGGGCATTCTGATGAAATAATACTCTACAATAGGGGAAAGGAAATAATTGCTCAGCATCACGCTGGTGAACTTCAAGAGGTGCAAGCACAATATACAGACAGTAGTCTTTATACATCAACAAGGGGGGCTCCGCCCCCCTTGACCCCCCCGGCATGAGGGATCACAGGTGGTGGCTGCAATGAGTATAAACTTTTGTTACACAATACGGCTGATAAAATGATGATTTTTTTAATTCAATGTAGACACATATATACCCACATATGGCCAGTGCCGCAAACTCTGGCCGAAACACCAAATTGTGTCAAATACGCCAGAATTAAAGTCAGGAGGTGACAGATGGAAACAGATCAATGGTTTTCTGGTTGGCGAGAAATCGGAAAATATTTTGGTAAATCTGCGCGGACTGCTCAGCGTTATGCACGTGATGACGGAATGCCCTTTTTCCGCGATCCTAGCGGCCGGCCGATGGCAATGAAATCCCATCTGGATGCGTATATCCTGAAGATGAATCAGTACAACTACAATAACAAGAATTGGCAGGATAAGGGCATCGGCAAGGCACTCGGGTATGAAAATGAAAAGGCACAGCAGAAGAAGGACTTTGATGAGCGGCTTATCCTGGCGCAGAAGCCGACGAGAAGCCGGTTTTAGGCTGCGGCCACGGTCATCTCCCTAGGACAAGAGCGCTTAGGGCACGGCCTGATTTCACCTACGTAGTCCTCAGTTTTTGATAACGTCTCAGCGCGGCCTTACCCGGTATGTATTTCCATCTTGATCGCGGAGCCTGCCGTAACCATCATTATCAATGGTCCCACGGAGTATATCGCCTTCCATGTTCCTCATTCGCACCGAGCCTGTGCTATCAATTTCCCCTCGGTATTTACTTGATGGGTCATAGTCATACTTCTTGCGCATTTCGATTTCTGTGCTCCCACCTAAGGAACTGCCATTTGAATCGGTTTTGATTTCATATTGGTTGTCCCAAGCAAAAGCAGTCGAAGCCAAAACCAAAATTGCCAAACCAAAAATAAATCGTTTCATTGGAACCTCCTTTACTGTTCAGGACAATTTAATTTCTTGTTTCACCATTTCAGCCTCCAAACACAAAACCCCGCACTTTTTTAGTGACGGGGTTTCGGTAATCAGTCCATAACACCCTCATATAAGGTTGAGAGATTCAAGTATATATCTTTGGTGTTACGCTATTTTATAGCACTATTTATATTTGAAAGCCACTGTTGTTGTATTTCGGGCAAATGGATAACTGTCTCATATTCTTGAAATCTGATTCGGGAACCTTACAACACAACAATCATGGCCTGCCGATGTCGATTATTCCGGACGCAAACCGCGCAAGGGCGTTCAGGCGGAGGCTGCTAAGCCATATCAAGCACTCTTGCCGTTACTTTGAATGATACATTGCATTAGTACATGACGACTTATTTCCTGTGTTGACAGATTGCACAGAAGCGGCACGCTCAACAACATTTAACAGTCCACCAACTGACCATTTTCTGTCAAAGGCATCGTTTACTAAACTCCAAAATTTTGGATTAACAGGTCTCCCTGATGATTTAACATCAGCAATCACCTCTGCCAAGCAGAGATACGCTGCTCCTCCTCCAACAGACCCGCTTTCTGATGACCTCTGCATCGCCCGATTATAGAGGTCATTTAATTTAGCCCCTGTTTGCTGTGGATCAGTTGGTATCGCATCTTCTTCCCCACCCATGGACTTACATTTTGCACCTTGCGGTGGGTTATCAGTAATCATTCTTTGTCCGTTCTTGTCAACACAATCATAAAGTGCTACTGCAGTTTCTACAGAACCCAAAGCTATTACGAAGATGAACACTGCTAATAATAATCGTTTCATTTTCTCCTCCTTAGTGGAATTGTGGAATTAAGGATATTCCTCTGTCCGTTCATTTATCTTTACTTGAAAGTTATCAATATAGTCCTATCGTTCACTTGTTTCTGGGACAAACCGTATTTGTCCAAGATCGCGTCAAACGCCTGCCTCCAAGTAACATTCTTCATAATCATAGTTATTGTTCCATTTACTTCTTCACTCACAACTATATTGATATCGACGTATTGGCCCATCAGGCTAAAAACTTTCCTTATATCGGCATCCTGAAAATCAATAGATATTATTTTGTTTTTGTAATTTTCTCCCGCCGAATTGTATGTAGAGGATATTCCATTTTCTCTTTTAAAGAGAGTTAGCATATCTATTATTTCTTCAGCGGTTCCTTCACTATAAATTTTTGTCAGCGCCGACCTTTGTGGTTCTGGTTTTGCCTGTATCCAATTCTTAATTGTTCCTGCATCCCTATAATACCTAAAGTCTGGATGAGCTTTTCCTATAGCATTCAAATGTTCTTCTCTTGCTAGTTCTTCTTTTGAGGGTGAACTGGTTGATGGGGTAAGTGCTGTTGAAGGCTGGGCAGATGGCGCCTCAACTGTTAGCGCTGGTGCCGGGGCAATAGGAGCCTCAACTTTAGGAACCTCTGCTGGTGCCGGTTCTTCACTTTTAGAGAAGTTTCCTTTTTGTGAAACTGTTAATAGAATACCCGCAGCTAATATAGCCATTGGTACAAATATGATATAGTTATAATATTCATTCCATATACCTTGTAGTTTTATTTCCCATTCATTGTTAATGTTCGCATATAATATGGCAATTATGGGAACACCAATAATAAGACAAACAAACAGAATGATAAAAGCATTATAGCCTACTTCTTTAGAAAATAAACCGATAATGCTAACAACTGACCAAAACAATAAACCAATAATCCAAATACCAATACAAATCCAAATTACCCATGTGTGGATACCTCCTTTGTTACGTAAAAATTCAAGGAGTTTTAATTCATCGCTTATTAAAAGCTGAGCGTTAGCTATTTTTTTCTTTACGTTGCGATAATAAAGTGAGTTGGCAAAATTGCCAAAAGCTATCATAGGAACTAAAAACAAAAGAAAACTTATTAAATAAAAACCATCTTTAGCAAGGGCTATATCAATTATTGAAATAGCAATGTTAAGAGCCCAAAAAGCAAAAAACCATCCATACATTTTTCTATAAAGTGCCCATGTCCCATTGAAAAAGAATGCCGCCCAGTTCCAGCTTGGCATTAAAACAGAGGGCTGTTTTTCAAATTCCAAAAACTTGTTAATGTAGTAGAAGCGTTTTTTTTCACCAATATAGGTTTCGTATAGTTTTTTAGTATTTAACTTCGTTTTCACTATTGAAGGTTCAGCAACAGTACCTTGTTGAGATGATGATGGATCTGTGGGTTTAGATTCATCTTCATTATTAAGCCATTCACCACAATAGCGACATTTTTTAGCGTTATCCTGAATTTCTTCGGAACAGAAAGGACATTTTTTCATTTCAGCCTCCAAATACAAAACCCCGTACTATTCTTGAGTAACGGGGTATAAGAATCAATCCGTTCATAACAGTTACCCTGACTGAACCGCAGTATTTATGATTTCAGCTGTTCTGTAAGTTGAACCCTTTTTCACTTTATAAATCCATTGTTGTCAATAGTCAACAGAATATCCCCTGCGCTTCTGTTAAGTTTCCTTAACAAGGAGGCGAACTTGACGATTGAAGAAGCATTTGGGGAAGTGATCAAAGAGCTTAGAAAGGCAAATCAGATCTCTCAAGAGAAACTTGCTGATATAAGTAATCTTGATCGGAGCTTCATTTCTCTGCTGGAATGTGGTCATAAACAACCTTCACTGATCACGATTTTTCAACTCTCAAAAGCGTTCAATCTTTCCGCATCAAAAATCCTGTCGCTTGTTGAAGAAAAAATTAAAAACAGGAAGCCATCAGCGCACAAATAATTGTCATCACTTATGGCTATCCCGATCCCGTCTTTTTAGTCATAGTACTTTTGACAGATACGACAGAAATACTTTCCGGGTTTTGGTCCATTCGCAATCAGATGAAACTTTTTGGTCATGCCCGCAATCGCTATCGTTCGTCCAATGATGCCGATCTGGACGCTGGCTGTTTCGTCAGAACCGCAATGTGCGCATGAAGGCAGCTCTGCTTCATCAAAATGCATTATGCTGCTTGTAATACCGGGATAGTCCCTTTCCAATTTTCCCAGTCTGCTTTTATCTTTCTCTTCCATTATTCCCTCCTTGGGTAAGAAGCGGCAACCGTTTAAAAAACGGGAACCGGCTGCCATGGGTTAATTTATTGTTTCAAAATCCCAATCAGTATTTCCAGAACCTTATCCAGCTCCTGTAATAGGACCAGCATAATATCATTCATTTCCGTCCTCCCTACGCTTATTCATTTGAATCACATCCTGCGCCTGTGCGATTTCATGCTCCACAAGACAGTCCGTCCGCAGCACGATTTCGGCCCACAGATCAGCAATCTCTTTGTGGATGACTTCTGCTCCCTGGTCCTGTAACCTGATCATCACCATCATTCGTTTGTGATAACCTTCGCCATGTGCAGGCGGCCCCTCTGTCCGTTTAAATATTCCCATAACGGCCTCCTTATATTATTATATACTTCCGGCGCACCGGTGATTCAGCCCGCAAAAAGCCGGGGTGTGCCAGATTTTCCCGTCCTTGAGACTATAGTAATTGGCATTGAGTTTCCTGCTATGGAGCCGCTCCCCGCAGAATGCGCAGAGATTGTCATTGTCACACCGGCAGGAAACACTGACCACAAGGTCTGGCAAATGCGGATTCGGATCAATACAGGTGCCCCGGTATTCACCGCACACCGGACAAAGCTCAAGCCCTTTGGGGGTTCCGTTTTCCTGAATGCCCCCGAGGTTGATCCGTTCATATGGCGTGGCTTTGCGGCCGCCCTTGGTGAGATCTCCCAAAAGCACACCGCCTTTTGCCGTGTTTTGTCGGATATAATCGTCCAGCGCCCTTTCGCGCAGCAGCAGATCCGCGTCGGCCGGTTGATCCATGGCCAATCGCAGCCTGCCCGACGTATAAACGCTTGCCCAAGGGATTTGTTCAGAAACACACGGCTTGTGATCTGATTTAAAATAAACTGCCTCACATCTGTCTCTTACCAGGCATACATCCAGCTTATTGGCATCCGCCTGGGCTTGCACAATCCGAAAATAACATTCGGAATCGCCATGTTTTTTGGAAAGCAGGTTAATGTGATACAAAGCTGCCGTAATGCGGATCACTATATAAGGATACCCCTCAAAAGAAGGGAACTTCTGCACAGAATTCATATCAATGGATTTTGCTTCTCGTGTCATTTTATCAACCATCCTTTCTTGTATTAGATTTTATTTCTTTCCTTCTGTTTTTTTTGAGCCAGCATTTCGACTCCCTTCCCCCGGGCTTACTTAAAAAAAACGGTACAATGCTGGTTTCAAGCCAGGAGCAGACATAAAATGATCCGATAGACTGATCAACCAGTGCAAGCTCGTCGTAACTAAAGCCAAGCTTTACCAGTTTCTCGATGAACTCCTCCGCCTCGCCGGTGGACATGAATATGACGCCGGTAATGTTTCGGTCCCGGTAAGGCTTTTCGATGCGATTGACTTTCACGTATGCATCCATGCCGCCGGGATACCTCCTTTCAACAGTTTCATTACGTGTAACAACAGTTAAAAACGTCACTTTAATCGCCATGAACAGTAACCTCCTCTCGGTCAGTCTGGTGATTGATTAATGTAGAGCCGCTGCTGTCTTTTCGTTTGATCCACATGGTCTGGTAACCTTCCAGTCCCCCTATGGCCATATGTTCATATTCGGAAATTACGAGATAACCTTCATCGATATACTGGAGGGCTACGCCGCAATACCGTTCCACATCATATTTCGTTCTGACGAAGAAGTTCTCCATGTCCGGAACCATCTCATAGCCTGCATTGACCAGATCCTGTTCATTGAAGAACATCCCATCAAGTTTCCCATCTTCAAATCTTTCCCGGGCGATACCTTCATTAATGATGATGCGTTCAAAGCAACCAAGGCATATTTCCTCATCCTGATAATCCCTCACATAAGAATGCCATCCATTCGTTGGACATTGCCTGATAATGGTTCGCTGGCACAGGGGGCAGTCAAAATACCTGAAGTCGGCCCAGTGTTCGTCGTACAGGGCTTCTTCGCAGGAAATCCCGTAATGCTCGCTAATTTTGTTATTTACATGCAGATGGATGGTCTTGGATTGTTCATCGAATGGGCTGTCGTAAACCTCTAAAG
>Ga0116161_1001241_pt1 | contig 26695 bp, 34 predicted proteins | sample AD_JPNAS3_MetaG_FD_89877 | JGI IMG/M metagenome (GOLD analysis project Ga0116161, IMG submission 89877) | Active sludge microbial communities of municipal wastewater-treating anaerobic digesters from Japan - AD_JPNAS3_MetaG | ecosystem: Engineered > Bioreactor > Anaerobic > Digestate | place... | reverse complement strand
TCGACATGTTGTTCTAAAAGCATTGGTTACGCCTCCTACTGTTGTTGTTTGCCAATTACAACTCTGGCAGGCGTACCATGCTTTTTCAAGCATTCATTTTACACACTCCATGGGACGTGACCGATATCCCCCCAGTAAGCGTCCCCAACCCCGGACACAGAACACTCCCGATGCAATTGCCGTTTACCGCATTGAATTTCCCAACCTCACCAAGCCCCGCCAGGAACGCACGATACGCATTATTCGTCCGTGAAACGTCCTGTGGCACCCGCATGGTGGGGCAGGAGACGAGATACCGTATGCGCTCATGGCCGGTTGGCACGATGACTGCGGAGCCCACCGGAAGCTCGCCATTCCAGCCTTCCTTGATTTTCAATTGCAGGGCATCCTGAACATGCCAGCCGAAATACTTTGAATACGCATAATCGATGCCGCCGTCCATGCGGCCGAAGGAATTGGCCGGACTGATGATGGCGTCCGCCTGGATGTCGAAGATGTCGCCGCAGGAGACGGACACATCCGGGCACCCGGAGAACGCCGCCTCCCACTCGGCAACCAGCGACGGGTTTTTGTCGCGGAGAAAGAGCTTCATGATGATGCCGTACTACACTGCAAATAGAGTTGTAGTGTCACTTGGGGTAAGAGTGCAATGAATGATTTATAACCGCGCAAACACATGATAATTATTTTTCTCTAATCGCATTAATTAGCTTAAACAAGTCATTGGATTCACTCAGAATTTGATCACTAATGGTGCTATTAAATATATCCTCTATTTCTTGTATGGATAGTTGTCTATTATAGTGAAACGGAGCTGGCTCGAAGTGATATTTTCCATCATTTAAAATGGTATTGCTGCCACAGCATTTTTCATTATTGAAAGCACTAATGACCTGGGCGCGATACTTTTGTTGACTCCATTCTGATATACCGAACCATCCAGTTCCATTACAACTGCACTCGAAGTTAAAGCGAAGCATGCGATCCTTATAGAAACTGTGAAACTGGAAAAATACGTTATACTTTTTAATCCATCTACTATCATTTATATGATACACCCAGACGTGATTCACACCGGAAGCATGATCAAGTTTATTTGTTAATATTTTTGCGATCTCGTATAAATGTTCAGTAGAATACTTTCCCTGACAAATGTCGTTTATGGATGAAACGTGAAGATTGTTCATTGAATAATACTGATATCCAAACCCCCTCAGATATTCACAGAATTCATCGACAATGAATTTTGTTATGATTGATTCTGTCTGATGCTTTACCAAATAATCATATATTATGCCCCAATGGACATGAATCAGTTTTACTGCATTAACATGATCGTCGCCTAGTTTCGTAAACCAGCGAGGAACGGTATAACTTTTTGAAAGACAGAGCAAATACTTGCCAATGCCGGCAGGTTCATAATGCAATATTCCGTTTATATGACGAACCATTTGTTCTTCATCAAGATTATCAAATCGTTTGTTTTCAATAATAACAACAAATGAATCTGATGCAATTCGCGCGTCAGGACGGCTTCCTTCTGAAATATATGGAACTTGACTGTTGATGTGTAGCGTTTTGCCATGCGGCAGAGATATTCCAATATGTCTTAACAGCTGATAGATTAATACATCTTCCGATTTTTCCAAAAGACACAAAAAGGCATTCGTGAGGCGATCCTCTTCCGTGTACTCATATTTTGTGCTACCGAATATATTCATCAACTCTTTACTTCGACTATAATACCACTCAATATTAACCGTTCAAATACTTCATTAGAATATGACCTGTTTGCAAAAATATTTATCGAATAACCTTTTGGACTAAGATAATCATATATTATTTTAAGAAACTCATCTGGGTCCGATACACCCAATCCACTTAATACTTGCTCATCTATCCATTTAACGACATCATGTTTTGGTTTCGCAAATGTATTAAAAATTAGTAAAAACTTATTTTTTGAAAGTAAATGATTATTTTCAAGTTTTTCAATATCTGCTACTATTTTATCAAGCTGCCATTCAAGTATATGCCAATTTGCAGTAATTTTAAGTTCAATAATAGATTCAGGAGTCCATTGATTGTTCTCATTTTTTGAAATTGTTATATCAACATACTTTTTTTCTGGTTCTATAGAGTAAGAATAATTACTAGAATGATTTAAGATATTTGAAAGTTGATTGATTAATTCAAATTTGAACCAGTGCTCCCATGAACCACCTGCGATTATGATATTTGATAGAATCGCATCATTTTCCTTTTCTCGATTGATGATCTTATCTAAATAATTTTCAAATGACGTTCTAATAATATTAAGATAATCCATACTATTCTCCTACGTTGGAATAATCGCACTCTTTTTTAAATATTAAGATCATATCCACTCGTCATCACTTAACTGAGTAATCCGCATAGCCCAAACCTACATATAAAGGTATACGACAAAGGTAGAGCTTGCCAGGGAGCGGGGAGGGGGGACGAGAGCCATTGACCGACTACGCGATATTCATAATCGCTTTCATCATCAATGAATAGATGTTGAAATATTTCAATCACTGGCATCCTCATTTATCGCGATAATTCTGACCTCAAATCCTTTAACTAATGCCGGAGTAATATTACTGTTGATCTTCCCAATCTTTTTTGCTATATCCACTGCTTCTTTCTTCGTGAGCTTTCCTTCCTGCACCAGGTAAATCATGATCTGCAAGCCCCAGAGGACTTCGACATCGCCAGCATCGCATATTTTCCGAAGTCTTTTATCGTTTGTGGCACAGAACATACCCTCATTCTTTGCTGTAAGATAGCATACATTATCATTGAACGAACACCCTGTTTTGATCCTCGATGCCTCAGCCAGTATATCCATTCCAGTATCAAGGACCGTAATACCGAGTCGTTTTGCTTCGGAAATGCCCAGCTTCGGCACCTCTTTTAATACTGGCAGCGGAACATACAGAGCCTCAACCGACTCGGCAAAAAGCGAAATCACCTTCTTCCCTGATTCCATATAATCGATGAGGATATTGGCATCCGTGATGACCGCTTTATCGATGCGAATCTTCACACGGCCATTTTCCATGAATTGTTGAGCTCGCGCATTTCAATCACAGAAAGTTTAAGTATCTCCGCGGCCCTATCCATGGAAATATGTTCTCTCTCGAAGGCTTCGCGTACGAGACGATGTAAACGATCATCCATGAAATCCGACTTTACAAGGCCTTCCGGTTCGGATTCGGAATAACTGTCCGGCTCGTAATGATTCTTTAAATCGTGGTGATATATCCGTTTATATTCAGCCCTGAAAATCTGGATTATAGTGGAGTCGGCCAATTTACAATCAATGAGCCGCAGAAGGACAGTCATGTAGCTTACCCTGAATATTCGTTTTACATGAAGAACACGGTTGACCAAGTGTAACCCACGGGCCGCCTGCCACTCCTTGTCGAAGACCGGCTGCGGCATGAGGAAGTTGGATGCAAAAACATCTGCTTCCTTTTCCTCGCGGAGGATTTCCCTGATCTCGTCCTTTTTATATGACTTACGGTGCATGAGTAAATGACCCATCTCGTGCGCCACGGTAAATATTTGTCTCTCAACACTCACATCATCGCCCACCTTGACGCAGATGGCAGGACCGCCGTCTTCGACCGATACGGAAAGGCCAAAATATTTTTTAAAACCGGTTTTCGAAAGATAGACTTTGATCCCCGCATTTTCAACAAGGCCGCAAATATCGCGGATGAGTTCCTCATGATCGACATCGAGGATTTTCCTGGCGTCCCCGGCCGCCTGCACGGGATCAACGCCGCTGTAATCTTTGAATTTATATTTTCGCGACACGCCGAGGATTTTCTCAAGCTCGTTATAATCAGAGAGCCATACCGCCACGTCTTGAAGAAGCTGGTCGCGCTGGTTTTCCTCCCGCTTGGTCATGGTTTTTTGTATGCGAAACCGAACATGCTTGAGGGAGGGAAGGGGACGGAAGAGGTCACCCAGGGACACGCCGAGGGCGGTCGCGATGTTCATGAGGTTGCTCGACCGCGGATCGACGGTTCCTTTCTCTATGGCGATATAGGACGACCGGCTAAGGCCTGCCTTTTTAGCAACCATGGTTTGATTGACACCATTGATGCTTCGCAACCGACGAAGATTTGCGGATAATAATACCCGGTCCATCATCATCCCCCTTTAATGGAAATACTAAGTGTTTACATATAGTATACCATACACTACAATAAATGTCAAGTATATATATTGTATTGTTTAAGGAGCAATGCAAATGACCCCTGACAATGTAGAAGGTCATTTACCGAAAACAATCGCAGGAAACGGATACATCTTTGCACCCGGAGAACGCCGCCTTCCACTCTGCAACCAGCGACGGGTTTTTGTCGCGGAGAAGGATTTTCATGATGATGCCGCACATTCCATGCGTATCCCGGAACGCCACATAAAGGTACACGACAAAGGTAGAGCTTGCCAGGGAGATGGGAGGGGGAACGAGAGCCCCCGGGGAACCGGGGAAGCCCGCGGCGGCACGGGACCGCGCGGGTAATAACACGCCTGTTCTTTATACCTTCCGCCGCCCGGCATGCGATGCCTGCCGTGGGATGATGCTACACGCCTGGGGCGAGGGGTCAAGAAGAAATGGAATGGTGGGACGTAAAGATGACAGTGGGGATAGCGTTACCGCAACACGGGGGCCACGGGCGGCAGTTTGAGCGCAGTAGAGCCCGTGGCGAGCGAGGCAACAGGCGGCCTCCCGGCCGAAGAGCATAACCGAACGGAGCCACCAAGCCGCTCGCGGCGACTGAGCGAGCGCGGAGAAGGGGAGCTCGAGGGGGAAGAGGCCGCGAAGGCCTTTTACCCTCGTGAAATCATTTACGCGAATACGTTTCCGAAACAATTGAGGAGATAGACCGAAGGAAGGTTTACAATAGCACGGGCCGACCCGGAGAACAGTTTTACCCCCGGCGCCGAAGCGAACGGGGAGGCGTACAACACGCTTCTCAATGACGTTTTTTCCAGTAATTCGGCTCGCGATTCAATTGCATTATTGCCAGAATAAAAATTGAATCTTCATTTTTTCTATAGATCACCCCATACGGGAAACGACTTATCAGATACCTTCTTGTTTGTTTCGATAAAAGATGCCAGGCTTCCGGATATTGTGATATCAGTTCAATACCCTTATATATCTCCGCAACAAACTCAATGCCAAGGCCCTTCTCACATTCTTCATAATAAACAACGGCCTCGCCGAATTCCTGCATGGCTTCCGGATGGAAGAAATATTTCATTTCACGAGACGCTTGTGTATCTCACTGAAAACCTCGTCGGCGGGAATCGCTCTAACCTTTCCTGTTTGAAGATCATGGAATCTTTTATCCGCTTCCCTTACCCAGAGGCTGTCGATGGTCTTGTCAACTGGCGGATTTAAGCTCTGAATTAATATATCAACCAACTCCGCTCGTTTTTCGACCGGCAAAGAAACAGCTTCATCTATAATTGATCCTTTCATAATTACCTCTCTGTAGTATATGGTATATGAAATATAACACATGCTTGACTGCAAGTATTATATCACTAACGCTTTTCCGTGGAATAAATATTTTAGAAGATGGATATTCATTCCACCGCTCGACATGCACCGCCTGCCGTGGGATGATGCTACACGCTTGGGGGAAGGGGGTCAAGAAGAATTGGGATGGTGGGACGTAAAAGATTGTGTGGGTAGTGTTGGTGTGATTTGAGCCGCTTGTTTTGGATCCGACTCGAACTAGTCTATTGGCAGGCGGAATAAGTGGCAAGGAATAATTTTAATAGCAATCTTCGCCACGGCTTCGCTCAACGAAATTCTTTAAGAAATCCCTATTTGATAACAGCAACTTGGGTTTTGCCTTTTACCGGAGGACTGGGACTTCAAGGAAGTGTTGTTTTATAGTGACACTTCGGAAAGAATTCTATTCGTTAGCTGATGTAACGTGGTGGGTCTTAGTTGCTGTTATATCCATGTTCTCTTGTCATTAAAACTGATTTCCATCTGTTTTCACGAGCAATTATAAAATCATCAGAGGATGTCATGGAAAGTATTTCAAGTAACGATATTTTAAAATTTATTCTCGCATAATCAATACCCTTGTCGATAATTAGTTTTATTAACTGGTCGTTCCATCCATGACCGGTACCAATATAACATTGCCATCTCGACCATATACCTGCATCACCATAAGCAGAGCCAACATATGATTTTCCGTTTGATTTGTCTGTTACCAAATAAATACCTTTAATGTTTTGTAATGCAGTTTTCCAATCAATTATTTCTCTTTTAATAATATTTTCTAAAGTAGAAAAATCATGATTGATACGATCATACCCTGGAAATATTTCGCCTGAATAAATATCAGGAAGTAATTCTAAGATAGTAAAATCTTTTATAAACGTTTCGAGATAAAAGGCTCTACCTCTGAGTCCTTGATAACGATAAAATGAAAGAATTACACGACCCGTATATTTTGAAAACTCTTGCACTTCTTCAATTTCATATTTATTTTCAAGTCTATTGATAATTTTGAATATTCCCCCAAAAAGCCATGAGTTTGCTTTTGGATAAAATTCAATAAGTGAAAATATATACTCTCTCGTCCAATCGTTTTTATTGCCCTTCCATTCATTCCATCCAATCCAATTTTTTGGAGCCTTCGCAAAATAATCTAAGGGATTTTCACCATCTTCGTTACGGCCACCAAGATGTAACTTGTATTTGCTTGGATCATCAATTTTGATGATATCAGTGAGCATAATTTCTGACATGTTTTTCTCCTTTATGTTTATATTTACGCCACGAATATTCAGATAACGTTATTGCGCATGCTCCGTTTTCACATCCTGGGCGCGAAGGCCGAGGAGAGCAGCGACGAAGCGCATGACGCCTTGTTGTGCGATGCGTCAGATTCACAAAAAGTTTTTTCGCATGAGTCATTGATGGCGAATGCGGAGACACAAATGAAAATCCCTATTGTTGCCTTTTTTGCGTTAGATCTCGGGCTTCGGAAATTGTTTTACATAAAAACAATGTATCAAGCATGCACCATACACGACCATTTTTATATATATTACCGGTTTTAACATCATGTTCTGGTCGAAATGGTTTACTCAATTTATATACAAAATGTGGGGTGTTTTCTTCAGGTGGAATCTCACTTATGCTGTCATGTAAATTTTTGACCACCTCATAGTTTTCTATGTGGTGTATAGATTGAAGCGCTCCATAATACCGAAAGGCAATATAATTTGGTGGTTCTTTGGGCCATCCGCTTCCACCCACCGGATGAAAATATTTTCGTTTTTTTTCTACAATATCAATCCAAGATATATTCCAGACTTCCGGAGTATCGCTTGATATTGATACAACATAAACCATATTTGATTCTATATTTTGCATTGTAATTAAACCTCCAAAATGAGTTAATAGTTCTGACTTGCAACACTATAACTGATATCAACAGGACCCCTCTGAGGCGGAGCTCCATGCGATTGAGCGCCTGTGTGAGCGTGCGGTCGCATTGATAGCTCCCGACGGTCACGTCGATGGGATTGTCGAGAGCGTCGTACGCCTCCCAGTATTCCCGTATGGTCATGAGGACTCCCCGGCGCGAGCCTTTCCCGCGCCGATGTGTTCTTCCGTAATAACCTTCTGGCATACTGCGCCAAGGGCATAATAACACAGTTTGTCCGGATACTGATTTGCGGGATGCCAGAAATCGATGATGATGGTGTTTCCTGATTTATACAGAAACTCAGTGTTTTTGATTTTCTCCGTTTTTCTGTTCCAGAACAGGTCGAAGTATTCCTTCGTATAGCCGCAAAGGATGATGCCCGGGTTGATGATTTCCAGCTGTTCACGCAGTAATTTTCGGTCTTTCCTGACATACGACAACAGTTCATCATAATTTGAAGCGCTATTCCCCGCGCTCTTTTTTAAATTGACCACCGCCGCCGATAATAGATATTCCCTGCACGCATCGAACTCCTTCTCGGTTGCGGGGAAAAGCGGGATAGCAGCGGGTTCGATTTTGTTCAGCAGATAGAGCCAGTATGCGATTGTCCAGAAAACCTTATACTTGGGGCCCTTCCATACGTCGCGAATCGTTTCGACAAGACTCCAGCTTTCCTCTTCGCCGTACGCTTCCTTCAACAGTATGAGGACCTTGTTTTTAGAATGTTTCCACTTCTCCAGGCAAATGATGCCGTCTTCAATGAAGACCTGGCCTTTATGTAATGGCCGGTTCTTCCATTTCGACATTAAAGCGGCGTGAGCGGTGGTATCGGTATCCATCATAAAAACCTTTGCAGATTCTGTGATTGATAGTGGCTACAATTAGTATACACAGCCCCGCAAAGTGGAGATATACCATAAAGGTTTACCCCCATATGGAATAGACCGGTACATTGATCTTTACAGTAGACACCGAAAAGGTGAACGCACAGCGTGTAGGCATAACGACTGGTTATAACAATAGTACCAGTACCGAGATGGGGCGAATATGAGTACTGTAGACGATACTAACATACCCGCACATAACACCCAAGAAGAAGACCCATTTGAGGAGGCGATATGCACGCGCAATTATAAACTGATTCGGAAACACCTTCGCGCTGGCGCACAGCCAAATTCGATTTCCTTTTTCCCTAACGATTGGAGAACAATAAAAATACTCCGAAACCATGGACTGCGGATACTTGACCTGGACATACGATTGAAAAGTGAATCACCGCGAAGACGTGGGATTTACGGCGATCTGTTCGGTGTTAACCAAGTATCATGCGTGATAGAGGACGGTGCCGGCGCCGTACGCGAACACATGAGGCTGATTAAACGCGCCTTGCAGCTCGGCGTGGTGTTTGGCCTTGACGATTGGAGAACGATACGAACTGACTATGATGAGCCGACACGGTACCTTACCCCTTCATTTGACCGGGACCACCCGCATTTTGAACGGTCGCTTGTGCAGCTACAGAAAATCTTTTTGTTCGTATGGCGGCATTTCACGAAACGAGGTATTCAGGTAACGACAGAGGAAAGTAGAGAGCTTTTTGATATTGAACCAGTACGCGAGATGTTTATGATAAAGGACGCGTATCTGAAGGGATGAGCGGACTGGAATAGCCACGCAAATTATGAATTACATACCAAAGTAAACATCACATTCGTGGTGCGGTTCATTTAGTCATATTCGATCTCCTCACCAACCGTATCCACCACCATGGACTGATAGGAGATATGAAACCATTCGGTGAACTCTTTCCAGGTGACGTCCCTGGGCCATTTGCTGGTATCGGTAAACCAGCCTTCCAGCTCCTCATAGAATATTTCCTTATAACAGTCCGCCATTCGTTCTGTCAGATCGAGATCATCAAGGTCGGCTTCACGGATAAGATATATTGTAGATTCATCTTCAGTGAGGGGTGGAACCGCTTTATCCGGTTTTTCCCCGGATAGTTTTGCGATCATGTTGAAAAACGATTGTGTGGGGGTAATGACGACGGCGCTGCGGTTAATGTGAGCAAGCATGTTCAACATCCTTTTCTGAGGTGATTAGACTTCCACGGCACGCTGAAAAACGAATACAGATAGGCGGCAGACGGTTTCATTATTCGCTGACATGCCGAGACGAATAGTGTTCGAGGAACGCAGTAGGAGACACTATCGCTATGTGACGATACCTTCCCATGGACAGCAAATCGTTGTCTCCCGTGACAATGAATTCCGCCTTTGATTCTATTGCGCAATCGATAATGATATTATCATCGCTGTCCCTGGAAACCACGGAATAATGCTTCCCGGGAACAACCAGAGTCGTTATTGACTCGATTTCACCGGCGATAACTGAAATACGCGCCGGCGTGAAACCGAATTTTTCCCTGCCAAGCACTTCTTTGCATTCATCGAGTATTGCGGGGGATATATACACGGCGATGGCGCCCCTGATGGCCACGGAAATAACTTCCCGCGGCGGGCCGTTAAAGAGTATGCCGGAAATATAGACATTGGTATCAAGTACTACCTTGATCACGATGAGGCCGTTCACCCACGCCGGTGTGCGGAAATTTCGGCAAACACATCAGCTTCTGTTAGTCTCTTTTTCTTGGCAATAGCGGTCCCATAGGTAAAGATGGTCTTCCATTTGCTTTTTCGCTCAATGTACATACGTGCGGCTTCCCGAATAAGCTCGGACCGCGAGCGAGATTCCTCTTTGGCCAGACGATCAATTTGGCGAAGAAGGTCCTTTTTGAATGCTATATTGACCGTGTTCGTGTTCATGTGCCGCACCTCGCATATATCGTATGGCAACTATACATACAATGTTTGTATATGTCAAGCGCAAGATGGACGCGGAGACGCCGTAATTATTATTTCATATTTCTTACGAGTCGCAGTATGGTACTTAAACGAATTCATCCTTCAACCCCATCTTCCCCGCAACACCCCGCTGTCGTTCATCCCCGGTCACAAAGCGCGTGCACCCCGATTCAAGGGCGGAGGCGATATGAAGCGCATCCAAGCTTCGGACGGCACCCTTTTCAAGGCAGGTGACGGAACGACCAACAACTTCAGCGGTAAGCTCTATGACAAAGAACTCCGCGATATCAAGAAGAAATTCGTTCTTGATCCAGGCGTACTGTTTCGCGGTGATCTTCTTCTCGCGAAGAAGGCGATTGCAGGCCGATAGCACCTCGGTGACGCAGACGACGGAGACGGCGAGCTCCTCCGCCGCCGCGCAGATGACGGCGACACGGTCGCTTCCCGGCTCCTCGATGTAGCGCTTGACCAGGGCCGATGAGTCGAGAAAGACCTTCATTTACTTTTCATCGCGCTCGGCAAGAAGGGCCTGCGAGAGACTGACGCCGGGTATTTTCAGGGGCGACGAGGAGTTAAGCCGGGACTTGTCGCGCTTTTTGGCGGGCATGAGGATGGCGACCGGCATGCCATGGCGGTAGATCTCGATGCTTTCGCCCTGTTCGACCTTGTCGAAGAAGCGCTTGGCGTTGTTGCGGAACTCGGTGAAGGTTGCGGATTGCATTGGAAACGCCTCCAATTGGACTGGTACGCCTAATGTACATTATAATGTACATTTTGGCAAGAAGAAAATGATACCGCCGCGAATATTTGCGTATCACCAGGTGACGCTATACAGCCTTTACACCACCGCGAAGTCCCGCTCCAGCTTTTCGATCTTAAGAGACAGGTCAACATCGGCAACACTTTCATCCCGCAATTAGCTCCCTTCAGGCAAAAATGTTCGTGACATTGGACTTAAAATTTATTCATTTCCGATTTTGCCTGGATGAATTGCCGGAGCTGTTCGGCGACGTTCCCGCAGTCTTTTCTCCTGTTCTTCATGGATACAGCGCGGCATTTATTAAGGAATTGCTCCTGGTTGTGCGAAAAGGGGGAGCCCGACATGGCACAAGCGGCGACCAGGACAACGATGGCGCACAGGGGAGCAGTGAAAGAGTGGTTTTTCTTCATGACGAATCTCCGTATGCTATTGTGGCGACTCACCCGATTTGTCAGGCACCTTCCGGTCGAGAACCGTTCATATGCTTGAATGGCGACGTTACTTTTGAAGAATAATTTTTCCACCGACGGCATGTAATGCGGTTTTGACCTGTCGGCCTCGGAAAGGTCGAAAAAATAGTTTGAAATATCTTCATCGGGATCGTTATTTTGTAACGTTCGAATGAACGGCACCGGAGGGACCATGGGCAGGTATCCATTTAATACTATCATCATCGTCATGATGGCGGCCTTGACGGTACTTTCCGGGGGTGATGCGCGGGCCGCCATGGAGGGATCCAATCGCGCGCTGCTCGACCGGTTCGTGCAATTAAACGACGCTGCCGGAAGAAAGGCCCTCTTTGAGAGGGAGCGAACGACCATCACCGACCGGTGGCTGGGGGCCGCCCTCGACGACGCCATGGCTCTTGCCGGAAAGGCCAGGGTTGACGAAGCACTGATCATCATCGACCGGGTGGAGGAGCTCGCCCGGCACGCGGGTAACGCCAACAGGGCCGCCGGGGCGATGTACAGCCGCGGCAATGTACTACTCTACAGGAAGGGGGACAGGGAAGGCGCGCGGAAGGCCTTTGAGGAGGCACTCGCGGAATATCGAAAATCGGGTAACGTGCGCGGCGAGGCCAACACCCTCAGCATTCTCGGCGAAACGGCCTTCTGGGCCAAGGACTATCGCCGCGCGCGGGAGCTGAACGAGAAGGCCGTCGAGCTCTTTCGTTCGTCCGGCGAGGCCATAGGCGAGGCCAACGCCCTCTTTCGTCTCGGAGATATCGCCTTCTATTCCGGTAACAGTTCCCTGGCGTCGGATTATTTCGAAAAGGCGGTGGTCATCTACCGCCGCGTGGGATCGCTTCTCGGCGAGGCGAACTACGTCATGAAGACCGGCGAGATCGCGGCAGGCAAACTCCAGCTGAAGGATGCCGCCGCCCGCTACCGGGAGGGCATCGCCATGTACAGGCGGGCGGGATCGGTCCACGGCGAGGCCAACGGCAGTTACCTCCTCGGCATGCTGTTCTACGAGATGTCCGAGTTCCAGGAGGCGCGGGACCGCCTCGAAAGGGCCCTGGAGATGTATCGCGGGATCGGCCTTCACGCCGGGATCGCGAACTGCATCCAGAAACTGGGAGACATTTATTTCTATACGTCGAACATGAAAAAAGCCCTGGCCTTCTACGAGGAGGCCCTCGGCCAGCACAGGAAATATGGCGATGCGATAGGCGAGGCGGAATGCGTCCGGGGCCTCGCGTCCGTGTCGGTTCAGACGGGGGATTATCAGATAGCGAGGATACAGTTCGCGAAAGCCCTGGAGCTCTACCGCCGTTCGGGGTCGGCCATCGGGGAGGCGAATTGCCTCTGGGGCATGGGTAATGTGGAGCTCTACCATGAGGAGAATTACGCGAAGGCGGCGGAGTTCTACACCATGGCCGCTGCGCTCTACAAAAAAGGGGGATTTCCCGGGGGCGAGGGCAACTGTTACAAGAGGCTCGGAGAGGCCGCCCTCAGGAAATCCGAGGACGTGAAGAAAGCGGAGGGCCTCTTCGACGGCGCCGTCCCCCTGTACCGGAAGGCCGGCGACATCCTCGGTGAGGCGAACTGCATAAAAGACCTTGGATTATGCGCCTTTATCAGGAAGGATTATAGGAAGGCCGCTGAAAATACCCTTAAGGCCTCGACCGTGTTCCGCAGGCTCGGCATATTCACGACCTTGTACCAATCGGAGATGATTCGCTCGCGTGCCCTCTTCGCGCTGGGGGATATCGACGGCGCTCGGAAGGCGCTGGAAAGCGCCCTCGATGCCCTTCTCAGGGCGCGAGACGATTCGGGAAGTGAATCGGTGCGCCTCCATATGCAGGAACTGGCCGGGCACACCATCAAAGACGCCATCGCCGATATCGCAACCCGGGACCCGGAATTCGCCCTGGATATCTTCGAGCGATTCCGCGGGAGGTCTTTTCTCGAATCCATGAAGGGGCACGCCGCCCTCGCCGCGTCGGGCATCGGCGAAAAGGACTTGGCGCGGTGGCGCGAGCTCTTTGACCGCCGAGTGCTCTCCAGCATGAAGTTGAAGCGGCTCTACGAGGCGCCTAACGGCGAGAAGGACCGCGCCGCGGCCCTGGACGAGTACAACCGCTGCGAGAGGGAACTCGAGGCTTTCGAGGCCGACCTCATGATGCGTTATGAGAAATACAGGAGCCTGAGGGAGGAAGGCGGCTCCCCGGTGAAGACCCGCGGGGCCCTCGCGGAAGGGGAGACGGCGGCGCTTTTCATCATGGCGAACGCCCAGGCGGGCGTCTGGCTGGTCACAGCCAAAGGCGCACGGTATCGGACCCTGAAGATGAAGCCCGCTGACATAGTCGCCCGAGTGGAAGAATATCGTTCATATGTCGTGGGGAGCGGCTTTAATCACGGCGAAAGGACGGCAAGCGGGAAGGGGGCGCGAGCCCTCGCCGATCTTTCCACCGTGGCCGGTGAGGCTCTGGGAGACGTCCCAGCCGGTTCGAAGATCGTCATAGTCCCCGACGGCGTCCTCGGACTCCTGCCCTGGGAAAGCCTCACCGTGCGGGGAAAGCTCCTTTCCCCGGAGTACACGCTATCCTACGCGCCGAACCTCGGGGTGCTCTCGCTCCTTCGCAGGAGGGACTATTCGGGCCTCAGGCGGGTGCCCCTTATCGTATTCGGCGGGGCCTACTACGAGAGGGGCTCGGGCACCGTCAGGAAGGAGGCCGCAGCCCTGGACCCGATGGCGCGCATCGCGGCCCTGGAGAAGATCATGACGCGGGGCTTTCGAGAGGAGGATCTCGCGGACCTACCGGGGGCAGAAGAGGAGGCAAAGCGCACGGCAGCGCTTTACTACCATGAAGCCAAAGACCGCGATGCGGCCCTCTTCATGAAAGCCTGGGCGTCGGAATCGGTATTGAAGGCCCTGGACCGAGGCCTCGCAGGCGACAAGGCCATCGGCGGTAGAGGAATCCGTCTCGCCGACGCCCGGGTACTGCACTTCGCCGTGCACGGCAGGGCGGAGGCCGATTTCCCCGAGACGAGCCGCATCGTTCTTTCGCGCCCCGGGGCCATTCCCGCCGGCGAGCTGAAGTCCATGGAGGCGGCATTCCCGTTATTCTCACGCGAGGACGGGAGCCTGCTCGCCGCCGAAATCGTGGGCCTGACCGTGCGAGCAGACCTGGTGGTCCTCTCGGCCTGCGAGACCGGCGTGGGTAGGGTGACCTCCACCGAGGGGATCGTGGGACTCACGCGCTCATGGATGGTGGCGGGCGCCAACGGGGTGGTGGTGAGCCTCTGGGAGGTGTCGGACATAGGCACGCGAATCTACATGACCCACCTGCACCGGCTCCTGGCCGCGGGAACGACACCCCGCGAGGCCGTGGGCCAGGCTCGAGAGATGCTGCGAACCGGCGCCTGGCGCTCGGGCGAGTTCGCACCGGGGAACACCTACGACGACGAGGGGGAAAAGGTGCCCTTCGGCAAGCTCGACCTATCGTCGCCCTTCTTCTGGGCCGCCTTCCAGTACTGGGGGAAATGAACAACGGCGGGCGATCATCCTGCCTTGCGGGCGCGGACTGATGGTGAACAGCGGTTCATATGCCATGATAGATGTCATGGGATGAATCGAGTTTTCAGCCACCAGTTTTTACTACGTGACAGAAGTCCCGTTAACGGCAGCACTTCCATCTCGCAGCTAGTTCCCTTCAGACCACAATGTTTATGACCTCGGACTTGAAATTTGCGCGGGCAAGGCGAAATTGAAATATTTTTCTGCGCCGAGCGTGCGGCGGCGTGCCGCCCGGATGGTTCAAATATGGCAGCTCGGGATAAAGAAGACATTGTATTTTTTGACCGACCCACCCGCGGCGTTAGGGACGTGAAATCATCATCACAGCTCGCGTTTTATGTGGAAATAACCGTGAGGGGGTAGATGCGTCCGCAGTCGGGACAGATCTCGTGCTTATTATTTCATCGTAACAATGTTCATAGAATACTCAATCCCAAAGTCCTTTTCCAACTTTTCAATCTTCATACCTAAATCAACATCCGCACCCGAGGCATCCCGCAGACGAAGAGTTTCGATGCGCGATTCGATCTTCTTGAGCTCGCCATTCAGACGATTGATGGTATGATAGTTCTCGTAGAATCCTTTCTGCGCAAGCTGCGAGATACGCTTCTTGATGGACGCCTCTTCACCTAGAAGACGCGATATTTGGTATGTGGCCGTCTTTGATTTGAGCGATTCGAGCTCGCGGTTGCGGTCACGCTCGATGGTGATGATGTCCGTGAGCTCGTGGGGAAGGGCCGTAATAAGGGTGATGTTCGTGGCGGAGGGCGTCTTTTCGATCTTGATGTGATCGGTGTTTCGCAAGTCCGGATGGTAGTTTTTGACAGAGATTGAGCCGGATATATACGAACCTGGAGAAATATCCTTCAGGGAAGACAGACTGGACCCGGCACGGAGCGTTTGGGTGACGCGGTTTTCCGATGGGGTGATCTCGATCTCGATGATGTCGGCTTTCTTGATAATGACACGGCGATGTGCCCCCGGACCGTCCGCGTCACGAGAGAGGAGATAGATTTTTTCAGAGAACATGTTGAGGACCGTGAACTCCTGGGTGAGCTTGCGTGTCTTTACATGATCGAAGTATTCGATTTTCGCGGTGCAGACGCGCTCGCTGTTATTCTGGTAGTCGGTGAGGGCCCCGTCGTAATGACGGTAAAAGACCTTGCTGACTGCGCGAACGGCGCGGAAGAGTGAGAAGGACTGTCCCGTGGCCGTTACCGCGAGCGCACTGATGATACACAGAGCAAGGTATTCCTTCCACGACCTGACCATGATGCGGAGCTCGGGGGTGCGGAAGGAGATGTACTCCTTCTGCGAGAATGGCGCGAGGAGCTTGACCCCTGCGAGGTTGAACAGATCAATGAAGATGTGGCTTGCATAGGCGAGGACGATGGCGCCGTAGACTGCGGTGGAGAACAAACAGACCGGGGACGACACAATGGCGACGGCCAGTACGGCACACAATGAATGGGTGATGGTGCGATGACCGTATTTCCGTATGAGGAAACGCGAGGCGAAGGGAAATACTCGTCCCAGGAGGGACTGCGGATGATCGATGTCGGGGACGAGCGCGACAAGTGACGCACCCACCGCCACGGGAACCGGGACGCCCGCGACAGAGCAGACGAGATACGAGAAGACGAGATGGGTGGCGGCAGTCATGGCCTGAATATGCGGAACAGGCTTTTTCCCCCGGGAGCGGTGTCTCGCGGACACACGACCACGTGGTCTCCGAAGGAGCCGCGAGTTATGATCGCGCGATCTTCGGCATCGCCCCAGTACTGACACTGAACCCTGCTGCCGTAGGCCCCGTGTAGACGGAAATCGACATGGTACGTACAGTTAACACAGCGTTTGAGATACATTCGCATCACTCCTTGTTTTTACATTCATAGTGATTATGCCTGCTTTCTCCGCGATGCGGCGGGGGAAAACAGGTACTTGTAAAAGACCAGGCGGAAGACCACCAGCATGGCGTACGAGAAGGCGACGATTGACGTTGCATAGGACTTGAGGATAAAGGCGACGAAGAAGAGGACCACCATGAGGAGAAACGGGGCGATGGTGACCTGGTTTTCAGCGCGCTCGACGGTGGTGATCTCGTCCGGGTTTTTCCCGAGGGGGAGCTGACTGGCGATATAGGCCGCCTCGCGGAGGTTGTCGCCTGCACTGTGGAGGATATCGTCCACGATATGCTCCTTTCGGGCGTGGTCGTTCATGTGGATCATTTCGGATATGACGATCCGGGTGTGATGGCGGCGCAGGGGCTTGAGCTCAAGATACGTTTTGAACAGCTTCTTATCGCGGTCGCGCGATGACGCGGCGACGACGACGGCGCACTCGGCGAGCCGGGCGACCACCTTGCGGTCGGTCCGCGAGAGTTCGCTGATGTCGTCGATCACGATGACGCGCCGCACGTCCTTGATCTCTGTGAGGAGTTCATCGACGGTGAGTTTTTTCAGCTCCCGTTCCGCATTCCTGCGGACCGCGGGGTCATCGATGTTCTGCGAAGCCAGAATGATGGCGATGAGCGTCTGCTTCTTCCGATACTCCGCCAGGAAAAGAGGTTCCAATTCCCCCGCTGACACGTTTCTGATGAGGGCGGACTTGCCGCAGCCGGGCGCCCCGTACACCACCACCGAAACCCCGTCGCGGACCCGCCCGTTCAATTCTGCGAGTTCACGGTCCCGTCCGATCAACGCAGTGGCATGGGTTACGGTGAGGTCTGGCGGGTTTTTTCGAAAACGAAACAACCTGCGCAGAAAACGGAAGCGAGAACGGTCGAGCGCGCTGACCGCTTCCTTCTTGTGAGCGAGGGACAGGTGTGCATAGATCATGGTCGTGTCCAACCGGGCGTGCCCCAGGAGCTGTGAGATGCGCTCGAGTTGGACACCTCCGTCGTAGAGACCGGTTGCGAAGGAATGCCGAAGGGTGTGGTTTTTGATGGGCCGGCCCAGGCTCCGCACGGAATAGCGGCGCGCCGCAGCCCACCAGGTACGGCGGTTGAGCCCCACCAGAAGCGATTCTGGAGAGAGCGTGTGACTGTACTTTTGCAGGTACCGCTCGATATGGGACTGGAGGGTGGACGACAACGGAACGATACGCTCCCGGTTTCCCTTCCCGACAACACGAAGGAACCCACGCGCAAGGTTGACGTTTTCCACGCGCAGGGTGCACATCTCAGAAACACGAAGACCGGCATAGGACATGAGGGCAAACCCCAGCCGGTGACGGTCCTTCCTGATAGCACCGAGGAGAATATCGACCTCTTTGGGGGTCAAATAGTGCGGTAATTTCGTGCGGTGACGGTTCATGTTTCGATTCAATTTCGGTGACGTTTTTCCCATAAACCGAACGCGAGAAGAGGGCGCGCAACGGCCCCCTCAGGCGTTTTTGGGACAAAAGGTGCATTTTGTCCCACGCCGGATTGGACAAAACGGGGAAAAACGGGAAAAAATTTTTACACGATTTTCTCCATGATTTCCGCAACCTCGAGCTGCATTTTGAGCAACTTTTTGTTGATTTCGATGAGATTGTTTTTATCGATACTCTGCTGCGATTTGACGAAGCCCTGCAGGTCTTTCGCAAGGGCCAGGATGACAACCGGTTTCATGCCGCCTCCCGATGTAATTGTTATTGACAAAAAGGCGTTCGGGGGACACCCACTGGGCAGAGATACAGACACCGACAGCGGGCCGTCCCCCGAACCGAGCGTACAACCGTCCGAAAAAACCCTCCTCACGAGTATTAATGTCCCAAGCGGCACACCCGGGACGTACTTTTTTGGAGGAACCCATGCATTCCGCAATTTTTTTCATTTTACTGCTCGCCGCACCGTCGGATGCCGTGAAACCGCACATGCCGGCAACCGCCGAGAGCGCCGCCGAGCGAGCACGGCTCGAGGAGACACTACGCAGGGCAAAGATCGCGGTACGAGAAACGAGACGGTTTCGGGCGGGCGACCTGCTGCAGCTCTTGCCCACGGTGACCGTGGGGCGGCGCGCTCCCACGCCGGATTTCCCGACCTCTGAGAACCATATAAGCGTATCCATCAGCGCGAACCAGCTCTGGGACCTCAGCGACCGTTTTGACCGACGCGAGGCGACGAAGGCACGGGCGCTCCGGCAGATTGCCACGGCGGGATTTTCGATACGGAAGTACCTGGAACGGAAACGCCTGTTTCGTGAGCGACTGTGGCGGCTCTCACAGATACGGCGGTCGATGGAGAACCCACTGGAGATAGCCGCGATGGACGAGCGGCTGGACGAGCTCGCGGTGAAAATTCAGGAGATTGAGATCATGATCGAGAAGGCATACGCGGACGTGGCGAACGCGGTGACGGAGGCGGGGGCGCGCTAAGAGGGCCAGTGCACCTTCGCCCGGTCGAAGATGCCGTCAACGGACTGTCCCTCGTAGAGGCGCCCGGACAGCGCCACATAATCCGTTTTCTCATGGTGAAGGAGGGTCATGAAGCGGTATGCACCAGCCGCCCCGAGGGCCTGCGTGAGGGCCTCAATGCCTGTTACCACAAGCTCCGTGTCGGTTAAGCGCTGCAACAGCGTTCCCCACGTAGAAACATCTATTTTAACAACTGTTTCAACTGGGCGATATAGTCCGCGATCTTCTTCTTGTCCTTCGCCGTGAGCTTCTCGGGGAGGGCCGCCAGGAGGGAGCCGAAGGCCTTCTCCATGCGGTCGACCTCTACGGGGGCCTTGGCGAGACCGTACTTGATTTTGAGATCCTTCGCCTCTTCCTGCATCTCGCGGAATGTCTTTACCTTCGCGTCCTCGAAGATGCGGTTCTTCAGCTTTTCTCCGGGGATGCCCTTTTTATCGGATTTAAGGATGGGGAGGAGCGGTATGAGCTTTGCGGGGTCCGGGGAGTTCTCGTGTCCAAGCGCTTGGACACCGAAAACGGCGACCAGGTCGATGTAGTTATAGGCCGTTGAACGGGAGATGGTGAGCTCTTTTTCCACGAAGGTTTTGAAATCGGGATAGCCGTCGGCCTGGTAGAGCTCCTCGTCGCGGATTTTCATGAGACGCTGCCCCATGAGGAGGAACGAATACTGGGTGAGCTCGCCCAGGAAAACGGCCTCGAGCTTGAGGGTCTCGTAGTCGTCGGGGCAGTTGCCGAAATTGAACAGGTCCGCGAACTGGCCACGCAGGGACTCGAGGAGCGAGGCGCGGCTGCCGTCGGAAAGTCTGGTGTCACGACGGATCGCCGCGACCGCACGCACCACCTTCTCCTTGCGGGGATTGCGGAGGAGGTCGTCGACCGCCTCGGCGGTGGCGGGTTCGGCGCTCTCGAGATCGTGGGCGGCGTCGCCCAGGCTCTTACCGCGCAGCATCTTATTCATGTCGAATTTTTTGGCCATTACATACCCCGTTTGTCGTAGATTGCGGTGTCGAGCTCGTCGAGGAGCGCGGTGACCTTCTGCATTGATTTGTCGTTGTCGTACAGATCGAAGATGTTCATTTTTTGAAAGGAGCGCTCCTTGATGCCGACGAAATTGGGGATCGACTGTTCGGCGACCTTGCCCCCGATTTCATTACGAATGAGCTCGATGTAGCTCTCGTGGATGCGGATGGTGCGCTGCTCGTGGGCCGAGATGACGACCTTGTAGTCGATAAAACCCTCGATGAACTTCTGCAGGCGCTTGATGGTGTTCATGACCTCGAAGAGGCCGTCGTAGTTGTACGGCTCCGGGATGACCGGGATGAGCACGTAGTTGCTGAGGATGAGTCCGAACTTGGAGAATGAGTTGAGCGACGGGGGACAGTCGATGATGACCATCGCGTATTTCTTGAAGATGGGGGCGAAATCGCGCCGCATCGCGTCGAGATCGTCGATATCGTACTTGTCGAACCGCGAGAGTTTGATGTTGGACGGGAGGATGTCGATGGTGTTGTTGTATGAACGGATGATCTTCGCAAGCGGCGTACGGTTCTCGAAGTAGTCGTAGAGGCTCAGGGAGTCCTTGAGCTCGTCGTAGGCGAAATAGGTCTGCGTGAGGTTTCCCTGCTGGTCGAAGTCGACCAGGAGCACCTTCATGTTCTTCTTCTCGTAGTAGTCGGCGACGAGGACGCTGAGCGAGGTCTTCCCGCAGCCGCCTTTCTGATTGAAGACCGTGAGCACCGTGGGGATGACCGAGAGGAGCTGCCGACGCTCGACGCAGGCGACATTGTCGTCGTTCTTGTAGGTCTGCAACACGCCGTCGGACATCCAGTCCCTGATGGTCCGCTCAGGGACCCGGGACACCTTGCTTGCTTCCTTTATCATGAGCAGGTTCATAGGACACACCTCCGAAATATGTCACATTAGAACCAGTGGTTGCGAAAAGTCAACTCATTTACATTTCGCACCGTTTTTGTGCGAAAATTGTATGAGTTTGATTTTTGCGACGCCTGGGGGGTGTTGCGACACGAAATAGCGGCAGAAGACCTTCATGGTGGGAGCAGATCCCCATTTGCTTCAGTCGTGATGATGGGTATCACGTGACAATTCGATATGCAATATATAATATTCATATCTATTCAACTGCTCATAACATATATTATGACGCATTAGGTGGTGCGATCCGAGGGTACGAACCACCTGATCCTTTACAAGTCCATCATGGTTCACGCTATTAACCTACTTGTGAAATATATGAAAGAATGATGATAGCAATAATTGAGAAACAGGAGTATATTATTTGACTACAAATCAAGGCGAGATACCTTGCGTGGAAAGTGTAAATAATATGCATTCGTAGAGCTGTAATGATCAGGGGTGATTTCATCTAGAGTGAGATAATACTACATGGATACTTATTACCGCGGAGGCGCTTAAATGAAACTAACGTTATCATTATTACTTATAATTTTAGCAATTCTATTCGGTTGCACGGGGATGAACGATGAGCTGAGCCGAGCCGTTTCCAGAGGTGATATTGCAAAAATGAAGGAATTGCTGAAGCGAGGCGCGGATAAGAACAAAAAAGGCAAGTATGGAGACACACCGTTGATGATTTCTGTCATACACCGAAAATATGAGATAGCAAATTTCCTGATTCGCAATGGAGCGGATTTAAACATAAAAAATGACAGCGGGTACACGGCACTGATAACGGCTGTGAGTACGGGAGATCCGGGATTTGCCGAGCTTCTATTGAAGGCAGGTGCACTGGTGGATGCTAGAAACCATGACGGGGACACAGCGATCATGTTTGTTGGAAGCGGATTATTAAGTTACAAACGCAGGATTGAAAACGACGCTGCATTTCGAAACGGCATGTACGATATTCTAAAAAAACGAAAGATAACCACTGGCGAAATGATACTGGACAATACCAAACGATTGGTGAATATCCTTGTTTCTTTTGGTGCCGACATAAATGCGAAGTCGGATAACGGAACGACTGCATTGATGAGAGCAGCCTCCAGTGAGGATTGTAATCCTGCTCTGATTTCTTACATGGTAGAAAAAGGTGCCAAGATCAACATTCGAAACGTTAAGGGCCAAACACCCCTGACTTACGCAGTTAGTTCCGGAAGTATAGCATGTGCGAAAGTATTAATAAAAAAAGGCGCAGATGTCCATGTCGTAGATAAAGATAATAAATTCCTAGTTGATATTGCTGAGGAAAGGATCGATAAACCAATGGTTGATCTTCTGCGACGAGCGAACGCATACTAATTTATAAGATGATAAACATGCCGGCCCCCGCACCACTATGTAAATATAACACACGCGTGAGACAACTAGTAACAAAACACGCATGAAGGATAAATGTACTAAGATTTTAATTGACACACCATATTATATATGATATCTGAAGCGGTTCTTCTTGATTAAATCACCGAATTAAACAGGTTATGATAAATGAAAATGAATATAGTAGTATTAATTGTGATTGTGACGACAACAGTCGTTAATGGATTTGCAAAGAATATTGATCAATACAAAGAACCGCCACAACATATCAAAGCTGCACTTCGTGGATGTTTTGGTGGTGTTACTTATCATTTAGCAATTAATACAGAACAGCTTATTAAATGCGGGGTCTTACGAAAATGTGAATTGGTACATCCAAATAAAATAAATATTTCCTCATGTCACAAAAATAAACAGAACAAAACTCAGAACGATGATTACACATGTACTGAAATTAATATAACCAAGAAGAATAACCACTGGAGTGGTTGGTGGACAACAAATGATTGCATGGAACAAGTCAGCAAAATGCAAATGCGTTATATAAAGTGCTACAAGAAAGAATTAAAAAAGAATAAGTTATTCTTCACCGCTAAATCTGTATGCAACTGGAAATAATTCATCTTATTCTAGCTAGCCCCTCCATGCCCCGCTGTTAAAATACCACACCCCAGGATCAAACACTTGCCAGTACATCATATATGATGTACTGGACGCAGATGAAGCGTGCCTGGAGTGTCGTATATTATGAGACTACGGATGCTGCCCCATCGGGGACTTAATCAATGCACGAATGACCAACAATAAAGCAAAAATATTCAACTGGTTCGCGCAGCTCGAAGCACATGGGATCTCGCAGGCTGAACTTGCCAGGAAAGCACACATCACACAGCAGCAGTTCTCAAAGGTTGAGAACGGAAACAACTGCAACATGCAGACATTCATCCGCGTTTGCACAGCGCTGGGGTTGAAGCTTAACTATGAACATAAAAAGGCGAGCGCACGAGTATAGCAGGAAAGCGCACGGCCCGGCGAAACGCCGGGCCGTCTCTGTTTAGTCCTCATCCGGCAACATGATTGTTATAACCGGATCCCGGGTGTCTCCCGGGCCGCAGATGGCCTTGAGCTTCATTCGTTTGATCCGCCGCCCCGCCATAAGGTACGAAACCGTAAAGAACAACGTGTCGCCGGAGAATCCCCTTGCCGCGCGGGCGAACAACCACAGCGTGTCCCACAGCCGGCCCTTGATACTTTGGCAGTGAAGCGACGATTCCTCAGCGGGGACAACATACCCATTCCAGAGGCCCGCGGTAAGGGCCACCGGGAAGCTGATCCCAGCCTCCCGCGCCATGTCGCTCACATCCACGAGCACGCCATCGGCGATCGCCTGGGCGCGGGAGTACGCATAGACAATATCCGCTTCCTCGAATAACGACCGCTGCTCGTTCATCGTACACCCCCGGCCAGGACGACGCGTGCCTCTGCATCACTGCAGATGCGCTGCGCGATGACCCTGAACAATTGGTGCCACTCATGGTCCATCCAGAACTGACCGCCATTGGTGTAGATGTTGTAATCCAGATTGCGCAGGTCCGAGGCGAGCCGGCCCAGGTCCATATCGCGCGGAACGACATCCGTGAGATCCTCGCAGAGCGAAACGTCCCTGCCGTACTGGATGGCATAGGCGACCTTGTTGGCCACCCACATGCGAAAGACAAGCCAACAGAGGAAGTTGTCCTCGAAGCACTCGCCCTTCCCCACGACGATGTCCCCTACCCTGTCCCTGATACCCTGATACAGGTTCGATTCCTCCAGGATGTCTTGAAAACGGTCCCGATAAAAGATGAGACCCCCGGCCACCTGCCGCATTTCTACCTGTGACTTCACGATAACGCTCATGGTGCCTCCACTACTGTGCTTAATTTATGTGTAGCATAATACACGTTTACACGTTATTACGTCTAGTGTTTTTTTATCACGTGTACACGTTTTTTATTATTGAAATATCGTTGGACGCGGCAAACGTAACCCCATGAAGAAACCAGAGAAGAAAAACCAGTACGCCGACGTGCGCCGGCCGACCGTGATCCTGAGCGAAGAGGAACACAAAAGGATCGCGCACTACTGCATTGATAACGGGATAAAGATCGGGGACTTTTTGAGAAAGGCGGCATTGTATTGCATGAAGAACAAGATCAATCCCACGGAATAAAGGCTCATATCATTAATGATATCGCGGTGATATTCGTTTAGTGAACAAGGTTTGGACTTAGATGAGAGGTTTTGACATGCGAAATTTATTGATGGTTTTAACGATTCTCTCCGTAACCGGAGCACTTGCGGCACAGAATGTATTCAAACCGAGCTGCACAAAGGATTTCATTGATTTCTGCAACGAAGTCCAAACGTTAAGAGCACGAAGAACGAATGAAAAAATAAATAAAATTGTCCACTACGAACGCCATTGGATTGATGGAACAAATAGGAAATCCCGGTTTTCATACTATCTTGAAGATGCCAATGAATTTGAAAGGAAAATGAAAATATGGCAGGAAGCCCATAAGGCCGGGAAAAGTACTGACGGCATTATGGAGTCAAAGAAACCGGAACAATCCGTGCTCGAAGCGAATGCGGTACCGATGGAAATGGAAAAAGCATTATTCATGAAGATTTGTCAACCTGCATATAAAATTCATTACAGCAGGCTTGTCACTCGCATTAACAGAGATTTAAACAGAGACAGTTATGAGTTATTAAAACAAATAAAGCTTTTATCAAAACCAATTGAAATTTTTGGCGGCGGTTCAAAGGTATTACGGAAACTGAAGTTTCAATACGCTGCTGCATGTTATCAACATTACAAGGGTGACGAAGTAATGCGCGCTAAGTTTCGGGAGCTGTCTGATGCATTGCGCGCAACCGCAAAAGAACTTTGTGAAAAATATAAAAGCGATACAGAATATCTCATCAATGAGCTTTCACTACAAAAACGCGCCACCAACAATATTGAGACAGAAACCAAGATACAGTACCAGTATTCATTGAAAAGACGAGAGAAGGCTATACAAAGCAATAACACGATGGATTATATAGCAGCAATAATCTCCTTCAGACTTGCAAAAGAAAAAGCTCTGAGCGCACTGCCGAATGATGAAAAGTATACGATCCACCTTGAACGGGTTGAGAAAAAGCTGTCCCAACGAAATAAAAATGAACTGAAAGAATGCTTTTGCTATTAAGGTCGGCGAAAGACGTGCGCTCAACGCATGATCCAATGGATACATTCCAGTAGATCTAACCAGAACGTCTGTGAGAATATAACCACAAGTATGCGTTATAAACCATTTAACTTTACAGGTGATAACGATACCAACCAGCCCCACCCTGCCCCGCTGTTAAAAAACCACACCCCGGAGACAACCCCCTCACCCCTGGGGGGGTTGACGGAGGGGTACACAAAGATCATCTGCAGATATTCCACGCCGTAGGGGACGAATAAAAATTACAACCGGCAGGGATGGGGTGCGCGCTGTATGCCGGTGCGGGTGCGAGGGCATGAGGCCCGAGCACGGGGAGGCACGGATGCCGAACCGCGCAGCCCGCACGCCATCCCGCCGGAGCGGTCGGGACGGCCGCGGAGGCGGGTTGGCAGCCGGCGATGCACAAACGATACTCCTTGGAAAACGAACAGCGAGCGCCCCACCCTTCCCTGCCGGTTGTAATTCACCTGCCATGGGCGGGCGGGGGCGTGGGGGACGGTGCGTTTGATTACGCAGAACCGACCATACCGACAGCAACCAGGGGGAGCCGGTCCGCATTTCGCTTCCGCGGTTGCGCGGAGGCGATGT
>Ga0116161_1001239_pt1 | contig 26713 bp, 24 predicted proteins | sample AD_JPNAS3_MetaG_FD_89877 | JGI IMG/M metagenome (GOLD analysis project Ga0116161, IMG submission 89877) | Active sludge microbial communities of municipal wastewater-treating anaerobic digesters from Japan - AD_JPNAS3_MetaG | ecosystem: Engineered > Bioreactor > Anaerobic > Digestate | place... | reverse complement strand
TAAACAGAAGGTTCCCAAGCGTTTGCGGATCGGGCGCAAACCGGGATCCAAGCAAACGCAAGAACCGCACATAAAAACATGATTATATTTTTCATGACATCCCTCCGGATTATGAGAAAACTGAGCCTGTCGAAGTGACAATACGGTTACAAAATGATCTTTTCAATTTGATCAACATGACTGAAATGCCTGTCCCTTGTCAAAAGGGTGCCGCCATCAGCCATGCAACAGGCGGAAATCCATACATCGTTTATTGGGAGCTTACGGCCTTTCTGCTCCAGATATTCATAAATGAGTGCATATTTGCGGGCCACATTTTCATCAACCGTAATAATTTCCACATGAAATCTTTTGATGAATTGCTCCATTTTGAGTTCGTTTAATTTTTTTCGGACGCTCTTTCGAAACCCATAATAGAGTTCACCCAAAACGATTACGGGGAAACATATCTCACTTCCGCGTTCCGCAATAATATCGACAACCTCGTGATTCCCTTCCGCATAGTCGGAATAGATATTCGTATCCAGTATGAGTCTCATGTCCATTCGCCATCTTCAATTTTTTCAAATACTTTTGTCGCGCGTCGCAATTCTTCAGCTTCCAGGGCGGAAAGCCATCCGGCAAAATCCCGCAATGCTTTTGCCCTGTTTCCAGTCAGACCGAGTTTTTCATCGATTGCTTCCATGACAAATGTGGTTTTTGTTTTTTTCTCTTTTGCCGCGGCTTTTTTTATCATGTTTTCTTTTTGAACAGGGATACGCAAACTCATTGGCATGACAAATCACCTCCTGTATCGCATATAATTTTATTGTATCTCAAATAATTAAATTTGGCAAGTATTTTTCAAGCCTGTAGGTGTAGATACAGAAGCAAGCAAATAAACTTTTTTCTCTGCAGATCACATTCGTCACTGATCGATGAATTCGATTTCCTTTGATACTTTGAAAACATTTGATGAATGTGTTAAGCGTAAAACAATGAGTATAAATATTCTCTTAATCAATCCCTGGATTTATGATTTTGCGGCGTATGACTTCTGGCTGAAGCCCCTGGGGCTTCTCTATCTTGGCGGCCTGCTGCGCGCGAATAATCATCGGATTTCTTACATTGACTGTCTTGATCCCCACTCTGCGCTCATGTCTGAAAAAAGCGGTAAACCCCCCCGCCGCCACAAATATGGCCACGGCCGCTTCTTCCGCCAGGGGATCGACAAACCGGATTGCCTCCAGTTCATGCCCCGCAATTACTGCCGCTATGGCATCGACCCGGATGTATTTCGCACCGAGTTGTCTCTTTATCCCGAAACTGACTTGGTACTGGTCACTTCCATGATGACCTACTGGTATCCCGGGGTTTTTGACGCCATAAGGATCATTCGCGAGACGCTGCCGGGTATACCTATTGTTCTGGGCGGCAAGTATGCCACTCTTTGTTACGATCATGCCGTTGATCATTCCGGAGCCGATTATGTCATCCACGGCCGGGGTGAAAAACAGGTTCTACAATACCTACGGAATCTTTTTGATGAAGAAGCCGTATTTGAGCCGGATGAAGACGATCTCGATGCCCTGCCCTATCCGGCCTTTGACCTGCTTAGCAAAATTGATCAGGTTCCGATCGTTACGTCCATCGGTTGCCCATACCGCTGCAGTTACTGCTCATCGCATATTCTTCAAAAGAAATTTATCAGGCGTGAACCAATTCGCGTGGTAGATGAAATCGAGCACTGGCAGAAGAACTTTGGCGTGACCGATTTCAGCTTTTACGATGATGCGCTGCTGGTTGATTCCGACAACATGATTATCCCGCTGCTTGATGAGGTCAAAAAACGGCAGTTATCCTGCCGTTTTCACTGTCCTAACGGCTTGCACGTAAGAGAAATCGACGCCAGATTAAGTAAAATGCTCTACGATTCCGGATTTAAAACCATTCGATTCGGTTTTGAAACCGCCGATTTTCAACTGCAGAAGGAAACCGGCGGCAAGGTGCAAAATGAAGAACTGCTGAATGCGGTGATTCATCTGAAGAAAGCGGGCTATCAGCAGGAGGACATCGGGATATACCTGCTGTGCGGCATTCCGGGTCAAAAAACAGCCGATGTCATGCATAGTATTGATTTTGTTTTACAATGCGGCGCAAAGCCAATAATTGCCGAATATTCTCCGATTCCCGGCACAAAAATGTGGTCCGATGCCGTTGCCTCTTCCCCATTTGACATTGAGAACGAACCTCTATATCATAACAACTCGCTTTTATGCTGCCGGAATGACGATTTCAGTTATGATGTTTACAGCAGGATCAAAGCAAAACTTAAAAATACCGGCGAAAGAAACTTTTGATTTAAAATGAACGTGCTGATCCGGATTAAAAATATTATTGTCCTTTTGCTGTCGTTTTTCTTCCTGATGTTCGGCATCCATCTCCTTGCGGGATCGTTCAAAATGAAAAACCCACTGGAATTTGTGATGACGCTGTTTTCAGCTTCTTTCATCATATTATTCTGCATCGTGGGTATTCTTTATGCTTTTTTCCGCCTTTTCCCCGGAAAAGCTGACGATGAGAGGAATCATGTTGACACGAAATAAAGTCTTATTGCCGCTTGCCCTGATCATTCTTTTGCAGATATGCGGGCTGGCCCATGCAATCGACCTGGAAAAGAAAATTATCAAAAACAAACTGGACAACGGGCTTACGGTTCTCATGATGGAACGAAAATTCAGTCCGACAGTTTCCCTCTTTATCCGCTATCGCGTGGGCGCCGTTGACGAAACAAAAGGACAGACCGGTGCCGCACATTTTCTTGAGCACATGATGTTCAAGGGGACGTCAACCATCGGAACAAAAAATTTTGCAAAAGAAAAGAAACTTCTTTCGCAAATCGAACAGGTCGGTCAGGCACTGGACGACGAACGGTCAAAAGGCAACAAGGCCGATCAAAAGCGTGTCATGTCGCTTGCCGCGCAGCTTAAAAAATTGCAGGATGAGCACAGAAAATATTATATCCCGAATGAAATTGACAGGCTTTACACGGAAAACGGCGGGGAGAACATGAACGCCACAACCGGCCAGGATATAACAACCTATTTCATCAGCCTGCCTTCCAATAAAATAGAACTGTGGGCACGCATTGAATCGGACCGTCTGCTCAATCCGGTATTTCGCGAATTCTACACGGAACGCGACGTTATTCTGGAGGAAAGACGCCAGCGCGTGGAAACCAGCCCTGACGGCAAACTTTACGAGTCCTTCATGAACAAAGCTTACCAGGTCCATCCTTACGGTTTGCCCATTATCGGTTCCCAGGAGGATATCGTCCTTTTAAACCAGACAGCCATCCGGCAGATTCATCAAAAATATCTGTCGCCGGAACAAATCGTCATTGCGGTAGTAGGCGATATCCATCCGCAAAAAACACTGAAGCTAATCAACAAATATTTTGGAAGGATTCCCGCAGGCGGGCACAAACCTGCCTCCATTCCTGCAGAACCATCACAAACCAAAGAACGAAACGTGGAGGTTTTGTTTGACGCGAATCCTGCAATGATTATCGGATATCATAAACCGACTGCCCCGTCTCATGAAGACTATGTTTTTGATCTACTCGAGACAATTCTGAGCAAAGGCCGGACCAGCCGCTTCTATTCGACCCTGGTCTTAAAAAAGCAAATCGCCGAAAGCATCAGTGTTAACAACGGCACACCCGCCGCACGGTATCCGAATCTGTTTACGATTTTTGCAAGGCCGCGTCACCCGCACACCAATGATGAACTTCGCGACGCCATTTTGCAGGAACTGGAAAACATAAAAGCCATCCCTCTTCCCGAAGCGGAACTGGCCAAGGCAAAAAAGCAGCTGAAAATGGATTACCTCAAAAGCCTGGATTCCAATTCCGAACTTGCTTCCGTTTTATCCTATTTTGAGCTGATGATGGGTGACTACCACTACTTTTCAAATTATCTTTCAATGATTGATAAATTAACAGCCGCCGACATTCAGACAGCGGCAGTGAAATATCTTTCCGCGGAAAACCGCACGATTGCCGTTCTGAACAGAGAAATAAACAAAAACACAAACGCAGGTAATAATGAAAAGTAAATCGCGCTTTATCAGGCATGGCCGTATTCTTTCGGGACCCTTAACTTGCTTAATTATCGCCCTGGTGATTATTGCTTGTTGCGGAATTTTCCCCTCCAGTTCAATGTCAGCCCAACCATTTACCCCGCCTGATAAAATCAAATATCCCGGGCTTGAATTTCGCATACAGCAGGCCGAGCGCATCGAGCTGGAAAACGGTATGATCCTATTTTTCCTTGAGGATCGCGAACTACCCCTGGTTTCCCTATCGGCCCTGGTCAGGACCGGTTCGATGTATGATCCACAAGGCAAAGAAGGTCTGGCCGAGCTGACGGCTTATCTCATAAGAACAGGCGGAACGGAAAAATACTCCAGCGACGAAGTAGATGAGCGACTGGATGCGCTCTCCGCTTCACCTTCGCTTTCCATGGCGCTGGATTCAGCCTCTGTGACTTTTTCTTTTTTAAAGAATGATCTGGATCCTTGTCTGGAGATTCTGTCACAGATTGTTAGAGCGCCCGCGTTTGAAGAAAAGAAACTGCAGCTTGCGCTTGCCTTAAAGAACGAAGAACTCCGCAGGATTGGGGACGATCCCCAGAAGCTGGCCTTCCGGGAATTCAACCGCCTGCTTTATCCCGATGACCCGCGCGGCCGTTACATGACGTCCGGTTCCCTGAAAAATATCCACCGCGACGACCTGATGGTTTTTCACCGTGCGTATTTTTTCCCGTCCAATATGATGATCGCAGTAACCGGTGACATCTCCAAAGAAGAAGCTGTGAAAAAAATCACGCAATACTTTGGTGATTGGGAGCGAAACAGGCGTGCCCTGAATTTGCCGCCGCCGCCCAAAAAAACAAACCGTGGGGTTTTCTATATCAATAAGGATCTTCCCCAATCAACAGTAGTCAGCGGCGAATTTACGGTCAGCAAGAACGATCCGGACTATTACGCCTTCTCGGTGCTTGATTTCATGATCGGCAGCGGCGGATTTCGTTCCAGGATCTTTAGCGCGGTGCGAAATCATGAAGGCCTGGCATACAGCGCCGGTAGTTTCTATCGCGCTCGGTCGAATTACGGGATATTTGGAACGTACGCATTCACCAAGACCGAGTCAACCCTTCAATCTCTCAATCTCATCAATGATATTCTACGCAATGCAGCGTCGGGTGCCATTCAATTGGGTGAGCTGGAATGGGCAAAGAAGTCCATGCTCAACAGTTTTATTTTTTCATTTGAACAGCCTCATAAGATAGCCACACAGCAGATGGTGATCGAATATGAAAAATTGCCCAATGATTATCTCATCAGCTATCGGAAAAATATTGAAACTGTAAGCGCTGAGGATATAAAACGTGTCGCGGCCGCATATCTCAGCGAAAAAAGAAGGCTGATGCTTCTTCTGGGGAACACGGAGCAGTTTGGCAAATTACCCGAAGAATGGGGACAGCCGTCCCTGATCACACCTAATTTATGACACGGAGTGTAAATGATGATTGACGAAAATGCTTTTGAAATAATTTCCCGAAGAATCGACTCCTATCGGGAGGATATGATTGAACTGCAGAAAGAACTGACAGCCGTACCGGCCGTCGGTCCTGTCAACGGCGGTGACGGAGAAATGCAAAAAGCACAGATGCTGAAAAAACGTTTGATGGACATGGGTTTTACATTTTTTCGTCATTTTGATGCGCCGGACACCAGTGTGTCCGCGGGGCTTCGTCCCAACTTCCTGGCGTCTCTTGATGGAATCCATAAAACCCGAAAAATCTGTATCATCACGCACCTGGATATTGTTCCGCCGGGAGAGCTCAATCTCTGGAGTTCCGATCCCTACAAAGCCTACGTCAAAGACAACCATATCTTCGGCCGCGGCACAGAAGACAACCAGCAGGACATGGTGGCATCGATCTTTGCTGCAAAGGCATTTCTGGATGAAGGTATCACGCCAGCTAACCCCATCTGCCTATTCTTCGTTGCAGATGAGGAAACTTCAGGTGGCAAAGGGCTTTATTATGTCCTGGATCTGCCGGAAAAGATTTTTGACAAGAGTGATCTCATTGTGGTTCCGGACTCCGGGAATCCGGAAGGGTCCCTCATTGAAATCGCGGAAAAAGGCATTCTCTGGCTGTGCTTTAAAACAACGGGGAAACAATGTCATGGCAGCAAACCGCAACTGGGCAACAACGCGTTCTCGGCAGCATCTCACCTGGTGACAAAACTGACAAAGCTTCGCAAAGAATTTGATGCAGTGGACCCTCTTTTTGATCCGCCCGTCAGCACGTTTGAACCAACGAAAAAAGAGGCCAACGTGGGCAACATCAACACCATTCCCGGTGAAGACGTCTTTTACATGGATTGCCGCGTGCTCCCGCAATACGACCTTGAAGATGTCCTGAAGAAAATCCGTAAGATCACGAAAAAAGTGGAAGAAAGATTTTCCGTAAAGATTGAGATACGACACGAACAATACGTTCAGCCTGCGCGTCCCACCCCTGCCGATGCTCCGGTTGTCACCGCTTTGCAGGGTGCCATTGAAAAGGTGTATCATCTGCGTGCTCTGCCGGGAGGCGTCGGCGCCGGCACGGTTGCCACCTACCTGCGGAAAAGGGACTATCCAGTCGCCGTCTGGTCAAAAACAAATATGAACGCCCACCAGCCTGATGAAAACTGCCCTATTGACAATATGATTGGCAACGCGAAGGTTTTTGCGCACCTGTTTTTACAATCGTAAATTGTATTGCATTCAATGCTTCATGATGATAGAAAAACGCCGTCGAATGGAAGGTTCCCGATCCCCCATAGTTCATAAAATAATCTGCATCAGGACCGGGTTGAGATGAACATTTTAGAGGCTGATTTTTTGATTAAAGCAACTAAAACCGCCATCCAGGCAGAGAAATTATCCTTTGCGGATTCAAATATCCTGAAGAATCTCTGCGGTGAGCACGACAAGCACCTTCGATTTCTCGAAAAACTCGAGCCGGTCAAGGTAAAGCCCTGGGGCAATCATCTTTCCATCAGCGGCCATGATGAAGCCGTTGGGAAGGTTACCCTTCTGCTCAAACAGCTCTATGGTATTATGGAGAAAGGATGGCTGATTCATTCTTCCGATATTGACTACGCTCACCGGATTTTAACGCAGGATATTCATTTTGACCTGGCCCGCATCTTTCTCGATACCGTTTTCATTTCTTCAAAAAAGCGCATTATCACTCCCAAAAGCATCGCACAGCGCCATTATATCGATTCCATGAGGAAAGCAGACATGGTGATTTCCATCGGCCCTGCGGGAACCGGTAAAACTTATCTGGCCATGGCAATGGCGGTATCCTATCTGCTGGATAAAAAGGTAAAACGGATCATTCTGACCCGTCCGGCCGTCGAAGCCGGCGAACGCCTGGGTTTCCTGCCGGGTGATCTGGCCGAAAAAGTCAATCCGTACCTGCGTCCTTTGTATGACGCACTTTATGATATGGTGGACATGGAAAAGGCCGGTGCGCTCATCAACAAGGGTTTGATAGAAGTTGCGCCTTTGGCATTCATGCGCGGCAGAACTTTAAATGATTCGTTCATTATTCTGGATGAAGCCCAGAACACCACTTCCGAACAAATGAAAATGTTTTTGACACGTCTGGGATTCAACTCAAAAGCCGTTGTGACAGGCGACATCACTCAAATTGACCTGCCTTCCGAAAAATCATCGGGCCTGATTGAGGCGGAAAAAATTTTGAAGAAACTCGAGAGTGTCCGTATTGTTCATTTTTCACAAGTGGACGTCGTCCGCCATCCCCTGGTTGCTGATATCATTTCAGCTTACGATATGTGGGACAGGGAAAAGAAATCGGATAAATAAAATGAACATCATTGATTCGTCGTTTGAAAAAATTAATATTGTCTGGCATAAATTGACAGAAAAAAATAAGATTTCTTTCGATTTTCTGAAAAACAATCTTTTTCAACGATGGGCAATTCTCATTCTCTTAAGCATCGGATTATCTGTCCTCCTGGCTCCCAATCTTTACGTATCCGATCCGGAATACCGCTATGGCATGATTGCGCACAAAAATATCAAAGCGGACCGGGATTTCCTCGTTGAGGACGTGAACTCCACCCGGCAGAAGAAGAAAGAAGCGCCAGAGAACACGCGGCCTGTCTATGATTACGATGCAGAAATGCCGATTACTTTAAAAGCAAATATCATGAATTCCTTCGCGCTTGGCGAAAAAAATTCCGGCAATGAACAACTGAAAGATCTGCTTGAAAAATCACTTGGGATCCCGCTTACCCCAAAGGAATTTTCATTTCTCAAGGCCAATAAGTTTTCAGAAGATCTCCAGCAAAAACTTTTCGCCGCCATTGATTTATTTTATAAAAACACATTGATCACGAAAACTTCCCTTCAAAAACAGGAGGAAGATAAAGGCATCACCATTGTCAACATGATCAGCCGGGAAGAGGAAAACCTCAAGGATGTGTCATCTATTCTCAACATCAAGGCTATTGATCCGTTGCTTTCCGAAAAAGTCAATACCGTTTTTAGTGATGATCCTTCTTCTTTTGCCAGATATTCCTTATCAATCCTGAAAAAACTCGTTCAACCCAACCTGACCTTCAATAAGGAAGAAACGGATAAAAAAATACTTTCTGCGATAGAAGAGGTCAAACCTGTTTATTTTCAGGTCCAAAAAAATGAAATGATTGTCCGTGAGGGAGAAAAAATCGGCTATCCGGAACTGGCCAAGCTGGAAGCATTTTACAAGACGGTGGCGGATAATAAAATATCCGGCCTTTCGGTAATTCTGGGAATTTTCTGCACGGTTTTCTTTCTTTCACTGCTTTTGTATTTCTGGCGCACCCGAAACTGGCTCAAGGCTCCGGCCCGTTCAAATCTGGACTTTCTCGTATTCGCCATCGTGGCTGTTCTGCAGATCGTGCTGGTGAAGATGGGAATCTTTATCTCTGTTGCCGTCAACAGGGCTTTCCCTTTTATTCCGGTTGATGCCGGTTATTTCGCTATCCCGTTTGCCTGCGGCGCCATGATCATTGCTGTCCTCGTGAACCGGAACGTGGCCATGATCATGAGCGTTCTGATATCCTTTCTCATCAGTTTTCTTTTTGAAGAGAAAATTATTTTCCCGCTTTTTTCGTTTATAGGATCTGTTGCTTCTTCTTATCACATTGTCAACAGCCGCCAGCGTTCGACTTTCTTTAAGGTTGGTCTTTTCCTGGGCGTCATCAATATCGCGGCTATTTTTTGCCTGAATCTTTTATCCGGCCATTTTCTGAATGATTTGCCGGTCCGCCTGGCCATGGGTATTCTGGGCGGCATGATCACCGGTGTTTTGGTTGCCGGTCTCACCCCCTTATTTGAAAGTATCTTCGGTTTTATCACCTATATCAAGCTGCTGGAGCTGGCCAACCTCAATCAGCCGATTTTCCAGAGAATGATTATTGAAGCTCCGGGCACGTATCATCACAGTATCATCGTCGCATCGCTTGTGGAGGCGGCGGCGGACGCGATCGGCGCAAACGCACTTCTTGCAAAAGTCAGCGCTTATTATCATGACATCGGCAAGCTGGCAAAACCACATTATTACATTGAAAATCAAACCAACCATGAAAACCGGCATGATAAACTTTCTCCGAAGATGAGCACGCTGATTATCATCTCTCACATCAAAGAAGGCTGTGAACTGGCCGAAAAAGAAAAACTGGGTCAGCCGATCATCAACATCATTCGGGAACACCACGGAACCAGTCTGGTCAGCTATTTCTACGATAAAGCCAAAAAGGACAAGGACGAATCCATTCGTTCTCTTACGGAAAGCGATTTTCGTTATCACGGCCCCAAGCCCCAGACGAAAGAAGCAGGACTCGTGATGCTGGGTGACATTATTGAAGCATCCTCTCGCACCCTGACGCATCCAACACCCGCGAGAATCCGGTCACTGGTCCGGGAGCGGATCGGGCGCGTCTATTCCGACGGTCAGTTGGACGACTGTGAACTGACGCTGAAAAATTTAAGCACGATTGCGGATACTTTTACCAGGATTTTGACGGGAATCTTTCATCACCGCGTCGATTATCCGGAAACATCCGCAAAAGAATCTAATGAAAAAAAAGAGTCGAATGAAAATCCAAATAGAAAATCAGCAGAAACGTATTAAAATCGATAAAAGAAGAATTCGGAGTCAGGTAAACGCGCTTCTGAAACTGCTCAACTGCGCAAATATGGAAATCAGCATCACATTTGTTGATGATGCGGCCATACGGCAAATCAATAAACAATACCTCGCCAGGGACAAAACCACCAATGTTATCTCTTTCCCGCTTCAGGAAGGTGAATTCACAGACATTAATCCGGAGATTCTGGGCGATATTGTCATATCCGTTGACACGGCAAGCAGAGATGCGGCAATGGGCAATCTCAGTTTTGACGAGGAAGTCCTTTTCTTAATCATTCACGGGCTGCTTCATTTAAGAGGCTATAATCACGAAAATACATCTAAAGCAAACACCCGCAAAATGAAAAAGAAAGAAAAAGAACTTTTTTCATTATTAACGCAATCTGCAAGAATCCAATAATGGCTTCGAATAAAAATCTTTACCCAGACCCGAAGATCCTGCGCGAATGTATCGTCTACCAACTGCTTTCGGGGTTTTCATTCATTTGCAGTTGATTCAACATACCTGTCAGCGTTTTGAAGCGATCGTTCTTTTTTTGACGTTTCTGACGGCCTTGCTTTTTTTTGTTTTTCCCTTGCCTCTGTCACAGCTTATTTTCTGGCCGGGGATCTTTATTTTCCGTCCGGCCTTGATAGTATTGCCTTTTAATTTATTCGCTTTCTTCAGTTTTGCCACAGGTACATCAAAACGCTTTGCAATATCATGAAGGGAATCATTTCGTTTCACTTTATAAATCGCAACCGAGTTGTTAGCATTCAGGGACGCAACGTTTGTACTGCCGGGAATTTTGACGATCTGCCCCCTCATTAAACCGTTTTTCCTGTTCAAACGATTTGCTCTTTGAATGGCCCTGACGGACACGCCATATTTGTTCGCGATGGACGCCAGGGTTTCCCCTCGCCGGACACGATGCGTGTCATAGGTTCCTGCTGATCTTGATTTTGAGTTTGAGTTTGAACGGATCGATGCCGACCGCGGTGATTGCGATCGCGCGTAAGTGAAGGTCGGTTTTTCCGTTTCCGGAATGTCGTTGTAGACACTGTTGAATTTTGCGAGCGTTCCTTTGGGTATTCTGATGGCATATTCACGGTCAGGCGTTAACTTGTGCCTCAATTCCGCGTTCAGTACGGTAATGGTTTCTTCGGACACCTCCATTTTTGAGGCGATATCCGATAATTTCATGATCTTATTGACCCTGACTGTTTCGTATTTCAACAAAGAGTCTTTTGTTTTCTGTAAATCAAAACCATACTTGCCGGGATTTTTTACAATGTGCAGCGTGGCCAGAAAACGGGGAACATAGCGTGCCGTTTCATTGGGCAATTGCGCGTAGAGATCCCAGAAGCGGTCGAAGAAATTGATCTGTTGTCTGGAGATGGTGCGAAGCACCCTGCCCTCACCGCAGTTATAAGCCGCCAGTACGGTAAGCCAGTCGCCAAACATGGCGTGCAATTCTTTTAAATAGGAGATTGCAGCCTGTGTGGACTTCAAAACGTCCATGCGTTCGTCTATCCATTCGTCACGGGAAAGACCGTACTTATAACCGGTAGAGGGAATGAACTGCCACAATCCCAATGCCCTCGCCGGGGATAAGGCCGAAGCCTTGAATCCGCTTTCCACCAAAGGCAGCCAGAAAAGCTCTTCGGGCACCCCTGCTTTTTTCAATTCGCCAACAATAAGATCCCTGTACTTGTTGGAACGTTCATAGGAAGCAATAAAAAATTCTCTTTCCGGGCCCTGAAAGGAACGAATCTCTTTTTCCACATCCGCGTTCATCAAATGCGGAATTTCACTGGCCTTGCCGAATGTGCGGCTCCGCTTGTGGCCATAAACCGCCATGATTCGCTGAGAGATTAAAAGACGTAAATCATCTTTCTGCCGTGCAATCGCCGGATCACCATCCGCATCCAGAATCAATGCATAGGCCTTGTCCAGTTCATTCAGTGTATTTTCTATGTCACCTTTTTTCCAGTATTTATCGGCCATTTCCAGGTATTCAAGAGCATTTTCCATCAGTTCCTGTTCTTCATTTTCTTCACCGTTTTCATCATCGGATGAATTTGAATCCCCGAAAAGCATGTTTTTGAAAGCCTCAACAGCGCCGACTGATTTTTTTTGATCTTGTTTCTTCTCAACGTCACCCTGTCCGGATACAGTGACCTGATTATTCGTATTTTCTGCATTTGCCTGAAAGCCGCTTACGAGCAATACGATCAGACTCAAAACAACGATCAGAAAGATTGATGAAACATCCTTTTTAAATTTTAACATGTACTGTGTCTCCTGACTTCTTTTTCGGTTACTGATCAAAACAGCATTTTATTTCTGACTGCAGATCTGTTCGTTATAGGTAATCTAATCAACACCATCCATCATATTTTGAATTATATAACACATTATTCCTAATATCCCAAAACAATAATGACAATTTTAAATATTATCGTTTGCTTAGTTTACCGTCGAAGAGGGGTTTTGCCCCCTGTTACCAACATACATCAGATAAGCCTGGATAAAATCATCAATGTCACCATCCAGCACCTTTTGCGCGTTTCCGTTTTCCAGATTCGTCCTGTGATCTTTTACCATTTTGTAGGGATGCAAAACATAGGAGCGAATCTGGCTTCCCCATGCTATGTCTTTTTTCTGTTTGTTCTCTTCATCGATCTTTTCATTTTTTTGCTGCAGTTCTCTTTCATACAAACGTGACTTTAAATACTTCATCGCCATGGCTTTATTTTTATGCTGAGATCTTTCATTCTGGCACTGCACGACGATACCGGTCGGCAAATGGGTAATGCGGACAGCGGAATCGGTTTTATTGACATGCTGTCCCCCCTTGCCGCCCGATCGGAATGTATCGATCCGCAAATCATCTTCCTTGATATCAATTTTTATTTCATCATCCACCTCGGGGTAAACAAATACCGAAGCGAAGGATGTATGGCGCCGGCCCCCCGCGTCAAAGGGAGAAATCCGGACAAGACGGTGAATCCCGATTTCGGCTTTCGTGTATCCATAGGCATAATCACCCTCAATGGTAAAAGACACACTTTTGACACCAGCTTCATCCCCCGGCAGATAATCAATAATACTGGTTTTGAAATTTTTCTTTTCCGCCCATCGTAAATACATACGCAGCAGCATTTCCACCCAATCCTGCGCTTCCGTTCCTCCCGCTCCTGCATGAATGTTCACAATCGCGTTCATCGGGTCCTGATCGCTGGAAAGCATCATCTTGAGTTCTTCACCCCGGACATCAGAAGACAACTGTGCAAGTTCGGATTCGAGATCGCTTAACACCTGCTCATCGTTTTCTTCAGAAGCTATTGACCAGAGGGTTTCGGAGTCCTCAATCTGCTTATGAAATTTTTTCCAGCTATCGAGTGCGGAGGACAATTTTGTTTTCTTCTGCAGAAGAATTCGTGCCTGCTCCGGATCATCCCAGAAATCTTTTTTGGCAGACAGGATTTCCAGGTCCTTGACTTTTAATTCCAGTTCAGGAACGTCAAAGGCATTCCCCGATATATTGAATTCTTGTTTTCAGATCATTGATCGATTCACGAATGCTTTCTTCTGACATTATCGTCCCCTCCTTACAAAGCCCCACAGAAAAAAAACGGCCAGGCATAAAAAACCGGCCCCCACCGGCCAGTCGCCGAATTTCGCATAGATGGTTGGCAACTGAATATATTTGATTCTACCGTGGATTATATCTTTATGGAATATTCCGGTTTTTGCAATAATTTTTCCGGTCGGATGTACAATCGCCGAAATGCCGGTATTGGCTGCTCGCACAAGATAAAGTCTTGTCTCGACCGCCCGGAAAATGGTCATGGAAAGGTGCTGATACGGTGCCGATGTTTTTCCGAACCAGGCATCGTTTGTGATATTCACCAGCAATTCGGCATCGGCGTTTTTATACATTCTTGCCGCTTCAGGCAGGATTCCCTCATAACAGATCATCACCCCGATTTTTCTTTTTCCCATTTCCAGGGGATAAAATCCTTTTCCTTCGCCGAAGTCTCCAATTCCCTCTGCCAGTTTACCGACAAAAGGAAACACCGTTCTCATTGGAACATATTCACCATAGGGGACAAGATGCACCTTGTCATACCTGCCCCGGATATCTCCCAAATGCGAAAGCAGAAAGGCGCTGTTGTAATAATCCGTAGTGCCGCCGCGGTCCCGATAACTTGTGGAACCGAAAACAAACCAGTTTTGAGTTTTGACGGGAATATCCTTAACGCGGCGTTGCAAGTCGGTGTCGTCCTGATAGTGAAAAGGCACCGCCGTTTCCGGCCAGACAATCAGACCTCCTGCGTCCGGTGGTCGCGACAAAGACAGCTCCTCATAGATGTTGATGGTTTCTTGTTGATAATTTCTGTTCCATTTGATCGACTGATTGATGTTACCCTGGACCAGCGAAACTTCCATCCCCTGCACGTCTTTCAGAAGTTCATTAATTTGAGCGATTCGCCCAATGCCATAAAAATAAATACCCGCCCAAAGCAGAAATACAACGGAGGCCAGCGCAAATGACTTTTTGAACTTCCCTGTCATGAAGGAATAAAAAGTGGTGTTTAAAAGGACAATTAAAAAAGATAATCCAAATACCCCGATAACATCGGCAATCTGGATCAGGAAAAGATTGTTAAACTGGGAATACCCCAGGTTCTCCCAGGGGAAACCGGTGAATGCCTTCGACTTTACATATTCCAGGCACATCCATAAAACCGGCGCGGAAAGATACAGGGGAACCCATTTTTTCAAACATACGATTCCGGCGGCAAACAGAGCCGTGTAAAAGCTCAAATAAAAGGCCAGAAGCAGCATGAGGAAGATTCCGAGATACAGCGGCAGATGGCCAAAATTCACAACGACGTGCGTTATCCAGTACAGGATTCCAACACAACCCGTCATCCCCGCTATCCATCCCAGAAGCAGCGAACGCCATACTGATTCGACGTCCTTCAGGGCAATAAACAAAGGAACAAGGGCAAACCAGGCAACAACCCCCAGGCCAAATTTCGGGAAAGATAAAAAAAGCAGGACTCCGCTTAAAACTGCAAAAAAAATACGGTATACATTAAGTTTGTTATCGGAGAGTTCCTGTGTTGCCTGCAGGTCTTTATTCTTCATGGGAAAGAGTTTCATCCACTTTTTTTATTTTCACTTTTTTTATGCTGCGTTCGTCCGCATTTTCAATGGTGATGTCCATTCCTTCGATCTGAAAATTTTCCCCCCGGTGCGGGATTCTCCGGATTGTGTTTAAAATGAGTCCGCTTACCGTTTCGTATCGGCCTCTTTCCAGGCTGATCTGCAAATGCTCTTCAATGTTTTCAATCTCGGTGCGTCCTTCCACAATAAAGGTACCGTCGGGTGCCTGAATGATATCGCCGGAGTCAGGGTTCTCTTCGTGTTCATCAAGGATATCCCCGACAATCTCTTCTAGCAGGTCCTCAAGAGTAACCAGACCGGATGTCCCCCCGTATTCATCGATGACAATGGCAATATGTTTTTTGTTGTTTTTAAACTCATGAAACAGAAGGTGGGCGTTTTTCGTTTCGGGGATGTAATAAGGCTTGGTCAGACGGGATAAAATGTCGGACGTTGTTATGTTCTGCGGCCAGGCATCCAGCAGATCTTTAATGTTCAGAATGCCGATGATATTGTCAACCGATCCCCTGTACACGGGCAGCCTGGTATGGCGGGATTCCGCAATCTCACGGATCATCTCCTGGGGCGTGTCGTCCACGCTGATGGCAATAATTTCCGTCCGGGGAATCATGATTTCCCGTACCATGGTGGATGTAAATTCCAAAATATTTTCAATCATTTTCCTGGATGCTTCGTCAAAGACTCCACTTTTCTGCCCCTTGGCCAGCATCGTTAATATTTCTCTCCGAATATAGTCGGGCTTGCGCCAGAAAAACCATTCAGATATTTTTTTCATATCCGTCTTCATTTCTCCCGCGATTACAGTCCTCGCAAAAATTCGGGGCGCAACCTGGTGACATCGTTTTCTTCTATGACTGCCCGCATCATTTTTAGTATCTTTTCTTTTTGGCCGGGAAGTCGCGCTTTGATCGGCAGATAATTTGACGCGTGATTGGATGTAAAGTAACAGTTTGTAAAATTGGCGTTGGCGATCATCAGATAAAGCTCCCGGATAAAGCCGATTTTGTCAGGCAGAACAAACCGCCCTGCCAGGTAGTCCTCGTACATTTCCGTCTGCGGCACAAGCATGAGAGTCAACGCGCCCACATAGTCCGGATCCATCTCCGTCAACAGGCTAGCCGTATCCATGGCATGCTCGATGCTTTTTTCAATACCGCCAATGCCCAGAATGACCGTCACCGACAGCTCAATGCCTGCTTCTTTAACCCGTTTGGCTGCTTCCGCCATTTTTTCCCGTGTGGCACCTTTGTTAATCTTTTTCAGCAGTTCAGCGTTGCCGGTTTCCATGCCCAGATAAAGGATTTTCAACCCCAACTTGTTCAGTTCCTTCAATTCATCAACTGATTTTCGTAAAATGCTCTTTGCATTGGCATAGCTTCCGATCCGCTCTAGTCCCGGAAGATACCGGTTAATCATCTGTAAAATTTCCACCAGACGCGGTTGCGGAATAATTAACGAGTCGCCGTCACATAGAAAAAGCCGGTTAACAGGTCCATAAGTTCTGGCTTCCCGCAGATCCTGTTCAATTCGCTCCAGGGGTTTGATCTTAAACTTTTTCTGCCGGTAGGTGCCGCAGAACGTGCAGCGGTTATGAGAGCAGCCGACCGTAACCTGTAAAAGCAGGCTGTAGGCTTCACTGGGCGGACGGATGATCAGTCCTTCGTAGTCCATGGTATGCGATTACCTCTTTTTCAATCATTTCAAGATGATGTTCGTTTCGCAGGATACCCTGCCATGACTTAATTAAACATGCTCCATCAATTATGTCAATCACCTGTAGTGCGCTCCCGGGGACTTCCTGATAAAAAAAGGGAGCCGCAACAAGCAGGCTCCCTTCGATTTTCTGGCGGGGCCGATGGGACTTGAACCCACGCCCTCCGGCGTGACAGGCCGGCGTTATAACCAACTTAACTACGACCCCAAAAAATCGTGATGTAAACTTTCGCACCTCTTTTTTTCTGGTAGGCGGGACAGGGCTCGAACCTGTGACATCCACGGTGTAAGCGTGGCGCTCTTCCAGCTGAGCTACCCGCCCACATATCCAAAAAAGCTGCATGGCTTCTAGCAACATTGGGATTTCTTGTCAAGACATAAAAAAAGAAATCTCAATTAATTCACAGGCTGGGCACTGACCTGCATGTCCGTGGCCATGGTCTTGCCGAAATCTTCTTCATCTTTCACAAAGACGATGTCCAACACTTCATCCACATGATCGACAAAGACAATTTTCAAGGCATTTTGGACGTTGCGGGGAACTTCCGCCAAATCCTTTTCATTATCCTTCGGGATAATGACCATTTTGATGTTCCCGCGGTGAGCCGCGAGTATTTTTTCCTTCAATCCGCCGATCGGCAGCACCCTGCCCCGTAAGGTAATTTCACCCGTCATGGCCAGATCGGCTCGAACTTTCTTTTTCATAAGAGCAGAAGCAATGGAGGTTGCCATCGCGATTCCTGCAGACGGGCCATCCTTGGGGATCGCCCCTTCCGGCACATGGACGTGAATATCAATTTTCTTATAGAAATTTTTTGGCAGGCCGAACTTTTCGGCACGCGCGCGGATGTAGGTGAGGGCCGCTTGCACCGATTCCTGCATGACATCACCCAGTTTCCCGGTCATGACCATGCGTCCCGTCCCTTCCATGATGGATGCCTCAATAGCCAGGAGTTCGCCTCCTACTTCCGTCCAGGCCAATCCGGTCGTCAAACCGATTTGATTTTTTTCCTCTGTTTCCCCATGACGGAATTTTGGAACGCCCAGATATTTTGGAATGCTTTTTGAGTTAATGAGAATTTTCTTTTGCGAACCATTACTGACAATTTCCTTGGCCACCTTGCGGCAGATGGAGGCAATCTCCCTTTCGAGGTTCCGGACACCGGCTTCCCTCGTGTATTGCCGGATGATGCGCAGCAAAGCTCCGTTGGTAAATTCGATATTATCCGCAACAAGGCCGTTGGCTTCCATTTCCTTCGACAGAAGAAACTGTTTGGCAATCTGCATCTTCTCCTGTTCCGTGTATCCGGCAATGCGGATCACTTCCATTCTGTCCTGCAGAGGCGCCGGTATCGTCTGCAAAACGTTGGCTGTTGTGATAAACAGAATATCAGAAAGATCATAATCCACGTCCAGATAATTATCGTTGAAGGCAACATTCTGCTCCGGATCCAGAACTTCCAGCAGGGCGGAAGATGGATCGCCGCGAAAATCGGAGCTTAATTTGTCCACTTCATCGAGGCAGAATACAGGATTGTTGGAACCCGCTTTCTTCAGAGATTGAATGATTTTGCCCGGCATCGCGCCGATATAGGTCCTGCGATGTCCGCGGATTTCGGCTTCGTCGCGCACTCCGCCAAGAGAAATCCGCACAAACTTTCGATTGGTCGCACGGGCGACGGATTTGGCAATAGAGGTTTTCCCGACGCCGGGAGGCCCGACCAGACAGAGAATGGGTCCTTTATTCTTCTTGACCAAAGCCTGAACGGCCAAGTACTCAATAATGCGTTCCTTGACTTTTTTCAGCCCGAAATGGTCCTCGTCAAGGATATTTTCGGATTCCTTCAGTGTGTATTTATTTTCCGTCACTTCCGACCAGGGCATATCCAGAAGCCAGTCAATATAATTGCGGACAACCGTGGCTTCCGCCGACATGGGCGACATCATCTGGAGCTTTTTGATTTCCTGGCGTACTTTCTTTGTTGCCTCTTCGGAGAGTTTCTTTTGTTTCAGGCGTTTTTCCAGTTCCGCGATTTCATTTTTGAAATCGTCCTTTTCACCCATTTCCTTCTGGATGGCGCGCATCTGTTCATTCAGGTAATAATCCTTCTGCGTTTTTTCCATCTGCTTTTTGACGCGCCGTTTGATTTTTTCTTCCACCTGAAGAATCTCTATTTCTGAAAGCATCAGGGAATAAATGGCTTCCAGCCTTTCCCCGATATTGTAAATTTCAATAATTTTCTGTTTATCTTCCAGCTTTACATTCAGATGCGTGACCACTACATCAGCGAGTTTGGATGGATCTTCGATGGCGGCAATCGTTCCCATCATTTCCACATGCACTTTTTTGCTGAGTTTCAGGTAAAGCTCGAAGGATTCCTTAATGCTGCGCATCAGCGCCTGTTTTCTGACATCGGTGGGATCATCATCGATATCTTCAATTTCTTTTACTTTAACCAGGAAGAAATCGTCATTCTTCAGATATTCCTCTATAGAACCACGGGATTTGCCTTCCACAAGAACTTTTACCGTTCCGTCAGGCAAGCGCAGCAACTGAATGATGATGCCGATGGTTCCGGTCCGATAGATATCTTCTTCGGCCGGATCATCTTTTTTCGCATTTTTCTGGGCCACCATGAAAATCCCTTTTTCATATTTCATGGCAGATTCCAAAGCGGCGATAGACTTTTCACGGCCGACAAACAACGGCACGATCATGTGCGGAAAAACAACCACATCCCTCAGGGGCAAGAGAGGAATAATGTTTGTCCTGGTTTGATTGTTATATTCTTGTTTTTCTGTCATTTACCCTTCCCGGATATTGTTTTATGCAGTTTCGGATTTCGTATCGTAGAGCAAAATGGGTTTTGCTTTATTGACAACCACTTCCTCGCTGATAACACATTCTTTGATGTCGCGCTGCGAAGGAATATCGTACATTACTTCGAGCATAGTATTTTCCAGAATGGAACGCAAGCCGCGAGCACCGGACTTTCTTTCCATCGACAACTTCGCGACACTGCGAAGTGCGCCATCAGTGAACTTCAGGGTTACGTTTTCCAGTTCGAACAGTTTTTTGTATTGTTTGATGATTGCATCTTTGGGCTCCATCAAAATGCGCACCAGGGAGTCTTCATCCAGATCATCCAGCGTGGCAATCACCGGAAGCCTTCCGATAAATTCCGGTATAAGACCGAATTTCAAAAGATCTTCGGACCGGACTTCCGCCAGCACTTCTCCAACCCTTTTTTCCTTTTTGCTTTTGATTTCCGCGCCGAACCCCATGGAGGTTGTGCCGATCCGTTTGGAAATGATCGTTTCCAGATCATTGAACGCGCCGCCGCAGATAAAGAGGATATTCGTGGTGTCCACCTGAATAAATTCCTGCTGCGGATGTTTACGGCCGCCTTTGGGCGGTATGCTGGCCGTGGTTCCTTCCATAATTTTCAACAGGGCCTGCTGCACGCCTTCACCGGAAACATCTCTTGTGATCGAGGGATTACCGGATTTTTTGGCTATCTTGTCGATCTCATCGATATACACGATTCCTTTCGATGCCCTTGCGACGTCGTAATCCGCATTCTGCAGCAGGCTTAAAATGATGTTTTCCACGTCCTCGCCCACATATCCCGCTTCCGTCAGGGTTGTGGCATCCGCTATCGTGAAAGGAACATTGAGAAACTTTGCCAGCGTTTTGGCAAGCAGGGTTTTTCCGGATCCCGTCGGTCCCACCAGAAGAACATTGCTTTTCTGGATCTCCACACCATCGTTTGAACCGACATTGGAAAAAAGTCTTTTGTAATGATTATACACCGCGACGGAAAGAATTTTTTTGGTCTGCTCCTGTCCAATGACGTAGGTGTCAAGAAATTTTTTGATTTCTTTCGGTTCAGGCAAAATATTCTTTGGGGTTTTCTCGACCGTCTTTTCTTCTTCCTCAACGATGCACCGGCATAATTCGATGCATTCATCACAAATATAAGCAGTGGGACCTGCTACCAGTTTCCGAACCTCACTCTGCATCTTTCCGCAAAATGAGCAAAAAAGCATCCCCTGCCCTCGATTGTCTTTACTTCTTTTGATCACTTGATCTCTCCTTTATTTATCCATGGATGATACAGGCTTTCTGACCACGATTTCATCAATTAAGCCATATTCTTTCGCCTGCGGGCTGGTCATGAAGTAGTCACGCTCCGTATCATTCATGACTTTTTCCAGTTGCTGACCGGTTAATTCCGACAAAATCCGGTTTAACTCGTCCTTTAATCTTAAAATTTCTCTGGCCTGAATGTCAATATCCGTTGCCTGTCCCTGAAAACCCCCGAGGGGCTGGTGAATCAAAATTCGTGAATGCGGCAGGGCAAACCTTTTTCCTTTTTCTCCGGCCGCGAGAAGAATTGCCGCCATGCTCGCCGCCTGACCCATGCATACTGTCGATATCGGCGGCTTGATATACTGCATGGTATCATAAATGGCCATTCCCGAACTCACGTGACCGCCGGGAGAATTCAAATAGAAAAAGATTTCCTTGTCGGGATCCTCCGCTTCCAGGTAAAGCATCTGGGCAACAACTACATTGGCCACGTTGTCATCGATGGCTGTTCCCAAAAAGATAATCCTGTCTTTTAAAAGACGCGAATAGATGTCGAAGGCTCTTTCTCCCCTGCCGTCCTGTTCCACTACCATCGGTATCAAATTCACGATGCGGCCTCCCCTTCCATTCCAACTTTCTCAACCACCTTAATATTGGCCTCTCGTTTGATAAAGTCAAATACCTTTTTTTGTATTATTTCAGATTTCAGGGTATTCATTCTGTCTTCGTCGTTATAAGCGTTTTTGACCGTTTCATAATCCACATGATGAATTTCGGCTAATTCATTGATTTTACTATCCATATCATCATCTGAAACCACCAGGGCTTCTTTCTCGGCAATCTTTTTGATCAGGAGGAAAGTCTTGACCGTTTTTTCCGCCTCCTTTTTGAACTGATCATGCATCCGGAAACTCAATTCCATGGCATTTTTTTCATCCATACCGGCTGATTTCATTCTTTTTTGCGTATCGGCAATCATGTAGAAGATCTGTCTCTCCACCAGGGAAGGCGGAGCATCAAACTCATTGGCGGTAAGAAGACGTTCTATAATCTTTTCATCAAACTGTGCTTCGCTCTGGCGAATACATTGTTCTTCCATGGTCTTGCGAACATCATTCATCAACTCTTCCAGCGTATTATACTTGTCAAAATTCTTGACAAAGTTTTCGTCAATGTCAGGAAGTTTTTGTTCTTTAAGCCCCTTCAGGATTACAGTAAAGACAACATCCTTGCCGGCCATCTTCTTTTCATGATAATCGGCAGGAAATTTAAGGTTAATTTCTTTTGTTTCGTTGTTTTTCATACCCACAATTTGTTCTTCAAAGCCGGGAATAAATCTTTTGGAACCCAACTCCAGCAGGTAATTGTCAGATTGCAGTTCCGGAAGTTCCTGGCCGTCCATCTTCCCTTTAAAATCAATCGTAACAAAATCGCCCATAACCGCCGGCCGATCCTCAGCAACATCCTGCATGGTTGCAAACATTTTACGGATTTCCCCAAGACGCTTTTCCATGTCCGCATCCGATACAGTGATGTTTACCTTCTCCAGCTCCATCCCTTTATGGCCCTGCGGTTCAATGTCCGGTTCCGTTTCAAACGACGCGCTGAAAGAAAAGTTTGTGTTTTCCTTCAGACCGTCCTGCTCGATTTCCGGACGGGAAAGCGTAACGATTCCGCGCTCATCCAGTTCCTGCCAGTAGTATTTATTGACAATATTGGTAATGGTTTCTCCCTCGGCATCCGCTTTATAATAGGTTTCCAGAATCTTGCGGGGAATTTTACCCGGGCGGAAACCCTTGATTTTAGCTTTTTTACCAATGTTACGATAAACACTTTCCAGTTCATCCTGAACGACAACCCAGGGAATTTCAAAAGATATTTTTTTCTTAACCTGGCTGATATCCTCTACTTTTACGGGAAACTCACTCACTATCCTGTTCTCCTTAACATTTGATTATTTTTAGGCTCTTTCATTCTGGTGCGAGAGAGGGGACTTGAACCCCTAACCGCTTGGGCGGGCTGGATCCTAAGTCCAGTGCGTCTGCCAATTCCGCCACTCTCGCTTTTTAAACAGTCAGGGGATTATATATTCATTATGCAAAATGTCAACGGGGATTCTTAATTGGTACTCCGCAACAAAACCAGTCAAATTGAGCCTTTCCTCTTTTATCATCCTGTAAATGATAATTTCGTTTAATGCAAGAAAAAATAGAAAAAAACAGATTTGCAGCACTAAAATATTCGTTGATTAAAAATATTACTTTCAGGTGGGTTTAAATTGGTCGGGGCGAGTGGATTTGAACCACCGGCCCTCTGAACCCCATTCAGATACGCTACCAGACTGCGCCACGCCCCGACTTGCCTGCATTAAAAGTGTTGAGGTCATTACCATCATCGCTAAACCCTGTCAAGAACAAACAAAATCCGCCATAATGCGGCATGCGATTTTTTGCTTGAACTTTTTACTTGATTAAAGTATCATAACTCCATGATTCATCATATGAAAAACAATTATTCCAAAATATTTCTTTTTGGGCGGGTTGTTTTATTGGCTTCAATTGCAGTACTCTTCTTGCCTGCTTTCCCCTCCCACGCGGATATTTTTAAGTATGTGGATGAAAATGGCGTGATCCATCTGACCAATGTACCTTCCAATCCCAAAGCAAAATATGTATTGATCATGAAGGAAAAAAGGATTCTTTTTTCCAGGAAAATCAACGTAGATTCAGCTGCATACGACAAAATAATCCGAAGAGCCGCCGGTAAGTTCAATCTTGACGTCGCCCTGATCAAAGCCGTCATCAAGGCGGAATCCAATTTTAACCACCAGGCCATTTCCCCCAAGGGCGCGAAAGGCCTCATGCAACTGATGCCTCAAACGGCTTCCGCACTGAATGTTGACGATGTTTTTCACCCCGGTGATAATATATTTGGGGGCGCCCGGTACCTTCGTTATCTGCTTAATCTTTACAGGGGTGACCTGACGCTTGCCCTTGCCGCTTATAACGCGGGCGAAGGCGCTGTGGCAAAATACAATTATAACGTTCCCCCCTACCCCGAAACACAAAATTACGTCAGGCGTGTTCTTTCCTTTTACGAGTCCTACAGCAAATCATAGTCCCTTCGCGTCGGTCTTGTTTTCGATGTAAAGGTACCTTTTGAGTTTTGCCAGTTTTTTCTCCTTGATCCCCTTAATTTCCATCAGCTGTTCCAGTGTCTTAAATCGCGCCACCCGGCTCCGGTATTCTAAAATATGTCCCGCCAGTTTTTCTCCGATTCCTGGAATCAGAATCAATTCATTCTTTCCGACCTGATTGACATCAACCGGCAATCCGAGAGACAAGCGCTTGACGGCATCCATCTTGCCCAAAGAAAGGGTTGAATGATCGTCTTTAGGATCCAGACTCATTTTCATGGCATTTTGCAGTTGGAAATCCTCGCCAGGAACCCTTCTGGAACCCAGACTGGCCAGAAGCTGCCGCGCAGTAGTTCCCGGACGGACAAAAAATAAACCGGACTTACCTTCTTTATCGATGACTTCAATCGCAATCTTTTCAGAATCAAAAGAGGAGAAAAGCGGATATTCAGAATCCATCCGGTCTGTGTAAAAATAACAAAAAAAGGGAATAACCGCTAAGATGACGGACACCGCGGCCATTCCCCTTGTCTGACGATCGGATACCATTTTCTATTTATGTTTCTTTTCCAGCTGAAACGCGTCATGAAGAACTGTAATGGCCAGTTCCGTGTACTTTCTCTGGATGACACAGGATATTTTGATTTCCGATGTGCTGATCATCAAAATATTAATGCCTTCATCCGCCATGGTTTTGAACATTTTCGCGGCAACACCGGAATGACTGACCATACCGACTCCAATGATCGAAACTTTTGCCACGTCATCATCCACTTCCACTTTCTGGGCACCGATATCTTTGGCCGTTGCCTCAACGCATTTCTGTGCTTCTTTCATGTCTTTTTTTGAAACCGTGAAGGTCAGATCCGTATATCCCTTTGAACTGGCGTTTTGTATGATCATGTCAACACTGATGTTGCGCTCCGATAAAGGCGTAAACAGGCTTGCGGCGATTCCCGGTTTATCCGGTATATGAACAACGGTAATCTTTGCCTGATCGCGGTCATAGGTAATTCCTGACAGTATTTCTCTTTCCATATCTTTATCCTCCTTGGTAACAAGTGTTCCGCCTTCATCGGTGAAACTGGATTTTACGTAAACCGGCACGTCGTACTTCTTTGCCATTTCCACGGAACGGGGCTGCAAAACTTTCGCGCCGGTCATCGCCATTTCCAGCATTTCGTCGTAGGATATTTTATCCAGTTTTCTGGCTTTTGCGCAGATATTGGGATCGGTCGTGTAAACACCGTCAACATCCGTGTAAATATCGCACCGTTCGGCACGAAGTGCCGCCGCCAGGGCCACCGCACTGGTATCGGATCCGCCGCGGCCCAGCGTGGTGATGTTGTTTTCTTCATCCACTCCCTGAAATCCCGCAACGACAACAATCGAGCCTTTCTTCAGTTCCTGCTCGATAGCGTGGGTATCGATCATGGATATCCTTGCTTTCTTGAAAGCGGTATCCGTCAGTATTTTGACCTGAAACCCCAGAAAGGATCTAGCCCGGTACCCCATTGAATTCAGAACGATGGAAAGCAGGGTAACGGTCACCTGTTCGCCTGTTGAAATCAGCGAATCATACTCTCTTTCATCGGGCAACTCTGCCGCGCTGTGGGCCAGGTCAATCAGCCTGTTGGTTTCTCCGGCCATGGCGGAGAGCACCACAATGACGTCATGACCGGCATTTTTCTCACGGATCGCCCTGTTTGCCACATTTCTGATCTTTTCAATGTTTGCGACAGATGTTCCTCCAAATTTCTGTACAACCAACCCCATTGTCTAATCCTCCCTCGAGATATCCTGAACCAGTTCACAAACTTTTTTTTCCGTTCCGATGAATCCTATGATTCTCTTGCTTTCATCCACATACCTGAAGCACACCGACACCACATCGCCAGGCAGAACCTCCGCGATTTTTTCAGCCCATTCAATCACGACCACGCCTTCCCCCGATATATATTCCTCATAGCCCAGATCCAAAAGTTCAGAGGAATGATTCAATCGGTAAAGATCGAAATGGCAGAGCCGGCAGCGTCCCGGATATTCGTTAATCAACGTAAATGTCGGGCTGGTAATCGCGTACTCTTCGCCGACGCCAAGACCGCGCGCCAATCCTCCCGTAAAGCAGGTCTTTCCGGAGCCCAGCTCGCCGGTTAACGCGAATACATCCCCTTCCCTTGCTTTCCGGCCGACAGCAAAACCGATGGAGAATGTCTGCTTCGCGCTTTTGGATTCAAATTCAACAAGAACATGGTTTTCATTCATTGGATGATCTGCAATTTATCATGAAAAAATTATTTTTCCAGTAAAACCATCGCGGAGGAATATTT
>Ga0116161_1001210_pt1 | contig 27107 bp, 14 predicted proteins | sample AD_JPNAS3_MetaG_FD_89877 | JGI IMG/M metagenome (GOLD analysis project Ga0116161, IMG submission 89877) | Active sludge microbial communities of municipal wastewater-treating anaerobic digesters from Japan - AD_JPNAS3_MetaG | ecosystem: Engineered > Bioreactor > Anaerobic > Digestate | place... | reverse complement strand
TTCATGAGACATCGAGTATCAACGGTGGTATCAGGCGAGTTCTTGTACCGTTTCGTCGTACACGGCCAGCGCTTCGGCGGACGGTTTTTTGGTGAGCAGGCTCACCACCACAACCACGATAAAGCTGACGATAAAGCCGGGCATCAGTTCATAAAAGTACTCCCCGGGGATCGAGATGAAGTTCTTTACAATAAATATGGTTGCCGCACCGGTTACGATGCCGCTCAGGGCGCCCCACCAGGTTGTACGCTTCCAGCAGAGAGACAGAATCATGAGCGGACCAAAGGCCGCGCCGAAACCGCCCCATGCGTATCCTACCATGGAAAGGATGTTTCCCTTGTCTGTCGCGGCAATGAGAACGGCAAGCAGGGCAAACCCTAAAACGCCGGCCCGGCTAATGATCATTTTCTTTTTTGAGTCCAGATCCTTGATGCCGGGAACATCCTCGGTAAGCGAAGATGTGAGTACCAGTAGCTGGGAGTCCGCGGTGGACATGACCGCCGCAAGAACGGCCGCGAGGACAAAACCTGCAAACACGGGATGGAAAAGCGCAGTAGTGATCGCGAGGAATACCCGTTCCGGGTTTCCGCCCTCTCCGCCGACACCGGGAAGCCCGTGTACCGCGTCATACCCAATCCCGACAAGACCGATTGAGATCGCCATGACGAGACAGATGATCATCCAGACGATACCGATGCGTCGTGCTTTGGGTACCGAATCAGTGTCTTTTATTCCGATAAACCGCGCAAGAATATGCGGCTGTCCAAAATAGCCGAAGCCCCAGGCCAGAAGTGAAGCCGCCGTTATCCAGCCGGTGGATATCGAGAAGGCATTGGGCCGGATTGCAGAGATGTCAACACCGGTTCCGGATATCGCGACATAGCCGAGCACGGCACAGAATACCAGTGCTGTGAGCATGAGCAGTCCCTGCAAAAGATCGGTGAGACACACGGCGAGATATCCTCCCAGGAACGTATAGGATATAACAACCGCTGCGGTAACCAGCAGGGAGAGCTTTTCTGTCGCGCCAAACGTGTGTGCAAAAAGAAGCGTGCCGCCCTTGAAGCCGGAGGCGACATAGAGCGTAAAGAAAAAGAGGATTACCAGATTGGCGATTAACCGCAGTATCCCCTTCGGATCGTCAAACCGTTTCGAAATGAACGACGGCAGTGTTATCGCGGAATACTTCGCGCTCATGAGACGCAGCCGCTTTGCCACGATGAGCCAGTTGAAATACGCGCCGATCGTAAGACCGAGAGATATCCAGATACCCTCAACGAGACCGCTCGCGAACACCGCACCGGGAAGACCGAGAAGAAGCCAGCTGGACATATCCGACGCACCGGCACTGACCGCTGTCGTGAGAGGTCCAAGAGTTCTCCCGCCGATAATGAATCCTTCATTGCCGAGTGTTTGTTTCTTCATTGAATACAAACCGATCAGAAGAAGAACGACAAGATAAACAAGAAATTCTGTTATGTAAATCATTTGATGATAGTACGTGTAGCACCGGCAGCTGTCAAGGAAAAGATTAATCTCGACAAGCGGGTCCCGCACCGTTACAATACAATAATTCCCGGGTAAATCCATGTACCCGTACAATCAGGAGCACAGCACATGAATTTCTTGAAAAAGATTGATCAGGATTTGGGCCGTTTTTGGCCGTTCTGGATCGCAATTCTTGTCATATCTATCGGCATGACGTTTTTCAACATTTCCGCGGACGCTTTGTGGTACGACGAAAGCTACTCTGTCGCTACGGTAACCCATTCAATGGGCGACATACTCAAGCTCGTCTCTACGGACAGCCATCCCCCGCTCTACTACATCCTGTTACGGGTATTGGTCGTACTGTTCGGTAATTCACTTTCAGTGATACGTGGTCTTTCGGCGCTTGCATCAATCGGAACCGTGGTGCTCGCCTATGTATTCCTGAGGAAACGCTGGGGCAGCCCGGGCGCACTCGCCTTTGCCGTCCTCTTCATAATCACGCCGATGGCAATCGGCGCCGCACAGGAAGCGCGCATGTACTCACTCGCGTCATTCTTTGTTACCGGCATGGTCCTGGCGGGATACGCAGCGGCAACCGATAACCGTCTGCGGGACTGGGTTGCCCTCGGCGTGTTTGCCTTCGCCGCGACCTGGACACACTATTTTGCCCTTATGGCCGCCGGACTCTACTGGTGCTTACTCTTCATAAAAATTCTCATAACACCCGCCAAACAGGGAGAAAAGAAACTCGCGCGCGGTACGCCCCTCTTCCGGTGCCTCGTGGTCGGCGGCGCGGTAATCGTCCTCTTCCTGCCCTGGGTCTTCGCACTTGCAAACCAGGCATCCCGTGTCGCGAAAAACTTCTGGATTCAGCCGCTCAATCTTTGGTCAGTTTTTGCCATCCTTACGTTCCCCTTCGGACAGCGCTTTGGCGGACCGCACGGCATGACCTCATTTTATCTCTTCATCGCGGTACACCTCATTGTCATAGTCGGTATTGTCCGGGCGCTGCTCAGGAAAGACCGGGAAGTGTTTCTTCCCCTTTCAGCCTTTCTCGTATACTGGCTAACCTTCGCGGGCGGGGTTTTCCTTTCATGGGCGATTCGCCCGATTTTTGTTGAACGCTACCTCATAACCTGCATGGGTTCGCTCATTCTGGCCTTCGCGTTCTTCGCGCACTCATTCGGAAAAAACCGTGTTCTCATCGCATTGTGCGCCGTGTATCTCTTCTTCACCTTTCCGATTCTCAAGAGCACCTACACCATGCAGGTGAATGGCGCGGGGGATATTGTTGCGAAAGAATACGCCGACCGCGTGAAACCGGACGACATTTTTGTCCACGGCAGCGAACATACCTTCGGAATCCTTCGGTATTACTTCCCGGACAATTTTCACTACCTGTACATCCCGGCAGACTTTATCCCGATGGGGAACCATCAGGTATTCCAGCCGAATGTGGAAATTGGATCCGATCTAGCCAAATATACCAAAGAACCGGTTACTATCTGGGCAGTCAGCCGTACCGGTGAATACTACTCGACTCCCTGGGCTGAACTTACCGAGGCTCCGTTCCGTGAACCGGCCGGACCGATGTTGAACATACGAAAAGAACCGGGCTGGCTCACCATATTGCTGCAGGAAGTACGATACAATCCGGATAAAACTGAAAAAGGATCAGGCCGGGAATCGGGGTACCTCACGGTCAAGGTTACCGATATAGACGAATCACTTGGCGGTCAGCTTGTCTACGCACTCTACGCGAGTGATCCCATCCGCCCGGGGAATTTCATCAACTCGGGAGCGCTCACTGTTACAAAGGGTTCACAGAACATCATTCTGGAAAACATTCCGTACGGTGAATACGCGATTGTCGCTTTTCATGATCTCAACGGGAACTATCAGCCCGACTTCAAGAACAACAAAGCCGTGGAAGGTCTTGCCATGGGAGTGAATCCGGCAGAACTCAAGGGCGAACCTTCCTTTGATCAGCTGAAGTTCAGTTTTTCGGAGAATGTTGAACCCGACAATATCAGGATGTATTATCCGGAATAAACCTTTTTAGCTAACCGGTCAGGTCACTGACCGGTTAGCTCTCTATCCGCGGTTTTTCTGTTTCTTTTGCGCGTACATTGCTTTATCGGCTCTATTGAAATGCTCTTCAAAATCGTAATCATCCGCTTCGAATACCGAATAACCGACAGAAAGGCTACAAGGGAATTCTTTATGAAGCGCGGCCAATTCGGACTCAAGCGATTGCTGTACACGTACAATCCCTGTTTCGTCGAGACCCGGAATAAAAAAGGCGAACTCATCACCGCCGATCCGGTACAGATAATCGGTAGAGCGCGTTACTTTTTTCATGATCGTAACGCATACGCGTATGTACTCATCTCCCGCCGAATGCCCCCACTTGTCATTAACCGCTTTGAGATTGTCAATATCGGCAATAAACAGCACCAGAGGACGCGGGGAATCTTCGAGTATTCTCTGCCGCTGTTGTTCAAAGCAATTACGATTCTTGCACTGACAAAGCTCGTCAGTATAGGCGCGCTTTTCAAGATCCTTGACGAAGGATCCCATCCTTGAAATATCATACAGGATCAATGCATACCCGATACGCACATTTCGCCGGTTGACTATGTCCCGCCACCCTACATAAAGTGTTTGTGCGTTTTGGGTATTTTGAGCAAAGAATGACCGGTCGTCCCCGGAAGCGGAATCCGGTGTACCTCCCGACAAAAATGATCCGTCGAAAATTCGTCCAAAATGGTTGTACTTCTCTAAAGAAGCATTGAACTGTTCAAAACAGCGGCGCGCGTCATCATTATAATGGAGCAATTCTCCACCGTCGTTGAATATTAGAACGGGCATGCCGACTGTGTCATAAAATCGATGAATACCGAAATACACCACAGAATCATCCTCGTCCAGAAACGTCGCCCAGTAAAAAATACTGACGCAGAACAGGTGGCCAATGAACGCATAGGGTTGAATCGCGCTTTTCAGGCTGGTAAAGTTTGTCAAAAACAGGAAAATGGAAAAAGTCATGGCGGAAACGACAAACAAGAGCTTCGCCGCCCGGTTCTTTTTTATCGCCCTGAAATACAGAATGACAAGAAGAGTCAGTGAAAGGGTGAGCAACAGGTAACTGTACACCGCATGAACGATGAACCATGGCCCTTTGATAATTGTGAGTTCCCTGAGGGGAAAGAATTGAAATCCACGGTGACCGGAAAGAAATAAGGGTTGAAATTTTGACGTAATTGATAATAGACAGTTTACAACGGGTACTACTGCGAAAAACGGCAAAAGACGGTCATGCTTGCGTCCGAACGATATTCGCCAGGCAAAGAAAAACAAACCGAATATCGTACTGTTGACACTGACGAAACCCCATTGGGACACGAGGTAGACAGTGTCGGGGTTGTCCAGTCCGTAATACAGGAAAAGAAGAAAATTCCAGGAGGCTAATCCCGCATTGACTATTGAAACATAACTGAAACGGTCAATGTCTCTCCGTCTCCGGACGCCTTCAAAAAAGAGAACGCCCGCGTACAAGGAAACGACCAGATGTGCGATGGACTGTATTTGTGTTTCCATCAACAGCCGCCTTCGGCTTCTTGTGCTAAAAGTCGTCCGTAGTCTGACGTGCCCCGCGAATCATCCGCAAGAGCGCGGGTTAACCAGGGAATACATTCAGCGATATCATCTTCGAGTTTCCAGGGCGGATTGACGACAAGCATCCCGGAACCGTACAAGCCCCACTCATTGTCGGAGATGCCCGCGGGACAGAGTTCCGCACAAAGCGTCTCGCCCTTTCCACATTCGGCTACTTTCTTCTTCAGTGTTTCGGTCGCGTTTTTTCTCCGCGAAACCAGGGGATACCACACGGCAACTACTGCTTCGGGCCATCGCCTCATGAGTGCGGATGCAGCTTTTGCAACGTTCTGATAGTCTTCGTCAGTTTCATAACTGGGGTCCATGAGTACAAGGCCACGGCGGTGTACCGGTGGACTCAACGCGACAAGGCCCTGGAATCCGTCGCGGTGGTGTACATGCGCGCGGGGGTCGGAATCGAGGGCTCCTTTCAGCTGGGTGTGTTCTGCCGGGTGTAGTTCCATGAGGATGAGATCGTCTCCGGGGCGAGTGAGCTCCGCGGCTATCGTGGGGGAACCGGGATACCATGCTCCGTCCGTATGGTAGCGTTTGCACAGTGAAAGGTAGGGTACAAGCTGGTTCGGCGCGTCATTCAGCCCGAGCAGTTTGAGAATTCCCGAATCCGCTTCTCCGGTTTTACGTGCCTGATCCCCCTCGAGGTGGTACAATCCGGCTCCTGCGTGTGAATCCATATAGGTAAGCGGGCGGTCTTTTTGTGTTAACCGCGTCAATATCAGAGTAAGAATTGAGTGCTTGAGAACATCCGCGTGATTTCCCGCATGATAACCGTGCTGATAGCTGAGCATACGCAAGTATATCCGGCAGCGAACCGGTCGTAAAGTGCCGGGGAGAGATATTTGATGCGGTGCGAAAAACCATTGACGAAGACATCAAAGCCGTACAAGCTGACAACCACGCCAGAGGCCCGGAAGGACTCCCACCACACATACCATCGAGATTGTAGCTTTTTCTCGAATTTACTGATTGGAAGAATCTATTCTTCACCATCCTCCTGCTCTAGTAATATCGCTGATATCGCATTCTATTGAAAAAGCAGACTACATCAGACCTATAGTATAAAATATCACTCTTCCACTAATTCATACCTTTTAAAAAAGCCCAGCATTACATCTTCAAAATCATTCATAATAAATATCCCTATCGATCCATTTCTAAATTCATTTGAAGAACGAGCAAGATCTATTTTAAAATCTCCCCTATCAGAACGAAACACCCACCCATGCTTTACTTTTTCAAGTTTGCCAGTGGACATTTGTCCTTGATACTCAAAATGAGTGTATCCTTCTTCGTCAATCATTATATAGTCAGTTTTGTCTACACTTTCTTCCCCGTCTATAAAGACCCATGTTCCTGTTAATTCATGCGCGCTTGTAAGACTGACAGCAAGCAATACCAGTACAAGTGCAAATATCAATCGTTTCATATCATTCTCCTCTGTTAGTATACCCAGAAATTTGAAGGATAGCCCGGTAACGGATTCTTTTCCTCATCCAGGTAAGAATATGAATACTCCCATTGATTCCCCGGCATCAAGGTATCAGGATTCAGGAATCCCCTGTCATACTGTCCTTCTGCCGGATTCAGTCTGAAGCCGGTAAAATCGAAATGGGTGTGCAACGCTGTACCCGTACCATTTGATGCAGTAGGGTAATTGGAAAGAATGACAGGAGAACTGTCCTTGCCGAAATACTCTCCAATGGACAGCTTTGCAACACTGTCGGGATCCAGATGCATTATACGCATTTTCACATCAGAACCAAAGAGTTCTTAGAATAGTCGATGATCATCTTTTCTAGAAAGTTGCTATATACCACCGGGGGTATTTACAGATTCACCACCACCGCCAAAATCAATACCGGTATGCAATTCGCTGAAGAACTTGGCGCCCGGTTTTGAACTGGATTCCAGTGCAAGCATATGAAGTTCTTCTGCAAATTGAGTTGTCACGGAAGCTCCGGGAGCTAATGAAGACAGGTCAATTCCATTATCAACTGCTGTAATCAGCCACTCCCTGTTAGTATGTATCTTCTCTATCTCAGAATCCGAATATGCTTTTAACAGCATATTATTAACTGCATCAGAATAATCTCCAACACTGTTAATCATACCAATCGTAGAACCATACGTTGATTTCATAAATCGTTTGACTATCTTTCCACTTGCATGTACATCAGAATACAATGAGTCTACCGATTGTAGAGATATTTCTTTCCCCATATTCAGCTTGGTCAGACTTACGCCACTTTGTATATAGAAGTATGAAGAACCACCTTGCGGAATTCTGCGTTGCACTGCTTCATTAGTACCGATCCAGAACCCATTGGTATTTTGTTCAAGCCCTGAAGCTTTCATCATAGCAACAACAGCTTTGCGATTTGTCGGGTTATCCGTTAGTCCAAGTATTTCAAGCAAACTCCCTTCAATACCCTGAGATTTTGTTTCACAAACAAGATTGCCGTCTTTATCATATACATTAGCACGTCCATCGTATTCAAGATTTCCCTTATCATTCACCTTCCAATAATCCCCGCTCGAGTCGTAGCTGGTTGCATACGCCCTGAAAGCTTCGGTGCCGGATTTATGGTTTTCAATGTCTCTTGTGAGATTCGCGTTGTTCGTGATTACGTTGACATATAGACCATCATCGCGGATGCGGAGGGCCATTTCGGTATGACCCGTCACCGCGGCGAATGTTTCGGCTTCCTGATCGGAGCCTGTCAGACCGTCACGATACGCTTCGTGCTGGAGAACGATACCGGCCATAACCCCGGAAGCGACATCGCTCGAAAGACTCCTGAAGAAAACCGTTTTTGTACCGTCGTCATTGACAACAGTCCTCGCTTCGGCATTGCCATCAAGATTTTTGCTCATCGAAAGCTTCGTGTTATCGGAAAGGATGTCGTGATAGATTTCCCGGCCTGCTTCGTCGCCATAGGAATACAGAGTTCGCAACATGACCTGTGCATGAAGATCATGCGCCGAAGCATAGTCGCCGATCCGGCTATTCTCAAACAACGCACTTGCGCCATTCAGGGAACTGACAAGTTTACCAAGATTCAGATCCGTGCCGTCCATACCAACCGCTCCGTGCAAACCGTCCTCTCCGAAAGATACCTCAAACAGCCCGACAGAAGAATTGTCCGAAAACATGCCCGTGCTTAAGAGATTTACCGTCGCATTTCCCGTAAGTCCATACGTCACCCCGGCAGACGCGAGAGCGCCCATAGTTCCCGTCAAATCACGGACGCCGTCAAAGTATTTTCGGGAGAAACCCGCGAGAGAAGAATTGGTAATCATCGAATCCAGACCGCTTGTTACCCCATACCCCGCCATACCGGCCGCTATGCCCGCCAACGACGATTGACCGAAGGATCCTTCCATAAAGGAGTTCTCATCAAAAAAATCCCCGCCTTCAAGAATACCGCGGACACTGATCGAGTTTATCGCGCTTGTGGCCATGTTTGTCGTCATGATTTCGCCACCCTTCAAAAGGGTAGAACCGATCACGTCGTCTGTCAACTTGAGTTTTTGAAGCAAACCGTCAACAGGCGAGTTCCCTCCCACGCCCGGAACTCCATTAAACACAGCGCCTATCTTGCCGCTTACATAACTGCCTGCAGTTTTTTTGGCAAGACTCTCAACCGCCTCAAGAGGATCCATACCGTGACCGATATCGAGCATGGTAAACATTGCATCATCAATCATGTTGAGAGCGGTATTGAGAATCAAGTGCCCCGCTCCAGGCGCGATGATCCCCGCAGTAACCGTACAGACAATATCCGTCAGACTGCGCAAGGTTGGCGCTTCCATGAAACTTCCCCGGTCATCCCATAAACGACGATTGTATACAGGCATGGTCGACTCTGCCCGTCCGGAACCTTCGATCATCTTGTGCTGGATAAAAAGTCCCATGATGCGCCCAGTTTCACCGGCTCCGGCGAACCGCACATTCTTTGTATACTCTTCCATCTTTCGATCCGGATCGGCGTTATCTTTAAATACCGGCGCAAACCCAACCCACTCATTAAACGACCCGCTCCGAACCTCACGATACCGGACTGTCTGGGACTCCTTGCCGCGGTCCTTGTCCGACAGTGCGGCGAGTGCTTCAACATAGACATCATACTCTTTCTTGCCGATAGTTCCGGCATTACTACCCTCACGGATGTAAGATATTTGATCATCATCACCAAAAATTGATTTCAAATGCTCGTCAACCATTCCGAGCGCATGATCCAACAGAGCCCTGATGCCTTCGGAACCGATAAGACCAACATCCATTTCTTCGGGAAGAACAAGATTCGCCGTCAAATCGGGCAGGACGGCCTCATGATACCGGTACCCGTCAATAACATGCTTTTCCTTGAGCGTATCGGTAAGGGTCGCCCCGACCGTGGTATTTTTGATAAACTTCCCGCCCGACTCCCTGAAACCTTCACGGATAAACAGGTCCCTGAATCCCTCGCTTGTTGCGCGGTTTGCTTCCTCAACCTGCTGTCGCAAATGCTCTCCTGCCTCTCCAAGCAATTCAAACGCCTGATCGTATTGTATATACGCAAGGCGGGACGCAATTTCCTCATTTTGTTCACAGTGAAATTTGCGGACAGTATCCCGTACTGCCGCGGAGTTATAGGAGCCTCTCCTGAATGTCTGAAACAGCACCGGTTTACACGCCGCAATTCCTGAACGATACTCTGCTGCCGACACAAGCAAGCCTGACAGAAGTTCACGATTAACGAGTGTCGAAAGGAGAGAGTCAATATCGGGTTGTGGCGACACATCGGGCACAATGAAATCCGCAGCATCGGTAACCGCCAGACTGGTGCTAGTGCCAAGATCGCGAAGCATTTTGGTGTTTTCTGCATGAACCGATTGCCCGGCCAGTTCGTTCACCCATTCATCTTCTTTTGCGAGAAATGCCGAGTAATTGGATTTCCAGGCTTCATCTTTGGCCAGGAAACTTTCGCAAAAGGTTTGTTGCCACTTGATGCTTTCTTCCTGAATACGGGAAACGGCGTTTCTCCACTCATTGATACCCCGCGAATGTATTGCCTGAATCTGACGGGTAAATAGTTCGAACCGTCCCTCGCTTTCACGCATCTGATTGTTCCATTCCTGCAGGCGTACATCGACAACTGCATTTTGACGCGCCTGCTCCAGCAGGAGATAACGGTCACCAAGACGTGACGTCACCTCCTGAAATACAATCGATCCGATTGTTGCTTCCTCGGTGAGCAGATCGGCAAGGACACCCCGGTAGAAATCACAATCCCGCACGATATGTTCACGGGAGTCGAATACAGGTTTTTCAATCGCTTGTCTAAAAGAATCCTTGTACGCTATTCCCGCACGATATGCCGCAACGAGGCGGCTGAACGCGTCACGAACACCGACGGCAGCAGCGGCTGTATCGGCGGGTTCCCGACAATCCGTGTACCACTGTATGAACTTTTTCAACTGACGAACAACGGTGGTATCAACCGCTTGTTGTTCTGCGTCCCTGAGATACTCCGACGCGGCGGTTAGTACCAACCCGGTTTCGTCTCCCGAAGCGGTTTCCCTCAGAAGGGTTTCCCAGGCAAGTACTGTATTCCGATCCGCAATCGTATCGGGCAGCATTCCGTTCGCTATGAATTCGGTTGCCGCATCCGTGTATCCATTCACCGCTTCACGCTGCTTCAAGGCGATACCCGTATCGGTTCCGGTTGCTTCCAGATAGCGGACAAGCTCGCCGGCTGCCTCGCTACACTGACGGTCCAGCGCTTCGAGAACGCGGGATAGAAGTTTTGAATAGTCGTCTCCCTCTTTCGCAGACACACCACCATCCAGCCGCAGGATGGCGAGAAGCCCCTGACGATATTCACCCGGGGACAAGGACATTCCGGCTGTTTTGAAGACATCGGGAAGTACGCTTCCCGAGATCCGGTCATTTGCGGTAATGAGGGCCTGTACCAGCGCTTCAATTCCTGATTCTCCGGACAGCATTGATCCGCGTACTGCTTCGTATGCCGCTTCCTTTTCCGCGCAATTTTCCGCCGCCGTTACAAGCTGCCTTGATGCTTCTACAAGCGAATCAGTGGTTGCAGAATAATCCAATCCGGCACCAATGCTTTTTTCTTTTACAATATCCCGCTTCTCGTGCCATGCGGGTTGATCAAAGGGCATCGCATTTGTTCCACGATGCCGACAAAATTCATATACATCCCACAGAAAATCATTCGCAAATCGGGAATAGACCAGATGAGCACTGGTTCCGCTGCCACTCCCGAGCAAACCCGTGAGTGCCGTGAATTTGAAAAAAGCGTACCCGTTTTGACCGGAGACCCCGGTAAACGCCCCTTCGAGCGCGGCGATATGTTCGGTGACGCTTATTTTCGGCGGCAGAGATAATCCCAAATACCCGAATACCGAGTTCAGTGCACTATCTTCTATTCCTGATCGGGCCGCGCCGCCATACCCGTCAAGCAGATAATCCCGGATCATGTATTCAACATACGCCCGGTATCGCCGCTCAACCATAACGTCGGTTTCAAGATAAGTAGTACCGGAAGGTGCTCCGTTGCCCGTATACTCCAGGGTTTGTGGCGGATTAATGCGATAATACTCATCATACGTCTGGCCTCCTGCCGCCATGAACAGCTCCCAGGAAAGGGCCCGTGACCACTGATCAAGCATTTCCTGGTCGATAGTCGCAAGCCACACAGTCAGGTCTTCTTCAAAATCACTTGTAGTTTCATCGGAGGATCGTACATACCCAATCAGGGCATCGTACCAGGCGGTCATGTTCTCCGTTTCAATACCGGACCATACCGGATTTCCATCCTCCAGGCGCAGGGTTACAAGCATCGAACGGGCAGGTTCATTAAGCGTTTCCAGAATTGCCTCCAGATGCGCGGTTATGTTCGTCCCCTGGTCAGCTGACTCCAAAAGCACGGTATTTTGTATGCTTTTGAGAACCTCGTCATATTCCTGTCTTGCGGTTTCAAGTTCACCAAGGGCCGTCTGTGTTTCACCGTCCAGAAGGACCTGCAGTTGTTTTGCCGCCAACAGATACAGGAACCGTGTTTCGTATGCGGTTCGGTAGTCACGGTAGCGGGGATCATTCCCGTAAATACCCTGCGGAGTTCCTTCCGCATACGATGCTTCGAGTGCTTCACGGACGCATTCTGCTCGCAACTGTCTTTCAGACGCTTCGGCCAAAAGGGTATCCGGGTGTACGGCGCCGCTTGTGAGGGCCAGAATAAACACATCCGGATCCCCTTCGTGAGCGTCCAGGTACGGTGTTGATGCATAATCGTGGATCGCTCGGGCCTTTCGGTATTCCAGTTTCGCGTTTTCAACCGATGTGAAAAGGTTTCGCGACCGTTCATACTGCGAAGCATACGCGCGCTCAAGAGCAGCATAACTTGCTGTAGCGTACTGCGAGGGAGGAGGCACCTCTCCCGAAGGCGACCCGACTCCAAGATATTCGGCCCATTCCTGTTCGAGCCCGGCCAGTTCCTCTTCAAGAATCTGCATTGTCGCTTTCATGGCACCGGTCAATTCGTTTTGGGCCGTATCGCCGCTCTCCTGGAAGGCTCGAACCTGCGAACCATACTCGTAAAGATTTTCCGCAAGCATATGTTGATTCGAAAGACTTTCAAGAAGACGGGCGACTTCCCGCTCAAAGTCTCGTCCGCTTTCCCGGGAATCATGAAGGAAGATTCCTTCTGTAGAACCGTTACCAATATGGATGTTTTTATCAATAAATTCGTCCCGCGCTTCTTTGGTAACCGGCTTCAGGTTCCTGAACACTCCATTCAGGGCCGTGATGAATTGACGTGCCGTAGCCGCATATTCCAGGGCGGTGTTCAAAACCGCCGAACTGCCGTTGATCAGGCTTCCTTCCCGTTCGCCTGCAAGATCATACACAACAGCACTCGGTCCATAGGTACTGTCCCAACCGCCGTCCGGGGATTCTCCTTCTTCCGGATCATAAAGCAGTTTGGCGCTGTTTTCTGCGGAAAGGAACAACCGGAAATTCTTTGCCGTTTCTTCCGTTATGCGGTTGAATAGGAGCATATACCGGTATTGTGCCGAAGTATCGTTGAATGATGCCAGAACGTCCGCATCCGCCGGATTATTCCTGAGTGCTTCGCCGAGGGAATCGACCTCGGCTTTGCTTGCCTGCAGGACTTCATCAGAAAGAGGAACGCCCCCTTCGGTGCAAACGACCCGTGAAAGAGCGAAGTCCGCTACGGCTTCGAACCAGCGGCCGACCAGCACTCCCGTATTCCCCGGCATACTTTCCGTCGCAAGCAAATCCTGCAATTCCCGATCGAGCCTGGCGAGGGTAGAAAAAACTGTATCGACAGACATGCCTGAAAGTGGGCCGATCCAGATTGCTTCCGGGTCAGCAAGGCTGATTGTTTGTTCCGAATACTGTCCCAGGGAATTGGCCGCAAGCCAATTACCGAGACCCGTAAGCCATTCTTCCTGATAGAATTCATACAAAGCCGGTGCAGACGCGGCAAAGGAAGAAAAGACAGATGAGACTCCCGAATAGCGCATAAAACGGGAATATGAAGAAAGATTTCCGGCGATCCAGTCCACGCCGCAGCCGTAAAACACGGTACCTCCGGCAAGATACGATGCAACGACGGAATCGTTTTCCGCAAGTTCATGGAGCACCGTTTCAGCGTCGTCCAGGGTTGTTCCGGGAGCGGATGACAAGAGTGCCTGCAATGCATCCAGCGAACCGGCCAGGGCCGTGATCCGCACTTTCAAATTGTCGTCAGTGCAACCGTTTCGCCGGAAAATCGCCACAAGGAGTTCAGCGGCCCGTTGTTTCCCGGCATCGCCTGAAAAGAGTCCGGAAGGGTCAAAGAGCGTACCATTTCCTGATTCAACCCCATGTTCCTCAATATATTGCCCAATCGCAGTTCCGAGGACGTCAAGAATCTCGCCTTCATAGTCAAGCCGTTCCCGAAGAAGCAGACGTTCAGCAGTATCCTCCGCAAGTTTCAGTTCCTTCACTGCTGCAGCGGGAGAATCGGGGGAACTTGTTGAGTCACAAAACACGCGTATAGCTGAATAGAGTCCTTCAGAATCCCGCGACAAAAGATTCTGTATCAGCAACTCCCGTTGGGCAAGCGCTCCTTCCGCCCGGGCAAGAAGCTGTACCCCTGCATCCAAAAAAGAGCCACGCAATGTTTCAGAGTCATTGTCTTTGAGCCACTGTTCCCAGGCGCTACACAACACGGCATGCCAGGGATCATCCCGCCAGAGACCGAGTTTGTTTTCAAGATAGGTTCCGGGATCTCCGGCCAGAGCTGCGGGCAGATCATCTTCCGGAACATAGACGCGCAACTGTTCGACAAGCGCCCGAAGTGTCTCAAGGGGAATCTCATTCCAGGTTCCCTGCGGGTTTCCATACACGAGCAATTCAAGTGATGACGATGTTCTGCTTAACCATGAATCAGATTGCGCGGCGGCAGCCGTTGAACCAAGAGTTTCAGGCGACCAGGTCGGCTCTTCCCCGGGGAGAAGCCCCCGCTCACGGAGAAGATCTTCGTAACAGGTGCGAAAACGTCCCACATAGAACTCCGCGGTATCAAGCTTGGCCATGATGAGGAGCCGGGAGATTTCATTCTTAACCTTTTCGAGTTCAGCTTGTTTTTTCACAATCTTTTCGCGGCACAAGGCAATATCGGCGTTTCGTTCCGTGATAGCGTCGGTAACCGCGGAAAGTTCGGCCACCGCGTCGCGGTATTCCCCGAGAACACGGTTGTATGCCTCAAGTGCATTGCGGTTATTCTCGAGCGTTTCAGCCGCTCCTTCGCGGGAATGGGTTTCATTTACCGCGTACTCCCAAACGGCCTGTGCGACAGCGACTTCTTTTTCCCAATAGGTCTCTACGGAACGCGCCTTTACCAGTTCCATTTGATATCCGTCAAGACAAACCGTTTCCCAACCATACGCATTGAGCGCGTCGACGGGACCACGGATTGCATGGTTGTCTGCAAAACCGTTCGCCGGAACAACCGGCGAATCATATACTATAACACCGTAGGTTTTTTCCAGTTCAGCATACTGACGTTCAGCAGAATCCGTCGAAGGCAGATACATGTCCGCAAACCAGAACCAGGCCTGCTCATACTCACCACGTGCAAGAGATTCGCCGATGACGGCCTCATATTTTTGGCGGATCTTGTCTGTACAATTCCCGCGAAATTCCGCAAGAGAACCGAAATCTTTCAGTACACCTGGATCAGCGGAGAAGAGCGTATTCAAGGAAACAGCGCGATACAATACGATCTTGGCTTCATACTCGGGAAGCAGCACGTTTTCATAGGTATCTTTTGCTGCTTCATAGGCATATACATTTCCCGGCGGTGATATCCCGGCATACTCTTCAGGCAGGGGCTCTTCCGGTTTTTCAAAACCGAATATTTGCCCGATGTTCTTATCGCTGAATACATCCTCCATGACAGCATTCGTATAGAACGAATCAAACCAGGACTCTGTGGACTCCGGCAGACTTCCCGTCAGAAAACGTGAAATTTCAGCTTGCCAGTATTCCCATGTATGGATTGTGTTTCCATTCTGAAGGCCTTCCAGATACCGGGACAGTGTGCCGCTCTCACGATACCTTCGAATAGTTCGTCAATCTTCTCAAGAACCCGGTGCTCCATCCAGCGGGTTAACCGCTGCTGTACACTCCATGAACCGGAAAACAGTCTTCCGATAATGGGAGAATAAATCCCGCAACTGTTGTTCAAAACATCAGAAGTCATTTTCCCCAGGATCGCATCAAGTATTCCTGGTGCATCCCACGACATCGTGTATTCATTGAACGGATTTCCGTCCGGTATTGAGGATAACCAGTAGACAATACTTTCCCGGGAGGTTTTCATCATTTGCAGGGAACGGTTCAGGTTGTCCACGGTGTCCCCGATTTCTTCTGCAAGATTATTCCTGCTTTCCGCCATCCCGGCCTCAAGCTCGTCAATTGCTGCCTGCTGGGCTTCCCGCAATGCGTTGAATTCAGCGTAAAAAAGTTCTTCTCCCTCCTGCCGCAACGAGTCCAGTTCGACAAGCCATGCCCGTTGTTCAGCATGAATGGTCTGCAGAGCCGCTTCCCACGCTTCCATTCCCGCCGCAAGATCTTCTCCGGCTTTTTGTTCCCATTCCATCCGGCGTGTCAGGATAGCTTCTCCGGCTTCATTCCAGAGTTCCAGACCACGGGCCAATTCCAGACGGAATTGTTCCTGCCAGGCCTCCCCGTCCAGCAGACGTGAACCGGGCTCGGGGACCATGACCGTCTCTTCAAGGCCGGCCGTTAAAGTATCCAGACCCTTTTTAAGGGCAGATTCAGTTTTTTCGAGGATTTCTTCCGTTTGAACAGCGGCGCTCAGTTGTTCGCTCCCGCGGCGGAGAGAATGGTGGTCCTGGAGTCTCAACCTCCGGTATTCAGACTGCTCAATCAAGAAAAGCGCATCACCCTGACGTCGCAAACTTCCCTCCATGTCGGAGAAAAGGATATCCCTGCGGGATTCCAGAAGCAGCCGGGTTTTATCGTCAACAGAGCCTGCCAGTTCCCTGAATGCGGTCGCCGCACCGGAACGCCACCGGTCAAGAAGACCCGATTGAATGTCACGCGCTTTTTCGTTCCATCGTGCGAGTTCTTCCTCAAAGGCCGGTGTAGAATCAAGCGGCACCATCCTGGCCCGCCCCTCCTCATCACGAAGCACGCTTCCGGACTCCATAACAAACATGGCGCTGTTCCGCTCATCGCGCAGGGTATCAACGAACTCGGCATACCCGAATGAAGTGTAGTCCCGTACAAATTTTCCCAGCAACCAGTTTGTCAACCGGTCAGCAAGCGCATCTGACAGCACTTCGCGGTTTTCAGACCTGATTACTTCCAGTTGTTCCGCCGGAATTTCTTTCAGCTGTCCGCTTTCAATGAACATCAGCAGGTTCTGCTCCCAACGCGCCATGACCGTCCGCTCCCCCTCAAGCGCAATGGTGTCCCACTGATCCCGGGTAAGGGCGTAATCCGCCCGATCCAGCCAGGTTTCGAACAACTCCATATCCGGAAGCGGAACAGGGCTCTGACCGTACAGGACAAGGGCGGCAAACGACACCATCGCGGGCGCGGCAACTCGTCGAATTTGATTGAAATGACACTGCATGATCGGCACTCTTGTTGGAAGGTGCTGAGGTTTCATGGAGTGATACTTGCATTGAACAGAGAATGATCCCGGCCGCGGGGCCCGGGGAGATGGGAATAAAAAACCTCTTCGGGGTACATACGTTCCCCGAAGAGGTATATAGACAGGATGTAATCCGGTGGCCAACTTTTCAGCCGGATTTTTTTCTTTTTTTACTTTTCCCGGATCATGGTGCTGGCTTTCCCGATCATGTCCCGGAGATCAGTAAGGTCGGCACTCAGCATGACTTTGGAACCGGACTTCGCGATGCCGCCGACCGCGGAAACCCAGTCTTCCGAGACACGCAGGTTGGCAGCTTCTTCACCGCCCTTCGCGTTGATGGCTGCGGCAACCTTGCGGATACCCTCGGCGGTAGCGCGGGCAACGGCAACTATTTCGTTTGCCTCACCTTCCGCTTCGTTTATCATCCGCTGCCGCTGACCTTCGCTCAGGTTTACCGCCTCTTCGTATGCGGCCTTGGAAAGATTGATCTTGGTTTCCATCTCACCGATTGAACGTGCAATCTCGGCGCGCTTCTCGCGTTCGGCCTTCATCTGCACTTCCATGGCGTCCATGATGGAATCCGATACCTTGATGTTCTGGATCTCGTAGCGGGTCACCTTGACGCCCCAGGGATCAGACGCTTCATCGACGGCCTTCACGACCGTTGCGTTAATCTTTTCCCGGGCTTCAAAGGTTGCGTCGAGTTCAAGCAGACCCACGGCGGAACGCATGGTGGTCTGGGCAAGAAGAACGGTCGCGGTTAGGTAATCGCGGATGCCGTAGCTCGCCTTCTTCGCGTCCATCACCTGGAGATAGAGTACACCGTCTACGCGCACCTGTACGTTGTCGCCGGTAAAACAGTCCTGCGCGGGAACATCAATCGCCTGCTCCTTGAGTGTCTGTTTGTACCGCACCCGGTCAAAAAACGGTAAAAGAATATGAAAGCCCGCTTCAAGCGTTCGGCTGTATTTTCCGAGCCGCTCAACGATGAGCGCGGTCTTGTTGGGTACAATGCGGATACTCCGGAACAGGGTAACCACAAACACAAAGGCGAAGATCGCCAGTAATACGAGTAATGGAGTAAAGGGATTCATTCAGCGCCTCCTTTTGCCTGCTTCGCGGCAGACTGGGCATACGACCCCGAGGGGCTTCCCTTTTTGCCCGCGGACTTGATCATGTCCGCGACAGTTGCGATTCCGGCAAGTTCGGCGGGATATACGGAGACATCGCAGTTTGCGAGCGTTGCACGGAACTGATCGATATAGCTTTCGGCAAGTCGGAGCCCCACCGCGGATTTACCGCCGGGAACCGAGAGCGCTTCGGCAATGAGGTTGAGCCCTTCGGCACTTGCCTGGCTCGTAATCTCGATTGATTTCGCGCGTCCTTCGGCAATATTGATACGGCGCTGCTTTTCACCCATGGACCGGTTGATTGCGTCCTCCTTGTCTCCGAGAGACACATTGACGCGGGCCGCGCGCTTTCCTTCGCTCGAAAGGATATCCGCACGTTTGATGCGCTCGGCGCGCATCTGGCTTTCCATTGCCTCGAGAATTGTATTCGTCGGCGTAATATCGCGGATCTCGTACCGGGTCACCTTGATGCCCCAGTTACCCGAAGCTTCGTCGAGGGCCTTGACGATATTATCGTTAATAGCCTCACGCTCGGAAAAGGTATTGTCAAGCTCAAGCTTTCCTATCTCGCTCCGCATGGTAGTTTTCGCGAGCTGGGTCACCGCAAAACGGTAATTCTCGATACCATAGCTCGCCTTTACCGGATCGATAACCTGGGTATAGAGCACACCATCAACCTGCACCTGCACATTATCCGAAGTAATACAGATTTGCGGATCAACATCGAGTGCGTCTTCCTTGAGATTTTGCCGGTAAGCAATATGGTCAATAAACGGAACCAGCAAGTGAAAACCCGAATACAGCGTACGGGAATACTTTCCCAGCCGCTCGATGATTACCGCTTCCCGCTCGGGAACGACGACGGCAATCTTGAACAGGACAACCAGGACGACAAACGCCGTCAAATAGACAAGAAAAACTGACATTTCTACTCCTTCTCGGTAACCGGCGCATCCACAACCGGCTCAACAACATAAATCATTCCATTGCGGGACACAATGCGAACCCGTTTTCCCGCCGGGATTTCGTTACCGTCAGACGTTGCATTCCAGGTGGTTCCACGGAAACGGATACGTCCGGATCCTGAAGAACCGATTGCTTCCGTTACTTCCGCGGTTTCTCCGGTGTCAGAATCATCAACCGAAGTACGGGATGAATCAAACACCGACCCGGCAAAAATCCGGGCAAAATGACGACGCAAAAAAACAATCGAAACGATTGAAAAAATCACGAAGATCAGGATTTGAAGCCATATCAACGAATCCACGCCGGGTATCAGGGAAAACAGTGCGGTCACGAGGGCCCCGAGACCAAAAAAGAAAATGACGAAACCGGGCATGAGCATTTCCATGCCGATACAGGCAATGCCGATTACCGCCCAGACAAACCAGGGTTCATACATGACGTACCTCCGAAAACATCAGTATAGCATATACAGAGAAATATGCCGAACCGTTTTACCAATTCCCTTTTTTTTCAACAATTTTGGTAGCAGTGTACTATACTGGTTAGTAGTGAAGATTCCTGAAAAGTACGCAGAAGAACTCGACATACTCCGCAGCAGCCACAACTATCGGGCATTTTCCGTGTTGGCCGCCCTCCTTTTCGGTAGCTGTGTCATTTTCCTCGTCCAGCACCTTCTTGTTCCGGACCGGTATTGTGCGGACTGGGTACACCAGCTCTATATCAAGTTTTATGTGGTAACACTCCTGACCGTCCCCTTTTTGTGTTACTGCTGCATCTTGTCTACCGTTCCGGCTCCCGGCGGACGGTTTTTCTGCTCTGCATGCTGTTCAGTTTCGCCATGATTTCCCTCGGACTCACCCTGACTATTCTCGATTTTCAAAACGGCAGAAACCTTACCAGCGTATTCCTTGCATCGCTCGGTGTTACCGTCATGTTCAGCGGCCCGCTCATTGCCTACATCCTGACCAGCGGCTGGCTCCTGGGCATGTTTTCCATCGCCTATCTCCGTTTTTTCCACACCGTCGCCGATTCAAGCCTTATCGTTACAATGGTTTTTCTCGCGTCCCTCATTTTTGTCTTCGGTCTGTATGCCGAACACATACGGCTCAAGGCGAATCTTTCGGCGGTACGGATGCGCGATCTTACGCTTCACGACCAGCTCACCGGCGCCTACAACCGCCTGTTTCTTAATGAATACATACAAAAGCTGATCAGCGCGAAAAACCGGTACGGGACCACCCTTTCCTGCATCCTCATCGATATTGACCACTTCAAGGATATAAACGACACCTGGGGACATCCGGTCGGAGACCGCGTCCTTGTCACGCTGGTGGGAACAGTACGGGAACAGCTCCGCGATTCGGATACCATAACCCGCATGGGCGGCGAGGAATTCCTGATACTACTGCCGGAAACACCGCTGTATGCCGCCATGATCGTGGCGGAGAAGATCCGGCGCATCACCGAGAAAATTCCTTTCAACGGTTTCACGTTGACCATAAGTCTCGGGGTTTGTGAAATCCGTGACAAGGAATCCTTTGAATCCGTATTCCGTCGTTGCGACCAGGCACTCTACCGTGCCAAGGACAAGGGCCGGAATCGGGTGGAATCGTGCATGGAATGCTCGCCAGTTACCAGTCCGTCGAAATAGCGCGCGGTCGGGCCAGGATACGCTTCTTGACGAGTTCTTCAATCAGACAGGCCAGAACGTATTTTTTGCGGGTAAACAGACTCTCTCCGTCCATAACCGCTCCCCGGGCCGATACCAGCAGACGTTCCGACCGGTCAACCGCCCAGAACCAGCCGGTTTCCGTATCGGCGGGATAGCTGGAATGGAGCGTCTGCACCCAGAACTTCCCGTCCCGCAATACGGCAAACCGCCCATAGTCCCGATAGTTGTAGCGTTCAAGATCCCGAACACTGTTGATGTCCGGCAACGAATCCAGATGGATAATTAGTCGCTTGTTCTCATTCATGTGGTCAAAGCTATCACGTGAAAAAAACTTGTCACGAAAAATCATTACGTCCAAAAAAGCAAAACTCTTCATTGACGCCTGCGGGGATTTTCCTCCATACTTCTTTCATCATGAATGGCTTTACTTCCGGACAATACCGGTTTTCGCTTGACTCTCCCACCCGGGTACCCCTTGCAGACGCATTTTTATGGAATCCCCGCATGATCCTCCAGATGACGTGCCGGGGCTTTGCGTCCTGCCAGTACCTGCTGCAGGATACCGCTACCTACACGCGATCCCCGGTGCTCGAAGCGAAAACATTCCGCCAGCCCGAACAGGAAACCTACGCGCATCATCCCGGGCGTTTTTTTTATTGCAAGGACGAAGAAACCGGCGCCCTTTTTTCCGCGCCCCATGAGCCCGTACGAGCAGAACCGGACCACTTCCTTTTCTCTCCCGGGCTTTCAGACATTCGCTGGGAAACAGAAAAATCCGGTATCCGTATCGAAATGTCGGTGTTTCTTCCCGTACATGACACCGTCGAACTCTGGGAAGTACGCGTTTTCAACCGCTCGAACCGGAAACGGTCCGTGTCTCTCTACCCCTATATACCGTTCGGGTATATGAGCTGGATGAATCAGGGCGCGGCGTATTCTGAAGAAGCGGGCGGCATTATCGCATCTTCGGTAAGCCCATACCAGCTCCTGGAAGACTGGCCACGGATTCGCGCGCTCAAGGATTGCGTAGCCTTCCTACACGACCGCACACCCGATTCCTTTGAAACCCGACGCGCTTTTTTTGAAGGTGAAGGCGGTCTTTCTTGTCCCGATTCCATCCGGGAAGAACTGCTCGCAAAGGGAACCGCACGGTATGAACAGCCGGCGGCCATTCTTCAGTACCGCATGAATCTTGATCCTGACGAGAGTGACGTTTTCCGGTTCCTTCTTGCGCCGGTCCGTGATTCCGGTGAAGCGCTCGAACTCCGTGAACGGTATCTTTCGCCTGATCGTTTCAGGTCTGCACGGGAAGAAGCCGAAGCGTTCGCAACGCATTGCGTGCCCGCCTTACACTGCGAAACCCCGGATACCCACTTCAACGCATTCGTCAACACCTGGCTGCCCCGCCAAATCCGCTACCACGGCCTCACGAACCGCCTGACCAGCGATCCCCAAACCAGAAACTTTCTGCAAGACGCCATGGGGATGACCTGGCTCGACCCTGCAGCCGCGAAGGAATCATTCCGCTACGCGCTGTCCCGTCAGAACCCCGAAGGCTCCATGCCGGACGGCATCCTCCTCGGTGATGCGACCGAACATGCGTACATTAACCGGGTTCCTCACGCTGACCACAGTCTCTGGCTTCCCGTATGCCTTTCCGCCTGGCTCGACGAAACCGGCGACTACACCTTTCTCGATGAAATGATCCCCGGCCGGGACGACAAACGGACACAGACCGTTCATACCCGGATTACCCGGGCACTCACCAGCCTCTATTCGCGCCGGGACCACCGGGATCTTCTGTTCATCGAGCAGGGCGACTGGTGCGATCCCATGAACATGGTGGGGCCCCGGGGCATCGGCGTATCCGGCTGGCTCACCGAAGCCGCGGCATGGGCGTTTTCGCTCTGGGCCGACATAACCCGCTCGGCCGGAAAGGCCCGAATTGCCAACCGGTTTCAAAAAATGAGCAATCGTCTCGCGCAAGCGGTAAACACCGTTCTCTGGGACGGCGACTGGTATGCTCGCGGCATAACCGACGAGGGAACGGTATTCGGTACATCCGGAGACCGTGAAGGACGTATGTTCCTCAATACCCAAAGCTGGGCGCTCCTCGCGGGGATTGCCGATGCAAAACAAAAAAAGGCGATACTCAATGCCGTAGCGGCAAATCTTGATACCCCCTGGGGCACCCAGCTGTTCGCGCCCGCCTATACTTCATTCCGGGAAGATGTCGGCCGGGTAAGCCAGAAATACCCCGGTGCCGCGGAGAATGGCTCAGTCTATAATCACGCATCGATCTTCTGGGTATACGCTCTCTTCCGGGAAGGACACACCGACCGGGCATGGAAGACCCTGCGTGCCATGATCCCCGGCCCCGCCGACGAGGATCTGGAAAAACGGGGACAGCTTCCCGTATACATTCCCAATTATTACCGGGGCGCCTGGCGCCAGTTTCCGGAGGTTTCCGGCAAGTCGAGCCGACTTTTCAATACGGGAACGTGTGCCTGGTTGTACCGCGCGCTCGTGGAAGGCCTCTTCGGTCTTTCCGGTTGCCGGGAAGGTCTCCGTATTCACTGTAATCTCCCGTCCGACTGGACCAGAACAAGCCTTACCCGCCGCTTTCGCGGATCCACGTTCAACGTGGAGATTACCCGCAATCCCGCCGTATCCCGCATGATGATCACGTTCAATGGGGAACGTCTCGAAGGGGATGTCATTACCGGCGTATCGTCCGGCGCGGTTCACGCGGTTTCCATCGTCCTTCCCGCAAATTCGACGGTAATACCCCGTCTCAGTGTTATCATGGGTGTCGCAGGATCCGGCAAGACGACGCTGGGCCGTCTCCTTGCCGAACAAACCGGCACCCGCTTCATCGAGGCGGATGATCTCCATCCACCGGAAAATGTCGCCGCAATGAGGCGCGGAATTCCGTTAAATGATGAAATGCGCGAGCCCTGGATGGACCGGATACTTGAAGAACTCACGGTCGCAACGCTCGGCGGAATGAATACCGTGCTGGCATGTTCCTGTCTCCGTAAAAAACATCGGGACAGAATCCGCGCCTGCGGGTGTGCTGTCCGGTTTTATTTCCTTCATGCTGACCGCCAGAGGCTCTCGGCCCGCCTTTCTTCCAGGAGCGGACACTTTTTCCCCGCCGGGTTGCTGGACAGTCAGCTGGCCGCACTCGAAGATCCGCGCGAAGATCCTGACGGCGATGTGATGGTGCTTGATGCGAACCTGCCTGCCGCGGAACTGACCGCATTGATCAGCTCCGGCCTTTGATATTGTACGCTTGTCCCCAAAACAGCCATGGCACCCGGCTTCGGTCCCGGCGTGCGCAGGTATTTCAGGAAATAAAAAAAACCCGAAAGAGGGTATCTTTCGGGTTTGTTAGCGGCAATAGGGCTTGAACCTATGACCTGACGGATATGAGCCGTATGCTCTACCAACTGAGCTATGCCGCCGTAACGAAAGGCAGAATAGCAAACCGGTAAAAAAAAGTCAAGATTGCACCGGTTCAATCATATAAGCATGTTTTCCCGCGCTGCACGGAACAGACGGTTGTTCCACACCGGATTCCGCAAGAATTGTTCGCGCAGGGTAGTATCGGTAATTTCCTTGGCGCGGGTTTGCAAATACTTGAAACCGCGGCTCAGGTAGGCGGTCCCGTCGGACGGGGATACGGACGGTACATGCTGTGCGAGTTCATAACAGAGATAGTAATACACAGCAGCTTGAGCATCATCACGGGTTTGTGCCGCTTTGGCCATGGAATCAAGTCCGGACAGACAATCAAGCACATCGTCACCCGTACCGAACCGGGCCCGATAATAGAGATCAAAAACCTTGAACACGGTGGAAGCGGTATACTCGTCGTTCACTCCTGGAATGGAGCGGTCTTCAATCCGGCAGTACCCGCTTGATGCGGCTCCCCGGACACGTACAACATCAGCGGGATTACGGGACGCCTCATTGTCCAGACGGTGACCGGACAGTATCGCAGACTCAAGCAGGAAAGCCGCTGCTTCAGGTACCGTTTCGGCATATTCCCTGAAGATCGGTTCAGCGGCATGATACCGACCCTGATGAACCAGTACCCGCCCGTACCAGGTGCGGGCAATGGCGGCTTGCTCTGAAAAGTTATAGAGCGTGGCTAGAGATACCGCTGCCTGGAACATCAGTTCTGCCGTGTGATAATCGCCGGTCTCAAAAAAGATGCGTCCTTTGATGAATAACAGAAACGCTTCACGATCACGGGCAAAGCACTTCTTCGCGGTCTTTTCGGCGCTTTCCGCCGCACAAAGCGCCGAATCAAAGTTTCCCACGCCAAAATGAACACAGGCAAGATCAATCCCGGAGTCAAGAATGGCGAAACTGTCCCGTGTCCGCATGGCGCTTTCGAAGGCATATTCAAGATAGACGACCGCGTCGTCCTTTTTATTCTTGTTGTATGCCAGTCTGGATAAAAGTGTAAAGGAGCGATATTCACCATACGCTATTTTTTCACGCTGAAATGTATGCAGAACTTCGCGGGCACAGGATTCCGCCCGGGGAAAATCGGCCGAAATTGCTGCCTTTTCTCCATCGGCGAGCCGTAGTACGGCGTCCCGCACCCGGTCAGAGGAGAAACGCGAAAGACAGTCGTTCCCGTTGTCATAATTGTCGCAACAAGTAAAAAAACATCCGACCAAAAATGAATCGGTAACGTGGTAGTCGAGTGTAGTGAAGATTTCAAGAAGATCGATGGAAGGCATAAGTTGTCCGGCTTCATATTTTAACCAGAGGAATTCGGCGATACGGCGGTCATTTTCCACCTTTGCACCGTCCATGCGTTCAAGGATCTGTTCTTCAAGTGAAATCCTCACCGACCGGAAATCCGCCGGATCGGCCAGAATCCCGTAACTGTAGAGCCAGGATCCAAGAGAGACGAGAAATGACGCGTCCTTGTCAAGGAATTGAAAGAAAGAAGGCAGTTCATCATGATACAGAAACTGTCGAGCACGGTACACAAGATAGGTCATCTCGAGAAGGTCCCGCGGCATTGACAGTACATCCGGCGGAAGATAGCGCTGTTGTTCGGGGCCGGTTACGGTACAAACGGGCGAAAGCGTTTCCTCGAGGGCGGTACATTCAGCCGGAAGCGGTTTCCGGCCTGCCAGACGAACCGGAACCGGATTACCGGACACCCGGCTCAATGCGTATAACTGCTGGGAGAAAAGTGAAATAACCGCATCCCGCCGGTACGCAGGTTGATTCTTTTCGAACCGGAACCAGGAATAGACCTCTTTGGCCGCGGTGTTTTCGCGGTACGCGGCCAACGAGTCTTCGTCGAGAAGGGTTTGCACCTCTATATCCGGCGCTGTCGCAAGCATATCCCGGAGCAGTTTTATCGGATCCTCCGCAGTGTCCGTATAGAGCACAAGCGGTATCAACGCGTCCCCGGTTTCCTGTTCGGGAACGGTGTATTCGGTAATTTTCTGTCCGGAATACTGTTCCAGCCGGGTGCCTTCCAGCGCGACCGTGGTTACATACGCCCCAAGATGTTCCAGTGCTGTCGGGGTAAACAGTATACTTTCATCCGGCAAAATCACGGAAGTATATTCCTGGAGCCGTTCCTTGAACCCTTCCGGTTCAACGGGATCATCGCTTGCGTCAACCAGAATGAAGTACTCCCGTATCCGTTCCCGAAGCTCTCCCAGAAGCATCCTCGTTTCATCTATCACCCGCGAGGCCGAAAAAGCGAACCCGGCGGATTTCCGGTCAAAGGTGTATACCATGGCATGACCGATACGAGCCGCGTTTCCGCCGTTATTCCGGACAGCGTCGCCAACAGCGGAAAAAAAACGGACCGGAATATCGGGACAAATCTTGTTCAGCTGGCGGTGATAGCGAAGTTCAACGTAGAGATAGAGCATTGGATCCCCTGAACGCAGAAAATATTGGATTGACAGCGTTTCTGCGGGTTGTTAG
>Ga0116161_1001205_pt1 | contig 27194 bp, 19 predicted proteins | sample AD_JPNAS3_MetaG_FD_89877 | JGI IMG/M metagenome (GOLD analysis project Ga0116161, IMG submission 89877) | Active sludge microbial communities of municipal wastewater-treating anaerobic digesters from Japan - AD_JPNAS3_MetaG | ecosystem: Engineered > Bioreactor > Anaerobic > Digestate | place... | reverse complement strand
GTTATGCTTAGTCCTTTGGTCCAAAATATGATACTGATGAACAATCCCAACGAAATGCGTTGGTTCACTACCATAGACAACAAAGGGAGACGAGTATGATTCCCGATCTTGAGAATAAACCATTGCCCGTACGCTTTGAACATCTGGTGAAAACCATGTCTGGTAAACGATTTCTGGCAATGGAAGGGGTGGGAAACGAAGTACCGTTTTTTATCTGTCCCTTCCACCCCGAGGAAACAGAGGCAATGTATCAGGCAATCGACAACCTCTCGATTCAACTGAAGCACCGTGGGGTTCAGGTCGTTCGCATCAATATCTATGATCTTTGTATTGATCTGCTGAAACGGGAAGAAGGCTTGTGGGAACAAGTGATAGAGAATGAAGCGGAATATCCAAAAGATCTTCTCCTGGAGCAATTCCAACTACTCTTTGATGCAGAATCCCATCTAGCCCCGGCAATCAATGAAAAGCTACATGACAGATCGTATGATGTGTTGTTTCTGGAAGGTGTTGGGGAAGTATATCCATATGTGAGAACCCATGCACTTCTGGAAAACCTGGCAAGACACCTCTATACCAAACCACTGGTAATGTTCTTCCCAGGGCACTACAAACAGACGCTCCATGGGGGGGCGGCATTAAGACTTTTTGAAATGCTACCGGATGATAAATATTATCGAGCAATGAACATATACCGATATGAACCGTAAGGGAGTGGATGATGAACATACAAGAAATCTTTTTGAAACCTGTAGACAGACATATAGACGGGGTGATCAAGGCTGATGATAATCGCAGCCTCCTTACGGAGATAGAGGAATACGTCATTACTGATGAAGTGCGAAAAGCATTGGACAAGTTTCTTAATCAGTATCTTGATAGCAAGGTAGTCAATGGTGTTTGGATCTCAGGATTCTTTGGTTCGGGTAAATCCCATCTTCTGAAAATGCTAGCTCTGCTTTTAGAGAATCGAGTGGTAGAAGGCCACCATGCGCTTGATTTGTTTCTCCCAAAAACTAACACTGATGCAATTTTCAAGAGTAATCTGGACAAAGCATGCAAAATTCCTTCCAAAAGCATCTTGTTCAACATTGCCCAGAAAGCGAATATCGTGAACAAGGACCATTCTGATGCACTGCTCAGCACGTTCATCAAGGTATTTGATGAGATGTGCGGTTACTTCGGTAAACAGGGGTACATCGCCCAGTTCGAGCGAGATCTAGACAACAGTGGTTCCTATGAGGCCTTCAAGGAGGCCTATAAGACCATCGCCAAGAAAGACTGGCTTACAGGTAGGGAACGACCTCTCTTTGAATCTGGGAACATTTCAAAGGCCTATGCACAGACAACAGGTGCCAGTGAGCAGGAAGCAAGTAAGATTCTGGAAAAGTATCGCACGCATCACCAGATGTCCATCGAGGATTTTGCTGATCTGGTTAACAAGTATATCGAGAAACAAGACAAGAACTTTCGCCTGAATTTCTTTGTGGATGAAGTTGGGCAGTACATTGCCAATAATGTGCGGTTGATGACAGATTTGCAGACCATTGCTGAAAGTCTTGCTACCCGTTGTAAGGGCAGAGCTTGGATTATTGTTACCGCTCAGCAGGATATGGATTCCATCCTTGGTGAGATGACAAAACAAGCAGGGAATGACTTTTCCAAGATACAGGGAAGGTTCAAATGCAAGGTGAATCTCTCCAGCGCAAACGTTGATGAAGTGATCAGGCTACGATTGCTGGCAAAGAACAACAAGGGAAAGGATATGCTCGATTCCCTGTACGGGGTGCAGCAGAACAATCTTAAGACATTATTTGATCTTCCAGATGGTGCCAAGAAATACAGAAATTTCAAGGATCGGGAGCATTTCGTCAGTTCCTATCCATTCATTCCCTATCAGTTTACCTTGTTCCAGTCAGCAATCCAGAATCTTTCCAAGCATGATGCGTTTACCGGTCAGTATCAATCGGTAGGGGAGCGATCAATGTTGGAGGTATTCCAAGATGTCGTAAAGCGGATCGCCACACAAGATGTTGGCAAGCTGGCTACCTTCAACTTGATGTTCGAAGGTGTGCGTGAAGTCATCAAGTCCCAAGTTCTCTGGGGAGTAACCCAGTCAGAACAACAGATGGATGACGAGTTCACCAAGAAGGTTCTCAAGGTGCTCTTCCTGGTGAAGTATGTAAAGGAGTTCCAGTCAACTCCAAGAAACCTCACGGTTCTCCTGATAGAGCGTTTTGACCAGGATCTTATTGCCCTGAGAAAACAGGTTGACCAGGCATTAAGCACGCTTGAGCAACAGACATACATCAAACGCAATGAGGATATCTATGAGTATCTCACGGATAAAGAGCGGGATATTGAAGAAGATATCAAACAGACTGATGTTGATCCTCAAGCAATCAACGAGCAGATATCCAATATCTTTTTTACCTCTGCTCTGGGAATGAGCAAGATTAAGTATGAGAGGAACGGACAGGATTTTCCCTTTACCAAGCGATTGGACAACCAATCCTTTGGCAAGGAGTATGAGCTTGGTATCCATATCATTACAGAAAGCCAAGCCAAGGAATCCTTGAGGGCAATGAGCTTGCAGAGAGATGATCTTGTCGTCTTGATCCCTGACGATGACCGGTTTTACAAGGACAATAGACTATATCTTCAGACTGATACCTATGTGAAACAAAATAGTTCCAACGGGAGAACACCAGAGGAAATCGCCATTGTCAAGGACAAAAGCCATCAGAACCAGGCACGGTATGAACAGATAAAGAGACAGGCTGAAGAACTGTTGGGAAATGCCCAGATGTTTGTTGCTGGCGATGATGTGCCGACCCAGGTATCCGACAGAAAAGTAAGGATCTCGAATGGATTTCAGAAACTCATAGAGAAAGTATATCCAAACTTGGAAATGCTGGGTGAAGCTCGCTACGATGAGAAGGATATCCCCAAGCATCTGAAGGCAGGGAAGGATGCTCTTGATGGCCTGCTCATCCAGATGTCTGCACCCGAGAGTGAGATTCTCTCTTTCATTGCAAGAAACAAGGTTGATGGAATACGTACAACCTTCAGCTCACTACTGAATACGTTTGAGAAGAAGCCCAATGGTTGGTCCTATGCATCAATCCTCTGCATGGTTGCACGTTTGTATGGTTTGGCCAAAATTGAGGTTTTGCTTGACAACAAGTTGCTGGATGAATCCTCCTTTGAGAGAGCTATCAGGAATGGGACGTACCATAGTCGGATCATCGTCCAACCCGTTCTGGAGATTAGTGCTACAAAGATCAAGCGAATGAAAACAGTATATGCTGATGCATTCCATAAACCGGTGAGTACGAATGAGGCAAAATCTCTTGCAACTGAGTTCAGCAAGGCAGTAGAACAGAAATATTTTGAACTGCAGAGATATATGGAACGCATCGACAGGTTTCCGTTCCTCGAACAGCTTAAGCCAGCAGTTGATCTATTGAGAAGGCTACAGAACAAAACCTATGATTGGTATTATTCCAACCTTGATCAATTCGAGGTTGAGCTGCCTGATACAATTGACCATGTCGTAGATCCGATACTTTCCTTCATGAATGGATCACAGAAAGCCATCTATGAAGATGCAAGAAAATTTCTCATCGATCAGCAGTATAACTTGCCCTATGTGGGAGGCGAGGAGATAGAGAGGCTCAAGGATATTCTTGGTGATAATAACTGTTTCCGTGGTAACCATATGATCACGGCCAAGGAGCTTGTTGGTATTCTCTCAGACAAGGTTGAGAGAAAACTGACTGAGTTAAGGCAGGAAAAAGAACAACAGCTGGAATCCTATAAGAGGAAGCTGGAAAACATTGAGGGATATGCACAACTTTCTCAAGATAGAATTGATTTTGTTGAAAGAGAGCTAACATCTATTCAGAAGCAAATCCAGTCAATTACGCAGATATCAATGATCAATGATAGGTTCAGCAGGTTCGAAAGGAGCGAATATCCACAACTGGCTTCCAACATAAAGGATTGGACTGCAGTTCAAGAAGACCCACCAGTTTATAATCCTGACCGTCCAGAGTTTCCTCCGAACGAATTTGTTGATCCTCCAAAGGAGAAAATGCCTATCACTATATCAAACCTGAGACCTCGCTACCGAAAAACGTTTATTGAGAGTCAGACGGATGTAGAAGAGTATGTGCAAGCATTCAAAGCTGCGTTGCTAGCTGAACTCGAGAAAGGCAACAGCCTTCTTGTAAATTAGTCAGGAGAAAAGAGACACTATATGGATACTACTGCGTTAAAGAATTTTGCCCAGAAAGCACGTGTTGATCTGATACATCAGGTTGGAGCCCAATTGAAACTTGTGCTTGCCTCCGACAGTTTAGCCCGTAGAGAAGAAGAAAAAGCTGTGCGCGAGCTGGAAGCTCGTATAGAGCGAAAAGGAAAAGAGGTTGTTGTTGAGGAAGTAGCCTATACCTGGTTCAATAGATTCTGTGCGCTTCGATTCATAGATGTGAACCGCTACAGCACTGTTGGTGTGGTATCTCCATCCGAGGCCCAGACACAGCCTGAGATTCTCTCAGATGCAAAGATGGGTGTCTTTGATGAGAACGTGGTATCGAATAAAACCAAGGAGAAAGTCCTGGATCTTCTCTCTGGGAGACTAAAGAGCAAGGATGCTCAAGGTGAGGCGTATCGCCTTCTCCTGGTCTCTTACTGCAACCACTTGAACAGAACTATTCCCTATTTGTTTGAACGTATTACCGACTATACAGAGTTGCTTTTGCCCACCAACCTGCTTGCGGTAAATTCCATTCTTGCCGAGTGCAGGGATGCGATGACAGAAGAAGCCTGTAAGGATGTTGAGGTGATTGGTTGGCTGTATCAGTACTACATCAGTGAAAAGAAAGACGATGTCTTCAAGAACTTTAAGAAGGGAAAGAAAGCAGGACCAAGAGAAATTCCTGCAGCCACCCAGCTCTTCACCCCGCACTGGATCGTTCGCTACCTGGTTGAGAACTCCTTGGGAAGGCTTTGGATGCTCAACCATCCAAAGTCCAACCTCATTGTAAAGATGGAGTACTACATCAAGCCGGAGCAGGAAGAATCTGATTTCCTAAGAATAAGCAAACCGGAAGAGATCAAGGTGTGTGATACTAAATGGTCGGTAACGATACAACAATGTGAAAAGCAGACACCCTTAAAAGTGGCTTGAAATAAGGGCTTATCGGCTGTTTGGAATGTCTGCGGAAGAGCCGATATTTGAAATAACATATGGATGCCAGCCAAGGCGCAGTAGCCGGTGGTCTGGGGGTGTGCATAAACAAGTGGTTACCGCTTGTTTTTTTAATATGCACTTGTTTGTTTGGCAGAAGAAAAACGGCACCGGGATGTAGAGTCCCGATGCCGCCGCGTAATGTTTTAGATGCTTTCTGCTCTGTACTCTCTGCCAATTTCCTTAGCCCTTGCAATGAGCTGGTATATCCTCGGTTCCGATACTGAGAGCTTTTTGGCTATTTCCTTTACGGACATACCAAGCAGCTCCTTCATCTCGAACGCAATGGCGATACGCACATCCTCGGCATCCATCCTTGCTCGGATCTCCTCATATTCGAGCTTTGCATAAATCTGCTGCTCTAAAGAGGCACCGTCTGCAGGTTCATACCCTGTTTCGATCAATCCATCCCATGAGATGACGGGAGGCTGCTTGGTGTCCTTGTACGGACACTTTGCGCAGGAAACAGTATCCGGGCATTTAATAAATGCCTTGCGCTTACCGGGAATCATGCAGCGGACGCTGGCATAACCGCGGGAGTGCTGTGTGTCGAGGTACGCCCACTGGTCTTCGGCGAAGGCACGGTTTGTGGTTTTGTAGAAATATACCGTCACCATCTCTGAACCATGAAAGTTGAGCGTCCTGCAATCGTTCCAGGTGATCCCGTAATTACGGAGATCAGCTGTATCTTTGATTTCAATCGGACAGTCATAGAGGATTTCTCCGTTTGCGCCGACTGTGGTATTATGCCTGAATTCGCCCTCAGACAGAGGCTTCTTGATCTTTGCCATTTAGATTGGCTCCTTTCGCAAAATGCGAAACGGAGACAACCGCTATGGCTCGCCAGTAGTATTCTCATTCGGTCACCTCTCGGGGCTATCCCCGTTTCAAATCGGTGACCAAGTGGCGTATGACACTGGGTCGGTTTACAGTTCGCCTGTTTTGACCATACGCACACCTCCCGGCCGGAAAGGTGCGTCGCCACAGGCGATGAGTTACATGTCAGTCCTTCATTTCCCTCTCAATATCGAAGAGTTCGTTCCAGACTGCTTCGTAGTAGCTGGGGTTCAGGCGTTCGATGCTTGTTGCGCCGCCACCATATTCCTGCAGGACGAACCTTACACGGTCCCAGCCGAGTTCCTTGGATACCGCATCAGCGGTAGAGTAAATGTTGTCGAGCCAGTTAGCTCTTTCAGCTTTTGTCATTAGATTTTCACCTCATGATTTTTCTGGAAGAATGCAGCTATCCGCTGGGCTGACTCTTGGGTTGATAGCGTCACTGCGGATGTACCTCTTGGCCTTTGAGGCAAGTTCTGCTATGATTGTCGGGTAAAGTGAGTTTATGAGTATTTACAAACGAAATCGTCCGAAAGCATTGCATTTCCTTGGATAATGTGATATAATCAATAAGGACGACTTTAGTTTGTCTGTTCATAAGTTCCTCCTTCCCTCGACTGATACTATTATCGCTTGCCAAAATGAGACGGCCGAGGGTGTAAACGTAGGACACATAGGACAAAACATAGGACAAGCGATTTTTCATAGGACAAGGAGGTGCGGATGTGCTGTTAAAGACATACTTCAAGCGGCTTTATCCGCATGTCTGGGACGGTATTTACTACCCAAGCAGAAAGAACAGCGGTATTCTTGTAACGCTTTGTTTCTGCGCTGCGGGAAGCAACTACTTCCCGTTCATAAAAGGAAAGCGATACACCTCGGAAGATGTACCGCTTCAGAGAAAGCTGTATGACGGTAGCAGAACCATGAGCCCAGAGCTTAAGGACTCATTTGCTCCATTTGATGTTGATGGTCTGACCGCTTTCTATGAGGAGAACATTAAGGACGACCAGATAAGTAGCATAGCGGCGGCATTTGGTGTTCCCCCGTCAGCTGGCATATCCAAGCCCCATCTTTGCAGAGCCTTGGCATTACAGCTAAAGGCTATCATAGACAGCGACAACGTCGAACCTGGCGATATTGTTATGATCGAGTATCAGAAACTGCTGTCGGAACCCACAGAAGAGAAAAGTGAAACATACCGTCCAGCATCAGTGCATTATCCTGGCGATCAGATATACCGCAGGACAGCCTATCGTCCTGTTTATGATGTGAAGCTTTATGAGAAGTTCACCCATACGTGGAGTTTTGAAAATGTGGGCGATCAGGTTTGGAGAGGACGCAAACTGCTCTTTCTCAATCATGATGCCGTTCGTCCGAGGGCGAAAACTATCTGCATTGATATACCGGAAACACCTCCGCATAAGGGCGTGGTGCTTTCCGTGGAGATGGATGCAAGGGGCTTTGAGGAAAGAACCGAATGTATATGGATCATGGTAGACAGCGAGAACAATGACTGCTTTCCCAATAGCGGCGACTTCTCGTTTGTAATAAATGCAAGGTATGAATATGAGAAATAGATGGAGGTATACCAGTGAGTGAAACCGCAATCGAGAAATGGGTAACATTGAAAGAAGTCCAATCATACCTCGGTGTTGGAAGGGAAACGATTCTTTCCTGGATTGCCAAAAGAAACATGCCCGCCTATAAGGTAGGCAGGCTGTGGAAGTTCAAATTATCTGAGGTTGATGACTGGATTCGTTCCGGTGGCGCAGCCGATGATAAGGATGACGGAAAAGCTGAAGAAGAAAACGAATAAGTCCGTTTTATGGGACAACACAAAAAATACAATGAAGATGGATACATCCAATCTGATTCAGGAGGTTAGTTTAGATGGCTTACAAAACTAATGCCAACAACGACTTTGAAAAACAACTGTGGGATGCGGCATGCGTCCTGTGGGGACATATACCGGCGGCGGAATACAGAAAGGTAATCATTGGACTCATCTTTCTGCGCTACATCTCCGCAGCCTTTGATAGAAGGTATCAGGAACTCGTAGAAGAAGGCGATGGTTTCGAGGATGACCGCGACGCTTATACGATGGAGAATGTTTTCTTCGTGCCGGAGGAGGCAAGATGGAGTACCATTGCCGCCGCTGCGCATACGCCCGAAATCGGCACGGTCATCGATAACGCCATGAGAGCTATCGAGTCCGAGAACAAGACGCTGAAGAATGTCCTCCCGAAAAACTACGCCAGCCCCGATCTTGATAAACGGGTGTTGGGTGATGTCGTAGACATCTTCACGAACAACATTGACATGAGCAACACAGAAGTAAGTGCTGATATCCTTGGTCGGACATACGAATACTGCATCGCTCAATTTGCAGCATATGAGGGAGTAAAAGGCGGAGAGTTTTATACGCCAGCAAGCGTAGTAAAGACTCTTGTTGAAGTGCTTCAGCCATTAGAAAATTGCCGAGTGTATGATCCTTGCTGTGGCTCTGGAGGTATGTTTGTTCAATCATATCGCTTTCTCCATGCCCACAATGGTCGTAGAGGGACTATTTCTGTTTATGGACAGGAAAGCAATCCCGACACATGGAAAATGGCTAAAATGAATATGGCTATCCGAGGAATTGATGCGGACTTTGGTCCTTATCAGGCGGACACCTTTACGAATGATTTACATCCGACATTGAAAGCGGATTATATTTTGGCAAATCCGCCCTTTAATCTTTCCAATTGGGGGCAAGAGTCTTTGCAGGAAGATGTAAGATGGAAATACGGTATACCGCCCGCAAGCAATGCAAACTTTGCGTGGATTCAGCACATGATTCATCATCTGGCACCAAATGGGAAAATGGGACTTGTCCTTGCCAATACTGCTCTTTCTATAGGTATTGGAGAAGAATATGAGATAAGGAAAAAAATAATTGAGGATAATTTGGTAGAAGCTATAGTTTCGCTTCCTGCACAGCTTTTCTACTCTACAAAGATCAAGGTATCAATTTGGTTTATTAACAAGCATAAAAAGAATACAGATGTGCTGTTTATTGATACGAGAAATCTTGGTCATATGATCAGCAGGACAATGAAAGAGTTTTCAGATGAGGATATAGCCAAAATTGCTGATTGTGTTCATCGTTTCCAAAACGGAGAACAAGATATAGATACAATTGGCTTCTGCAAAGTTGCCTCGCTTGAGGAAATAAGGGCAAAAAAACACAACATTTCTCCGTCAAAGTACATTCTCGGAAGTATTGAGGCCGATGAGGTCGGAGAATATCTAAACGAGATAGATGCGGATTTATCAGAGCTTTCTTCTATTCAAAAAGTAGTCGATGAGTCAAGTGTATATGTCGCTTACAAGCAGAATACACAAGGGAAACGCTTTGATATGGTTCTTGAAGATATAGCGGATTTGTCGGATGATATGACTCATTCGCTCCTTATCGAAGCCGATTCCGTAAAAGAAAGCCGAATGGCAGCATCCAAGAAAATAGAAGAAATATCAGACAAACTATTCAAATACTGGTTCATAGACTTTAACTTTCCGAATAGCGATAAAGAACCGTATCAAATAAATGGTGGAGAAATGAAAGAAACCGAGTATGGTTTTATTCCAAGTGGCTGGGAAGTTGCCACTATGGGTTCAGTTTTAACGGTAAGTAGTGAGAAGGTTGGAACACGGGAAGGCGTACCTGAATATTCAACTTCCAATCAAGGGGTTTTCCCTCGTGCATCGAAGTTTAATAAATCCCTGACTCAGAACGCAAACAAGAACAAGCTGATTGTTAAGGGCGATATTATCTTTGGCATGAGCCGTGAAATTTTCAACTTTGGCGTTATGGTTGACGATATAGGTTCGGTCAGTCCAGCGTATCATGTGTATCACATTGATACCGACATATTAAATCCAGAGTTCCTTGAGATTTATATGCGTATTTGCTCGGATTATTTTCTGTCGTTAATCAAACCAGGCGCACGTGAGGGTCAAGTTCTTGATAAGGAAGAACTAACCAGAAAAATAATCCTCTGCCCTCCAAAGAGCCTCCAGGAAAAATATATGCTTGTCCGTAAACATATGACGGATTGGATTATGTGATATTCAATTGTAGATTAAAGGAGCGAATGCTATGTCAGGATTTTATACGGAAGCGGACTATGAGAACTCCATCATAGAACTGTTCCAGAACATGGGATACCGTTATGTCTACGGTCCCGATGTTGACAGGGATTTCTATAGTCCTCTCTACGAAGAAGAATTGAACGCTGCCCTGCGCCGACTGAATCCTACTATGCCGGAGGATGCCATCGCAGATGCGCTGTTCAAGCTGAAAAACTTTGAAAATGCCGAACTGGTTCAGAAGAACGCTGTCTTCATGGACTTTATTCAGCACGGCATTGAAGTGCGCTATTTTGTCAAGGGAGAGGAACGCTCCGGCCTCGTGTACCTTGTAGATTACAAGAATCCCGACAAGAACTCCTTCGTTATTGCCAATCAATGGACTTTCATTGAGAACAGCAACAAGCGCCCGGATGTGCTTCTGTTCCTCAACGGTCTGCCCGTGGTACTGGTGGAGCTTAAGTCTCCGTCCAGAGAAGAAACGGACGCATCGGAGGCTTATACCCAGATACGGAACTATATGCATGAGATTCCGTCCATGTTCATCTATAACTGCATCTGTGTCATGAGCGATCACCTGACCTCGAAAGCAGGAACGATTACCTCCGGCGAAGACCGCTTTATGGAGTGGAAAACGAAGGACGGCAATTATGAAAACACGCAGTACGCACAGTTCGATACTTTCTTCGAGGGAATCTTTGAACGGGAGCGTCTGCTCGACATTATCGAGAACTTCATCTGCTTCTCCAACGAAGGATTGAAGCAGTTCAAGATACTCGCAGGATACCACCAGTATTTCGCTGTCAACAAGGCTGTGGAATCCACGAGACACGCCACGGAGACTGACGGAAAAGGCGGTGTATTCTGGCATACCCAAGGCAGCGGCAAGTCACTTTCAATGGTATTCTATGCACACCTTTTGCAAGAGGCATTGGACAGCCCGACCATTGTCGTGCTGACCGACCGCAACGATCTTGACGATCAGCTTTTCGGACAGTTTGCAAAATGTAAGGATTTCCTGCGCCAGGAGCCGATGCACGCCGAAAGCCGGGAGCATTTGAAATCCCTGCTTGACGGCAGACAGGCAAACGGCATCATCTTTACCACAATGCAGAAGTTCGAGGAATCCCACGAGCCTCTCTCCGAGCGAAGAAATATCGTGGTCATGGCCGACGAGGCGCATCGCGGTCAGTATGGTCTGAAGGAAAAAGTCGATGCCGAGACAGGTAAAATCAAGATTGGCACGGCGCGAATCATCCGTAACAGCCTGCCGAACGCTACATATATCGGATTCACGGGTACTCCGATTTCCATGAAGGACAGAAGCACCCGCGAGGTCTTTGGTGATTATATCGATGTTTACGACATGACTCAGGCTGTCGAGGATGGAGCTACCCGTCCTGTTTATTACGAGAGCCGTGTTATTAAGTTGAAACTGGACGAAGAAACTCTGCGCATGATTGATACAGAGTATGAAATCATGGCGAACAATGCTGATCCGGAAGTGGTGGCAAAGAGCAAGAAGGAACTTGGTCAGATGGAGGCTATTCTCGGCAATGAACAGACCATCGCTTCTCTTGTCGATGATATCCTTGACCACTACGAGAATTACAGAGCCGACCTGCTGACGGGTAAGGCAATGATTGTAGCCTATTCCCGCGCTATCGCAATGAAGATTTATAACCGTATTCTTCAGCTGCGTCCGTCCTGGACGGAAAAGGTCGCTGTCGTTATGACGGAAAGCAATAAAGACCCGGAGGAATGGCGTGCGGTTATCGGAAACAAACGCCATAAAGACGAACTCGCTAAAAAATTCAAAGATAACAACAGCCCACTGAAGATTGCCATCGTAGTCGATATGTGGCTGACGGGATTCGATGTTCCTTCCCTTGCGACTATGTATGTTTACAAGCCGATGCAGGGATATAACCTGATGCAAGCCATCGCCCGTGTGAACCGTGTGTTTGCGGATAAGGAAGGCGGTCTTGTCGTTGACTATGTCGGCATCGCTTCCGCTCTGAAAGAGGCGATGAACGATTACACTTCCCGTGATAAGAAGAACTACGGTGATACGGACATTGCAAAGGTGGCTTATCCGAAGTTCCTGGAGAAACTGTCCATATGCCGCGACATCTTCCACGGATACGATTATTCCAAGTTCACGACAGGAACCGACCTGGAACGCTCCAAGGCTATCAGCGGCGCAGTCAACTTTATTGTAGGTGTTGATAAGGAACGTGAGCGTGAGGACTTCCTGAAAGAATCCCTGTTGCTGCGTCAGGCGTTGTCGCTGTGTTCTTCTCTTGCGGAAGAGTCTCTGCGAATCGAGTCGGCATTCTTTGAGTCCGTCCGCGTTCTCGTTATTCGACTGATGAATCAGGGAGAAGGAAAGAAAATCTCTCTGCCGGAAATGAACGCAAGGATCAATGCCCTTCTGGAGCAGAGCATAAAGTCCAGCGGCGTAATCAATCTGTTTTCCGATGTGAACGGCGACTTCTCCCTGTTCGATCCGAAGTTCCTTGAAGAAATCGGAAAGATGAAGGAAAAGAATCTCGCTGTGGAACTCTTGAAGAAACTCATATCCGAGCAGGTCATCATTTACAAGAGGACGAATGTGGTCAAGTCGGAGAAGTTCAGCGAGATCATCCAGCAGGCCATGAACCGCTACCTCAACGGAATGCTTACCAATGAACAGGTCATCGAAGAACTGCTGAATCTGGCAAAGCAGATACAGGCGGCGCAGAAGGAAGGCGAACAGCTTGGACTTACCGCTGATGAGCTTGCATTCTATGATGCCCTGACAAAACCGCAGGCAATCAAGGACTTCTATGAGAACGAAGAGCTTATAGCCATTACAAAAGAATTAGCAGATGCCCTTCGCAACAATCGCACGATTGACTGGCAGAAACGAGATTCAGCCAGGGCAAAGATGCGGATGATGATAAAGAAACTCCTGAAAAAGCACAAGTACCCGCCGGAAGGCATGGACGATGCTGTTCAGACGGTGATGCTTCAGTGCGAACTGTGGACAGATAACAACGATATGGGAAGTCGCGTAGAGGCATATGCTACTCGGTTAGGGCAGTATTCATCAATGTCGTATTCTATGGAAAAGGAGCAACCACTTATGGTAGCAGAAGAACCTGCACCATATGGAGCAAAGAAAGACGAGGATTAATTATCGGAGGTAGGCAATGAGCGCGGCATTATCAAAAACGCTTAAAGATAAAGGAATGGACAGGATTTTTGCTGAGGTTCCATGTACGGAGAACCTCGGCTTAAAGAAGTCTGGCCAGCTGCGCCTTTTCCACCTTCTTGTGCGTGATGGAAAGTTCCAGCATGATGACCTCGAAACATGGCTGTACCGTAATCTTAGCCGCTATGTATTCTCAAGGGCAATGCTGGAGCAGTTCCGCAAGGATGACGATCTTGACGCGGCCATAGAACGCGCAATCCAGACCATGCGTGAAAACGGAAAAGCAGATGAAAAAGGCATGGGAAATGAGCTCGGTGAGATGCTCATTTATGCCTTCTTGGAAGGCAAACTGTCCGCTCCGAAGCTGATGAGCCGCGTCGAACTTTCGACCGATCTTTCCCAGTATAAGAGTGTATGCGAAAGCATTCATCTTTTCTCAGCCACAGACGAGAAAGGAGTGCCTTTTAACCAGATGGTTTTTGGTGCATCCAACATTGTGGGTGAAATCCAGGATGCTGTGGATAATGCGTTTGATGCGATTCTTCGTATAGAGAAGCACAGCAATCGCGAAATAAAAATGGTGGAAAAAACTGCGCTTGACCGTTCCTTTGAAGATGACGAGATTGCATTTCTAACGGATACCATAATTCCCCAGCCAAATGCCAAGTCAAAATACAACACTGCATATGGCGTATTTCTGGGATACAGCATCGGTGTCAAAGCCGAGGATCATCCGGGAGTGGAATACGAAGACCTCGTCACCAAGAAGATGGTTGATGATATCCGCCAGCATGCTCAGTACATAGCGAATAAGATAAAAAGCAACGGTCTGGATGAGCATTCATTCTATATCTTTATCTTGCCCTTTATGGATGCAGAGACCAATAAGAGCGAGATTATGGACCATGTCATGAAGGGGGCGGTCGTTATATGAGCGAAGCAAAGAAAACAAAGCTCGGCGACGTCATATTCAGCACCATTGATGACAATGACTTCCTCAATGTGCTTTATGACAACATGCTCTACAACTATGCCCTTCTAACGCTTCACCTGCAGGGTTTCCAGCAGGAACGCCAGGTCGATGTCGAGGCTGCACTTCGATTTGCTGACCTCCTGTCCAAGTCTACCCATCCGACAAAAGCCGATGATCATAAAATGTGGGCTCAGGCAATCGTCACACTTCTTCTTGAACTGTATCCCGGAAACGAGGATGTTTCCTACTATGCTGGCTCGGTGCTTTCCAGTGTTGGAAACTTCCGCGGAACCGAAATAGCGAAAACTGTCTATAAGTCTGAATACAAAGAAACTGGCCTGCAAGAGAAAGCATACGCCACTTTTATAAATGATTACCTCACGATTCCTTCAGATAAGGACAAGAGGTTCTTTATTCCGCAGAAGAATATATATGACCAGATGGGTGGTGATACCCTCAGCTATTCTGCGCCTACCTCTATGGGAAAATCGTTCATCATGGAGGCGTTTATTAAGAGCCAGATCCAGAACGGTGCAAAGCTCAATTTTGCCCGCATCCTTCCTACAAAAGCCCTGATAAACGAAGTCCGGGAAGACACACTCCGGGGCTTGGATGGCTTGCTGGAAGAGATGAATTACAACGTCGTAACGGCGGCAAGTGATTATGCACTGGAAGAAGATCACAACTATATTTTTGTAATGACGCCGGAGCGGCTGCTGTATTTGCTCATTAACAAGTCAGACATACGGATAGATTACATCTTTATTGATGAGGCCCATAAAATGACAGGTAGAAACAGCAGAGGGCCGTTCTATTACAAGACGGTTGATATGCTGGCACAGAGAGACCCGGTACCGCACGTTGTTTTTGCCTCGCCCAATATACCGAATCCAGAGGTTTATCTGAAGCTTGTAACTGAAGCGGAAAAGGGAGCGGAGAATGCGATATCCTCCACTTTTGCTCCGGTTACTCAGTTCAAGTTCCTGATAAGCATGGAAAGTAAGACCATCCGAATTTTTAATGACCATACGCAGGATTCGATTTTTGTATGTAAGTTCCCGCCTATGGAAGTTGTGGACTTCATCAATATGATGACGCAGTTTGATTCGCAGAAACCGCTGGAAGAGCGAAAAAGAAACATTGCATATTTTAGCGGAAAGGATGCGGCAATTCAGGCTGCCATAAGATACTCAAAAGGAAAAGATGATCTGACCGATAAGGATCTAATACAGTTGTCCGATGATATTAAGGCGCAGGTGCATGGGGACTATTATCTGACCAAGCTGATAAGAAAAGGCATCGCATACCATATCGGATACCTTCCTGCATCCATCCGGCAGAGGATAGAGAAGCTATTCAAGGAAGGCAAAATAACGGCGATGTTCTGTACCAGCACTCTTATTGAGGGTGTCAACCTGCCTGCGGACAATCTGTTCATAACAAATAATCGGAGTGGCAGACCGCAGATGACAAGCGTGGAGTTCCGAAATCTGATAGGACGAGTAGGCCGCATAAAGTTCAATCTCTATGGCAATGTATTCTTTATCAGCGATGGAAAACAGGTGACGGAGAAGGAATATGTCCGTCTGCTTAAGGAGCCTATCCCTGACCAAAAGTTGTCTGTGGTGCAGGAATTGAAGCCAAAACTCAAAAAGCATGTTGTGGAAACTCTGCTGTCTGGCAGTTCGAAAATAGAGCCTTATGATACCAAGAGCCAGAAGCAGCCGGAAGAAGAATATGTCATGATGCGTAAATTCGGGCTGATTCTGTTAAAGGACATAATGGATGACAGGAACAGCCTTGTGCGTCGGGAATTTGCTGCATATATGCCGGAGGATGGAGAACAAACTATCCGAGAGAAGTTTGAAGGTCAGACGGAATTTATTGACAGCGACATCAACATTTCTGCTGACCAGTCCAGGAGACTCGCAGCAGCCATTCGCAATGGAATGCAATACCCGGCAAAGCCGCAGGATGGGAGGTTTACGCACGCAATGGTGCTGGACTTCCTTGAGCAACTGAGCCGTATCTTTAACTGGGATAAATATGAGTTCGGAACCCTGGGAAAAAGAAACAAGAATGGCGACCATGCCAAGTTGAGCTGGTATGCGGTTATTCTCTCCCAATGGATGGAAGGTCACGGCCTAAGCTATATCATGCGCAAAGCCATCGAGTACATGAAGAACAATCCCAAGAAGTTCTGGCTGAACGATTATACCCCGGATGTATATAACGACAGCCCGGAGCATCGAAATGTCGTCTTTGCAGATACACTGGAAGTAATCGAGAACGTGATCCTGTTCAGCATATCGAACTACTTCCTGCGATTTTCCAATATGTATATTTCAATACATGGGGAGCATTCGCTTGACGACAATAACTGGTATGAATTTGTGGAATACGGGACTACAAATGAGGTTACTGTTTTCCTGCAGAGAAACGGATTCACCCGCGAATCCGCAAACTATATCAAGGATCACCCGGAATATCTCGACACGAAAGAGTGGCTATTGCGGAGGTCTTTGTTGAAATGTAAGAACAAAGATGCGAGAGACGAAGCGGAACTAATTCTGATGAATCGACCGCAGTTATTTGAAAAAGCGTAAGGGAGGTCGCTGTAGATGAAAGGTTCTGAGGCAAGGTTACTGGTTGGATTTATGGAGGGTGCAAACAACCGTTATGTGGTTCCTGTTTACCAAAGAAAATACGACTGGAAAATAGAAAACTGTAATAAGCTGTACGAGGATTTAAAGAAGGTCATTCGAAATAAGCGCAGAAGCCATTTCTTTGGTCCCATCACCTCGCAGGTTGTTCCTAACGGCAGCAAGATTGAGTTTCATATCATAGACGGGCAGCAGCGATTGACGACAGTGACTTTATTGCTGCTTGCAATCAGTAATCTCGTAAAGGCGGGGCGTGTTCATACAAGCGAAACGGATCTTAGTGAACAGATTCTGCAAAGGTTCGTTATTGCTCCATGGACGAAAAACAAGGATGATAAGATTAAACTGCGCCCTGTGAGAGCTGATCGACCAGCATTGGAGAAACTTTTTGGTCCGGTTGATGACTATGATCGCAGCTCTAACCTGACCATAAATTATCAGTTTTTCTATGATCAGATCCTTAAGGAAGAAGTTACTGTTGACGAGCTCTATGATGCAATTGGCAGGCTTGAAATCATAAGCATTACCCTTGATGCTGATGATGATCCACAGCTCATTTTCGAGAGTTTAAACTCGACGGGGCTTGCTCTTACGGAGGGCGATAAGATTCGGAACTATGTTCTGATGGGAATGTCACCGATTGACCAGGAACGCTATTACGATGATTATTGGACTAAAATCGAAAAGTGTACCGGCAATGATGTCAGCGGTTTTATCCGTGATTACCTTAGCATCAAAACCCTCGTTACGCCGACTGTAAATAATGTTTACCAGGCATTTAAACGTTATGCAGAAGAAGCAGAGCTGCCAATCGAGTCGCTTCTTCCTGACCTTCTTCGATATGCCCGCTACTATGAGAAACTCTTGACCTGCAAGAGCGAATTGAACAGTAAAAAGCTGGATGACTGCCTCTATCGCTTGAAGAGGCTGGAAATAGTTGTAACACGTCCATTCTTCATGGAAGTGCTGCGGCTTAACCAGGACAAGAAACTCTCTGTCGATGATGTTCTCAAGATCTTTGAAATAACAGAGAATTATCTGTTCCGCAGAAACATCTGCGAGGTACCGACCAACGCTCTGAATAAAATATTCTTGAACCTGAATAAGGATATTTATCGTTACGACAACACGCCAAATGACTATGTAGAAAAGTTCATCTATGCGCTGCTGTCCAAAAAGGAGAGCGGCAGATTCCCTGATGATGTTGAGTTCACCGATGCCTTGGAGACAAAGGCTGTTTATCAGATGCGTGGTAAGTATAAAGCATACCTGTTCGAACGGCTGGAGAACTTCGGCACGATTGAGGCAAAGGATGTCTACACTCACCTCGATAATAACGTTTATACAATCGAACATATCATGCCGCAGCATTTGTCACCAGGATGGGTAGAGTCGCTTGGTCCTAATGCAGAGGAGATACATTCCATATGGCTTCACAGGCTGGCAAACCTGACCCTTACTGGTTACAATCCGAGTCTGAGCAACAACCCGTTCATCGAAAAACGGGATGCTGAGGATGGCGGTTATAAAGCAAGCGGTCTGAGAATGAATCAGAAAATTGCAACAAAGGAATCATGGGGATTGCCAGAGTTGGAAGAACGCAACGCCGAACTGCTCGTCTACGCAAAGAAAATCTGGTCTTATCCTGAAACAGGGTTCGTTCCTGCTGAAAAGGAGTTCGATTCCTGCACGCTTGATGATGAAAACGTCGATCTTACAGGAAGGGATATCGTCAAGTACAGCTATCAGAATTCAGAACAGCCTGTGACGAGCTGGGCTGATATGCTGGAACATGTTGTAAAGTATCTCCATCAGAAGGACAAATCAGTTCTTTCCGGCCTGGCATACAGCCAGAGCAGTACTACTGATCTGGTAACTTACATCAATACTGACCCAGACAAGCTCCGCAGTGCCTTTAAGGTTGATGAGAACATCTTTTTTGAAAAAGGAACCAGTACGTCCCTTAAAATATCTATTCTTCGCAGACTGTTTGCGTTGTATGGACTTGATCCTATGGATTTGGTTTTCTATCTTCGTGACATTGAAAATGACAAGGTTGCTGATGAAGGAAGATACGAACTAAGAAAACGATACTGGACGTATGCCCTGCCTATTATTCAACAGGCGCATAGTCATCGTGGCTCCTTTAGCAATGTCACTCCCGGAACAAGTAACTGGTGCTCTGGTTACTTCGGCGTGGGTGGATTCAGTATAAGTTGTGTTGCCAACTATAATGAAGCCTGGGTTGCTCTATGGATGAGCAGTGGTGACGCAGCAAAGAATAAGAAGGGCTTTGATCTGGTTTTTGCGCATAAAGATGAAATTGAACATGAGATTGAAAACTATGACCTGTCTTGGGCTCGTGCCGATGAAAACAAGGCATCATGGATATCTTACACCCTTAAAGGGGTAAGCATTACAAAAGAGGAGGACTGGCCGAGAATGGCCAAGTTCCATGCTGAATGGAGTGCAAAGATTGCTGATGCAATGATTCCTTATCTCTCTGAACTTGGTTCGGAAGCAGAGATAAGCCCTGAGAAGGCAGAAAAGAATAAAGCCTTATTGCAGATTTCATCTCTTGCAAAAAAGTGGGCTGTCAGCCGTACCGAAAACAAGGCCATTAATGTGGATGTTGCCCGTTGTAATCGGACTTATACAAGATTCCGCACGGAAGCAATGGATGAATTATTCCCACTTTCTCCTGGAACTAAGAGTGGATGGAATACGGAGAATCACTACTTCTATGAGATAGTGAATCGGACTGGAAACAGCGTATATATTCAGCTGGCTATAAGCTCAAAGGAAATGCCGGATGATCAGATTGCATTAAGTGATCGTATAAATGAATATTACCCCTCGAAGTTCAATAAGGCGGAGTGGCAGTGGAGAACTCCGTTTAAGACTACAACTGTTCATATCGATATAGCTGATACAAGTGATGCTATATTTGAGCAGCTGGATAAATGCCTTGAAGAGGTGCGGAAATTTGAAATTGATCTGAATAGCAAATTGCGAAATGATTCTGCTGATAAAGAGCAACCCTCTATCACTCAGGGAAACAAAATAGCAATACAGAAAATCGGCATCACCGATTTAGGTACAGATGCTATCGTGAACGCAGCCAATGATGGTCTTTGGGCTGGTACAGGCGTATGTGGTGCAATTTTCCGCGCCGCAGGACATGACAAATTAAAAGCAGCCTGTGATGCCATTGGTCATTGCGATACCGGCTCCGCAGTCATCACTCCCGGCTTTGACCTGAAAGCAAAATATATCATTCATGCCGTAGGTCCCGTGTGGAGCGGCGGTGACAATAAGGAGCCGCAAATGCTTTATGGCGCTTATTACAGGTCACTGGAACTGGCTGTGGAGAACGGATGCCACTCTATAGGGTTCCCTCTTATTTCCGCGGGCATCTTTGGCTATCCGAAGGACAAGGCATGGAGAAAAGCGATACAGGCATGTAATGACTTCTTCCAGAAGAATCCCGATGCAGACTTGCAGGTGGTATTTGCTGTGCTGGATGACGGCATCCTTGCGCTGGGGCAGCAGACCTTGGAGGAGATTGCTCCTCAGTACGGTTCATGAACTACCATACCGTAACGGATGAGCGGGATGACGAGATCTGGTCTATGCTCCTGGCTCATGCCGGAGAAGAGTTCAAAACGGCGCGGGGATTGCCGTTTACATACCACCAGAAAATCAGCCGTACAGGAGAACCGCTGGGCGAGCTGGTGATTGATCGCAAGGAAAAAACGATAACCCGTAACACGGTGCTGCTGGCATATGAGAAAGCTTTGGAACTGATGGAAACAGAAGGCTGCGTATCGGGACCGAAAAAGCTCGGTGTGTTTGGTGCGAGCTATCTTTACCCGGTATTTCTGGAGCTGGGTATATGTAAGAGGGAGCAAATAGAATGATTATAGAGAAAGATCTGAAACGATATAAACTGAAAACAGATGCATCAGGAAAACTCTATGATCCAATTCGTCAAATCTATGTACCAGCGACGCCGGAAGAGAAGGTTAGGCAGCGGATGATTAAATATCTGATTAGCCGAATGAAAGTACCTTCCGAAAAAATCGTTGTTGAACAGGGGCTTGTTAAATTTGGTGTTGAGGATCAATGCAACCGAAAGAAACGCATTGACATAGGTTTCTACGGAAATTATAACGAATTGGCAGCTATCATTGAGTGCAAAGCGTACTCCATTCAGAATGTAGAGGCTCCATATCAACAAGCCATCGACTATGTTCGCAATTTGAAAATACCCGCCTATCACGCTGATGCCAGCAAGGAGAATCTGATCGCAGTTCTGGATGCCATCCGTACCAGAATGCACGCAGACGGGCATTTTATCGTTCCCGTCATTACGGATGAAGAGGATGATAGCCAGTTCGCTTTCCGTTCCATACAGACGAAGGACGGCAAGATGTGGCATGCGGTATTCACTTCCCAGGCAGAGTTTGAAAAGGGCGAGCCCAGCCAGGTGCTTTCCCACTTTATCGACAGTATGCTGAAAGCCTGCGTTGATACCGGGGCCGAAGGTTTCATCATCAATCCCTGGGGGCAGTCCTTTATGCTTGCCAAGGAACTGATCGAGATGATATTCAAGGCTGATGGAGATGTGGAATACTCCGTCCCGGACGATAAGATCACGCCGGAACTGCTGGAGGGCGGTGCTTTCCTGAAAAGAGCCACGGAGATATGCAACAGGAACAGGACGCAGCTGAACCTCATCAAGCTGGCGAAAATTCTCCGTGACAGCTGGGTATGGGTACCCTGCAATGCCATCATGAGCGATGCGGATTATGAAGCTTTTGAAAAGATGGTCTTAGCTGCGAAGGACGGTGAAGGACTTGATTCGCTGGTCGGACAGAACTTCGTGGCGCATGACGAGACAAGAATGGTTCCCGATATCCTCCAGAATGGAGATGACTTCTTCTTCCCCGTATTTACTTCCGATACGGAAATGGGAGAATACGGCGAGCAGTTTTCCAAGATGGAGAGGCACTTCATGGAGGCAATGATCCTGGCTCGGAATAATGAGAAGAACGTAAAGGGCATCGTCATCAACGCTTTTTCCGAGCCGTTCGTAGTGCCGAGAGAGATGTTTGACATTATCGCTGGCATGGATTCCAGCATTGAGCCAAAGGAGGGCGAAGACAATGAGTGAGAAATATTCAAAAGCTGACCTTCGGCATATAGCGGAAGGCATGATAGAAGAACTTCGTGAGTGCGAGGACGGAACAGTTACCACAACAGGACGGCTGGCTCGTGCCTTTGGATATGAAGATATGGAAACCTTCGATCTTTTTGATCTGCATGATGCCCTTTTCAGGGCGGCGAGGGCAAACCACATCACTCTGGATATGTCGGAGCATAAGGATAAGGTGGAGGGGCTGCCATTTAATCTGACTTTTATCGTTAAGAACAAGAAGGCGCAGATTAAATGCCCGCGCTGCGGCAGCAAGAATACCGCTCGGTACATATATGGTTATCCGGCTTTCAGCGAAGAAATGCAGCAAAAGCTGGATGCCGGGAAGTGGGTTCTCGGAGGTTGCTGTATCAGCAGCATCGAGATCAACGGACATCATGTTGACACCATGCCGGCGAGAAAATGCAATGACTGTAAGAAGGATTTTGCTACAGCGCCAATTCTCATAACACCGAAGAATGATACCGCAGAAGACTACCGGGATATCGTTACCTGCATCAAGTTTTCTGTCGGAGGCTACTTCGACGGCTATACGGATATTACGATCAGGAAGAATGATAAAGGTGCGCTGGTAAGTGTTCAGAAAATGCTGGAGCCGGAAGAAGTCCCAGATGACCGCCAGATCACACCCGCAAAGTGGCAGAGAATAATAAACAAGCTATATGGCCAGATGTATCTGCATGAGTGGAAGAAGAGCTTCGTTGATCCCTGCGTGCTGGACGGAACGCAATGGAGCCTCGACATCAGCCTGACCGGAAACAGGAAACGCTCTTATTCCGGCAGCAATGATTATCCGCCATACTGGAACGAGCTTCTGAAGGTTTTCAGGGAATTTGCGAAAGTATAAAACGAGCCTCTCCTCCACACCCGGAAGAGAGGCTTTTTTCAGTCACTGTTTCTGATAAAAGGGACACTCGTAACCATCAGCCCGAAGCTCGATACCGGGCAGCCAGGGCGGCGTCCTGCCCATCTGCTCACATACAGCATCCAGCGATACGCGAGGGTCACACTCGATGATAAGTTCATCGTGGACGTGACCGCAGATGAAGCAATGGGACAGCGTCCGCATGGCATAGGCAAGGATATCCCGGCTTACAGCCTGGACAATGTTCTCCACAAATTTCGGACCGTAGGATTCGATGCGGCTCCATTTCTTCTGCGCGTCAATGCCCATATAGGTGACGGACTCGCCGCCGAATTTATTCTGTCCGATCTTCGGTTTCACATATGCCAGCTTTCTGCCGGAAGGCAGTGTGATGAAAAGCATGCCGCTTCGGACGGCAAAAGTGATGTCACCGACCTTCGCAGGCGTTTTCTTCTTTATCGCAGTCTTAACGGCGGTATCGACCGCCCACCAGTAAGCCGTGATGTTTGGATTGCTGTCGCGCCACATATCCACCAGGGGCTGAAGCTCTTCTTCCTCAAGTCCCATGTCCAGAGCACCCATCGCTTTCAGTGCGCCGACGGAACCGCCGTAACCGAGAGCCAGCTCTGCGATCTTGCCTTTCTGGCGCAGGTGGGAGTTCTGACCGTGCTTTTCAACGGGAACACCGAACATCCTTGATGCCGACTCGCAGTATATGTCCCTCCCGTTATGGAAGACTTCTGCACGCCAGCTTTCTCCGGCAAGGTGCGAGAGGACACGAGCCTCGATGGCTGAAAAGTCAGATACGATGAACTTGTATCCGGGGCGAGGGATAAAGGCGGTGCGGATCAGTTCCGAGAGCACTCCGGGAACGGAGTCGTAAAGCATATCCAGCATTTCATAATCGCCGGACTTCACCAGTTCCCTTGCCTGTTCCAGATCCTCCATATGGTTCTGCGGAAGGTTCTGTAATTGAATAAGCCGTCCAGCCCAGCGCCCGGAGCGGTTTGCACCATAGAATTGAAACATTCCGTGACAGCGGCTGTCAGCGCAGACGGCATTCTGCATTGCCTGATATTTTTTAACGCTGCTTTTGGCAAGCTGCAGGCGCAGTGCCAGCACCTCGGCCAGTGCCTCCGGAGCGGTCTTTATCATGGCGGCGACTTCCTTTTTGCCGAGGCTATCGACCTCCATGCCGTTTTCATTCAAATAATCCTTCATCTGCATGACCGAGTTGGGATTCTCCAGCCCGGTCTTTTTTTGCATTCTGGTGGTGAGATCGGCGTTGGAAAGCTCATCGATCTTAAGCGCCTGTTCGACAAAGGTTCGGTCTATCATGATGCCCCGGTCATTTATCTCCTGGTCAAGATGATATTCATCCCAGACAAAGTCCGGCACGGGATAGTTGCGCAGGCGTTCCTGTATCTGCATTTCCACCTGCACGTCCCGCTCGTTGTATTTCTTAAATAGAGCCCATTTCTCCGGGGCGTGCTCCGGCAGGTTCCAGGTGCGGCCGCCGTTTGCCTTGGTGGGCTTGCAGGGGCAGCAGAAGTACTTTATAAGCTCCTTGCCTTCCTTCATTTTCTGCTCTTCAAATCCGAGAACGGCACCGACCTTTTCCAGCGATAACGGGAGGCCATTGTATGCCGCCCAGACCAGGGTGCATTTCCAGGATGCCGGGTCGAGATAGTTCTGCACGGGGTCTCCCTCTATGCTGTAGGTGGAGAAGTACTGCGGATAGTTCCTGCGCAGCCATACGGAAAGGCAGATGCGCTCGAATGAAGCGTTATATGCCCACTTCACAACGCTGTCATCGGAGAGGGCGGCAAGGATGTCATCGGGGACGATGTCGCCGCAGGCAAGGTCATAAACGATGACGCCACCACCATTTACCGCAACGCCGAAAAGCAGGATATCGAAGTCCGGGCTTTCCGCATATTTATAGGCACCACACTTGGTGATGTCGACACTTGATTTCGTCTCAAGGTCCAAAGACAAACTCTCTATCTTCATATCCATTCCTTTCAAAAGAAGCGGCAGGAATGTTCCTCCTGCCGCCTCCATCTTCTGGTTATTCTTCAGTTGCTTCTGCGGTGTCCGCAGGCTCGTCCTTTGCCTTATGGGTCTTCTTCCAGATCCACTTCACAAAGGTCACGATCATGTTGCCGATGCCCCAGATGTCCAGCATGATGATGAACACGAAGGCTGTTGCGATCACCGTATTTCTCATGAACTCATAATCAAGCATTGTCGTTATCCTCATACTTTCTGAATCTTTTCGGGAACAGGTAGCGGAGCATCCCGCGGATGACGCCGATGAACCACTTCCAGATTGCGATCAGCCCGATGCACCAGAATCCGACGCAGATCAGGATGAAAGTCCACTGCACGGTCTGTTCCATAAAACCATAAATAACTTCAGTTGCCATTTGCTTATCCTCCAAAGGGGCGGAGCGGCAGACGGGATGCCCGCCGCTCCGTAAGTGTTAACCGAGGAAATCCTCATCGTCGTCATCGTCAAGGTCTGCGAAGTCGTCCTCAGCCCTGCTGTGGCCGCCGAGAGGAGTGCCGTCGGAGAGCTTCTGGATGTTGTTCAGGCCGCATGCGATGCCGCGGTTGCCGTTGGAGTTGAAAGCATAAAAGTTGATGCTTGCCCTGCCGATGATGCCGGAGTAAAGCTCCGAGCTGTCCAGGATGGGCTGGCGGTCCCCGTCGACCACGCCGGGCTTGGTGGTGCTGTTGGCGTTGACGAAATAGGAATCCTTGTAAGCCTCATCGCCCTTGCGATCCTTGTCACCGTCGCGGAGAGGAGTCTTAAGATCCTCCAGCGCGGGCACGAACTTGCTCGAACCCTTCAGCTTGCTTTCACCCTCGGTGTACGCTGCCTGGATGGCGGCGCGGATCTTCGCGATGGTCACGGTATCGGACTTCGGAATGATCAGCGATACGCTGTACTTCGGGGTACCTCCGCCGAGTGGAACCTTCGGCTCGTTGACGTTCAGATAGCTCATCACGGTCTTGGGACCGGTGATAACCTTGGTGGGGTTCTTGGCTGTGTTGTTCTTACTCATTTTCGTTATCCTCCATAAAATCATTTGCTGCTGTATTGAACTCCGGACGTGTGTCTGTATTTGGAGCCAATACCGGTTTGCCCTGGGGCTTTATGATCAGCCCCGCCAGTAACTGTTCAAACTTCTTTTTGCCTAACTGCTTCTGCATCGCGGTGATGCCTAAGAGCTTCTTTTCATAAGGATCGTATCCGGCTTTCGATACGACCTCCGCCACAGCGGTCTCATTGGTGTACTTACGGTTGCTCCTGCCTTCGACCAGCTTCCAGCCGGGATAGCGGACGCCTGCCAGGGCCTGCTTTAATGCGTATTCCTTTACGTCCTCCGCCCAGGAGACAAGGGTATCGATCTGCGGCAGGATCGCCGCGATCTTCTTGGTGTGCGTCATTATGCTCATCCTCGCCAAGCCGCTGGGGGCGATCATCAAGGTGAAGAACGAGGCGTTCCCGTTCATGATGGGCGGCTTCGAGATGGGGATGCTCGGCTATGCGCTTTTCACCTCCTTCTACGGTGAGGCCCATCTGGGGAAAATGGCTCTTGTCGATCTGGGGCAGGTCCTCTTCGTGTTCACCGTCCTCATGACCCTGTTGATCCGTCACAAGGGACAGCATTTCGATCTCGGAACGCTCGTGCTTCGAATCATCACCTCGCCGGTGATGATCGCGATCATTCTGGGCCTGCTGGCCAACGCTCGGATTCTCGTGCTGAGATCGAATGCGTTTACCCGGCAGCTCGACGAAGTGCTCAAGATTCTCGCATCGCTCACGATGCCCCTGATCGCCCTCTCCATCGGCTATGGAATCCGCATCACCAAGGAGAGCCTCGGTAGCGCCCTGAAGACGATTGTCGCCCGCAAGGTCGTCCTGATCGTTTTTGCGGTTGTGATCAACCTCCTGATCGTCCGCCTTGCCCTGAAGATGGATCGGATCTACGAGATGGCTGTGCTTCTCATGTTCCTGATGCCGTCTCCGTTCATCGTCTCGATCTAC
>Ga0116161_1001174_pt1 | contig 27576 bp, 27 predicted proteins | sample AD_JPNAS3_MetaG_FD_89877 | JGI IMG/M metagenome (GOLD analysis project Ga0116161, IMG submission 89877) | Active sludge microbial communities of municipal wastewater-treating anaerobic digesters from Japan - AD_JPNAS3_MetaG | ecosystem: Engineered > Bioreactor > Anaerobic > Digestate | place... | reverse complement strand
TCGTATGCGTGATGCGGCTGTATCACGAGGCGAGGCAGCGGATGAAGGATCTGTAACCCTGAAACCATGATCTGTTGAAGATACACAAAGCCCTCCGGGAAATCCCCGGGGGGCTTTTTCGTTGCAAAAGGCGGATGTGAATATTTCGAAGGCGAATATTTCTTGACAGAAGCGGAAAATACGAGTTAGTTTTTTCGCGTTTGAAAAAACTTTGCTTTTCTATCCTGGGTACGGCTCTTTTTTCCCAGAAGCTTTTTTGGAAGGTTCATGACGACTTCAGGAGGTTGCATTGTATTTCTCGGATGAAACTTGTCAGGCGTCCCGGAAGCTTACCGAACAATGGCAGGCGAATGTCCGGCAAACACCCGCCACCAAGCCCGACTGGAAAAACCGCTTCTCAACCGTTTCAGACCTCGACATCAAAAGGCTCTACACGCCCGAAGACCTGCAAAGCATGGATTTCGCCCGCGACATCGGAGCGCCCGGAGAATTCCCCTATCTTCGCGGCAACCAGGTCACCGGCTACCGCGGACAGCCCTGGACTTTCCGAATGTTCTCCGGCATGGGAAGCGCCGAGGACACCAACGCCCGCTGGCATCTGCTCCTGCGGGCGGGACAGACCGGCCTTTCCACCGCCTTCGACTTTCCCACGCTCATGGGGTATGACAGCGACTCGCCCAAGGCCCTGGGCGAGGTCGGCAAATGCGGCGTGGCCATCGACAGCCTGGAGGATTTTCTGGCGCTGATCGACGGCATTCCGCTGGATCGCGTTACCACCTCCATGACCATCAATCCGCCGGCGACCGCGCTGTGGGCCATGTACTGCGCGGCGGCCGATATCAAAGGCGTCCCCCTGAATCAAATCGGCGGCACCATTCAGAACGACATGCTCAAGGAATTCATCGCGCAGAAGACGTTCATGTGCCCCCCGGAGCCTTCCGTCAAACTGATCAGCGACACGGTTGAATTCGGCGCTAAATATGTTCCGCGGTGGAACCCCATCAGCATCAGCGGCTACCATATCCGCGAGGCGGGCTCCACGGCCGTGCAGGAGCTGGCCTTTACGCTCAGAGACGGCATCGAATACGTCGAAGACATTTTGAAGCGAAAAAAAATGAACGTGGACGACTTCGCGCCGCGCCTGTCGTTCTTTTTCAACTCGCATATCGACCTTTTCGAGGAAATCTGCAAACTCCGCGCCGCGCGCCGCATCTGGGCCAGGGTCATGCGCGACCGCTTCGGCGCCAGGAATCCGCGCTCGCTGTGGATGCGCTTTCACGTCCAGACCGCCGGCTGCTCGCTCACCGCTCAGCAACCTTACAACAACGTGGTTCGAACCACCATCGAGGCGCTCGCCGCGGTGCTGGGCGGAACGCAGTCGCTGCACACCAATTCGCTCGATGAAGTGCTGTGCCTGCCGTCCGAACACGCCGTGGAAATCGCGCTGCGCACCCAGCAGATTCTGGCCGAAGAAACGGGCGTGGTCAATACGATCGATCCCCTGGCCGGCTCCTACTTCGTCGAATCCCTGACCAACGAGATGGAGGCGAAAGCCTGGGAGTACATCGAAAAAATCGACGCCATGGGCGGCATGATCGCCGCCATCGAAAGAGGCTATCCGCAGATGGAAATCGCGGACGCGGCCTACGCGTTCCAGCGGCAGGTCGAAGCCGGGGAAAAAATCATGGTGGGCGTCAACAAATACGCCACCGAAGCGCGGCACCCGGTGCCGCTGGTGGAAATTGACGAAGCAGTGGGCGAAGAGCAGGTCCGGCGGCTGAAAGATCTGCGCAGACGCCGCAACGGCCGAGCCGTGAGCCAGTCGCTTGCCGACATTCGCGCCGCCTGCAAAAGCGGTGAAAACGTCATGCCGCACTGCATCGCGGCGGTAAAAAACCTGGCCACTCAGCAGGAAATCTGCGACGTGTACCGCGAGGTTTACGGAGAGTACCAAGACCCGGGTTTATTCTAAAACGGCAGAGAACGGCCGCGACAGTCCAAGAGTCGCAAGTCCGTTTCCTGCCGCAATCATGGAGATTTTATGCCGGAAAGAAAAATTCGAGTGATGGTGGCCAAGCCCGGCCTGGACGGCCACGACCGGGGCGCGCGCATCCTGGCGCGCTGTTTTCGCGACGCCGGTTTTGAAGTCATTTACACCGGCTGTCACCAAACCCCGGAGCAGGTGGCGGCCGCGGCGATTCAGGAGGACGTGGACCTCGTGGGGCTAAGCTGCCTGTCGGGCGCGCATCGCGTTCTGTTTCCGCGCGTCGTGGAGCTGCTTCGGGAAAAGAACGCCTCCGATATTGCCGTGATCGGGGGCGGCATCATTCCCGAGCAGGATTTTCAAATGCTCTACGACGCGGGCATCCAGGCGATCTTTACGCCCGGCGCTTCGCTGGATTCCATTGTAGAATGGATTCGCACCCATGTCCGGACCGGAAACTGACGGGCGCGGCAAACATCACGACATGACCGAAACCACCCAGAAAATATGCGCGGGCGACGTCCGCTCGGCCTCGCGGCTGATCCGGGACCTGGAAGACAAAAGGCCCGAAGCGCGCCGGCGGCTCCGGCAGCTTTTTTTTCACACGGGCCGATCCTTCATCATCGGCATCACCGGCTCGCCCGGCGCGGGCAAAAGCACGCTCACCGATGCGCTGATCAGCGAGCTTCGCAAACAGCAAAAAACCGTGGGCGTTCTGGCCGTTGATCCGAGCAGCCCCTTTTCCGGAGGCGCGCTCTTGGGCGACCGCGTCCGCATGCTGCGCCATGCGGAAGACACGGGCGTGTTCATCCGGTCGCTGGCCACGCGCGGCGCACTGGGCGGGCTGGCGCGTGCGGCGGGCGACGCGATTCACGTCATGGAAGCCATGGGCAAGGACGTCATCCTGGTGGAGACGGTCGGCATCGGCCAGCAGGAGCTCGACATCATTCACCATGCGCACAGCATCATCGTGGTGCTGGTTCCCGGCATGGGCGATGAAATCCAGACCATGAAAGCGGGCGTCATGGAAATCGCCGACGTATTTGTCATCAACAAGGCGGACCGTCCGGGCGCAAAGCAGTTGAGAACCGAGCTGGCCTCGCTGCTCAACGCCTCGCCGCACGGGCCTCAGGACTGGATTCCGCCCATCGTCAGCATCGGCAATCTGTATGAACCGGAAAACTTCGCCAAAAAAACGGCGGAGCTGATGGACGCGGTCGCGAAGCACCACGCGCACCTCATCACCAGCGGGCAGCTCGGCGAGCGGACGGAGCGCAAGGCCGTCATGGAAATCACCGACGCCCTGCGCGCCTGCATTCTGGAGCCGGTGCTCGAACGACTGATCGCGGACGGCGAGCTCACAAAAATCGCCAAAAGAATTCAGCGCCGGGAAACGGACCCCTTCACCGAGGCCGAAACCATCGCCCGACGTTTCCTCAAAACGGGAGAAACCCCATGAAAAAGAAACCCGGGAAAGCCGCCCCAAAAAGCAAACCGGCGCGTGCGGACGCAGCGGCAAACCGAGGCCTGGTCATCGTGATCACCGGCGACGGCAAGGGCAAGACCACCTCCGCGTTCGGACAGGCGCTGCGCGCCGTCGGCCAGGGGTACAAAGTGTACATGATGCAGTTCATGAAAGGCCGCAACTACGGCGAGTTCAAAGCCGCCCGCCGATGCCTGCCTTCCCTGACGATCCGCCGCTCAGGCCTCGACAGCTTCGTCATGCGCGGCAGTCCGGCCCCGGTGGATATTGAACTGGCCCGAAAGGGCTTTGAATCGGCCAGAAAAGCGATTGCGTCCGGCCGGTACGATATGGTCATTCTCGACGAAATCAACGTGGCGGCGGACTTTAAGCTCATTGAGCTTGCGGATCTGATTCAATTGATTCAAAGCAGGCCGCCGGGGCTCGATTTGATCCTCACCGGCCGGTACGCGGCCCGGGAAGTCATTCGGCTGGCCGACACGGTCAGTGAAATCAAGGACATCAAACACCATTACGCCGCCGGCATCAAGGGGCGGGCGGGAATTGAATACTGATTTTTTCCGGAGAAAGATATGTTTGCATGGTTTGCCAGTCCGGAGGCCTGGGTCTCCCTGGCCACCCTGACGGCCCTGGAGATCGTCCTGGGCATCGACAACATCATTTTTATTTCCATTCTGGTGGGGAGGCTCCCCGCCCAAAAAAGAAACTTCGCGCGCAATCTGGGATTGTTGCTGGCGATGCTCACCCGGCTGGCGCTGCTTTTTTCGATCGTCTGGGTGGCCAACCTGACCCAGCCCTGGTTCACCCTTTTCGGGCTGGACATTTCCGGTCGGGATATCATTTTAATCGGCGGCGGGCTGTTTCTGCTGGCCAAGGCCACGCATGAAATCCACAGCAGCCTGGAAGGGGTCGAGGAGGAAAAACCGAAGCTCAAAACCGTGTCCCTGGCGCCGGTCCTGATTCAGATCGCGCTTCTGGACGTCGTTTTCTCGCTGGATTCCGTCATCACAGCCGTCGGCCTGGCCCGGCACATCTCGATCATGGCGATCGCCATCATCGTCGCCGTGGGCATCATGCTGGTCGCCGCCAAGCCGATTGCCGAATTCGTGGACGCGCACCCGACCATCAAGATTCTGGCGCTTTCCTTCCTGATCCTGGTGGGCGTCACGCTGATGGTCGAAGGCTTTGACGTGCATGTGCCGAAAGGATACATTTACTTTGCGATGGCGTTTTCCGTGGCGGTGGAAATGCTGAACATCCGCATGCGCAAAAAACAGGCGGACCCGATCCAGCTGCGCAAGGAAATCAACAGCTAGCGTACGGGCTACCGCGGCGGCATGCGCAGCGCGCCGTCGAGGCGAATGCAGCAGCCGTTCAGCATCGGGTTCTCGATGATGTGCGCCGCCGTTCGGGCAAACTCCACGGGCCTGCCCAGCCGCCGGGGAAAGGGAACCCCTTTGGCCATTTCTTCCTTGACGGAAGACGGCAATCCGGCCATGAGCGGCGTTTCAAAAAGCCCCGGCGCGATCGTGGCCACGCGAATGCCGTAATCGGCGCATTCCCGGGCGATCGGCAGCGTCATTCCGACAATGCCGCCTTTGGACGCGGCGTAAGCCGCCTGGCCGATCTGCCCGTCAAACGCGGCAATGGATGCCGTGTTGATGATCACGCCCTTTTCGCCTTCCTCATTGGGGGCATTGTTCACCATCTGTTCGACGGCCAGGCGAATCACGTTCAGGGTCCCCACCAGATTGATGGCAATCACGCGATTGAACAAAGAAAGAGGCAGCGGACCTTTTTTGCCCAGCACTTTGGCCGCGTCCGGCACGCCCGCGCAGTTGACGGCCGCCGTCACTTTTCCGAAGCGGTCCAGAGATTGCTGAATCGCCTGGCGGACGGAATCTTCTCCGGTCACGTCGCAGCGGACAAAAAGAACATTCTCCCCTGTCTCCCGGGCCAGTTTTTCACCCCTGCCTTCGTCCAGATCGAAAATCACGGCTTTCGCGCCGCGCGCGGCCAATTCCCGCACCGTGGCTTCCCCCAATCCCGAAGCGCCGCCGGTCACCAGCGCGATCACATCCTGAATGTTCATATTTCCCCCCTTACACGATCTCTCTTCCGATAATCATATTCTGCACCTCGCGCACGCCTTCGTATATGTCGATGATGTGGGCGTCGCGCGCCAGCTTGGAAATTTCATAATCCGTCGTAAAACCGTAGCCGCCGTGCAGATGCAGCCCTTCGTTGGCGCAGAAAAGGGCCGCCTCCGCGCAGGTGTTTTTGGCCAGAGACGCGAAGATGCCCGCATCCTTGTCCTGCTGCTGGATTTTCCAGCAGGCCTTCCACAACGACAGCTCGGCCAGTTCCACTTTTTTCCACATGGCGACAAGCAGGTCGCGGGCGACGGGCAGGTCGCAGATGCGCTGGCCGAACTGCTTTCGCTGGCGCGTATAGGCCATTGTCACGTCCAGCGCCCTTCTGGCCAGCCCCAGACCGATGGCCGCGACCATCGGGCGGGCGAAGTCGAGCACATCCATGATGTATTTGAAGCCGAAGCGGCGGTTGCCGATGATCTGATCGGGCTTGATGATCACGTCCTCGAAGGTGACGGCGGCTGTATTGGACAGGCGCTGGCCGATCTTGTCTTCGGGCTTGCCGATCACGATTTTGCCTCCCGTGGAGAGCTGAATCTCCCGGGTGGAGTAGCCGACGTCGGGAAGATCCGCGGCAATCACGGATTCCGCCGGAACCACCACGCAGGCCATGAAGCTCGCCCCGGGTTTGCCCGTTTTGCACAAGACGGTGAACTGGGACGCATAGGACGCATTGGTGATGAAGCATTTGGAGCCGTTCAGCACCCAGGAGCCGTCGTCGCGCGGCGCGATGAAGCTGGTCATCAGGGAGTTGTCGGACCCCGCGCCCGGCTCCGTCAGGCAGAAAGACGCCAGGAGCGGCTTCTCCGCAAAGGGGCGCAGGAACCGCTCCTTTTGTTCTTCCGTTCCGTGCCGGCTGATCACGACGTTGGCCAGATCGTTGCACATGGCCGACGTGGCGATGCCCGTATCGCCGTAGGAAAGCTCCTGAATGATCAGCGCGGAAGAAAACACGTCCACGTCGAACCCCTTGATGGATTCGGGAATGCACAGGTTGACCAGCCCCATTTCCCAGGCTTTGGTGATGATCGCCCACGGAAAGCCGTGCTCCTTTTCCATCTCCAGAATGCGGGGGCTGATTTCATTTTTCACCAGCCTGCGCACCGTGTCCACGTACAGCATCTGATTTTCACTGAAGCAGAAATCCATGCGTCGTCCTCCCTGATCCAAAACAGGCAAAACCGGTCCGCTACGAACCACCGGCGAAGATTTTTTCCGCGGCCGCAAGCCCGGTGACGGATTCGCAGGTCACCCCGACGGTTTTAAAGAAGTCTCGAAGCGGGCGCCCCGGACCGATTTCATAAATCGCGCCGGCGCGGAAGGCAAGCGCCTGCATGTTGTCGCGCCATAAAACGGAAGAGGAGAGCTGGCAGACCAGGTTGTTTGCGATCCCGTCCGCGTCGGCCGGATGAAATCCTCCCCGGTAGTTGGAAGTGACGCAGGGGGCGTTCTGAACATTCCACGCGCCGCTTACCTGCTTCAGGGCTTCCCGAAACGGCTCCTCGATTTTTTTCATGAAGCGGCTGTGGAAAGGAGCGCTCACGTTGAGCGGAACAACCCGGCAGGGCCTGGCGCCGGAAAACAGCTCTTTGCATCGGTTTCCCGCCTCCGGCAGGGCCGCCGCCTCGCCGCTCACCACTACCTGGTTGGCGGAGTTGATATTGGCGACGTCCACCGGCAAATCCGCCAGGGCAGTCCTGATCGCTTCCGCGTCGATGCCTTCGGCGATGATGGCGGCCATCGCCCCCGCCCCCACCGGAACGGCTTCCTGCATGAGCCGGCCGCGTGTCCGGACAATCCGGACCGCGTCGGCAAAGGGCATGACGCCTGCGGCCACCAGCGCAGAGAACTCGCCCAGGGAATGGCCGCCGAAGCAATCGGCTTTCCATCCGTATTTTTCGGCCAGCCCCCGCAGCATGGCCGTTTCCGTCGCCACCAGGCAGGGCTGCGTGTATTCTGTCAGGTGCAGGCGGGCGTCCTCCTCAAAACAAATCGCCGCCACATCGAGCCCCAAAGCGTCGGATGCTTCCTCAAACGTCTGCCGGCATACGGGAATTTCGTCATAGAAATCCTTTCCCATGCCCTGCCTCTGGGAGCCCTGTCCCGGAAAAACAGCCGCCTTCACTCCGGCTTCAATCATGCGTTCTCCCTGCTGTTTGGCGATCAGAACCGGCTCGTCCCCGTTTCCGATTTTGAATGTTGACGTGTTATTTTCTTTGCGCTGCGAACCGGCCCGCACCCGGACGAAACCGCGCCGGCCGGGCGCCGGGGTTGACATTCCGGCGCTTCATGGTAGAGAGGTCATAAAACGAAGCTCCGGCGAATGTCAAGTTGAAATTGGCCGCGCCGTGCAGGACAACGGGATGAGCATTCTGGAAAGAGACTTTTACGCGCGGCCGACGATCACCGTCGCGCGGGAACTCCTGGGGAAAAAACTGGTGCGTCAAACGGGCGGCGCAGAGCTCTCGGGCGTCATCATCGAGACGGAAGCCTACTGCGGAAGCGAGGACAGCGCCTGCCACGCCCATCGGGGGAAAACGCCCCGCAACGCCGTCATGTTCGGAAAACCGGGCGTGGCCTACGTCTATTTCACCTACGGAATGCACTATATGCTGAACCTGGTGACGGAGGAGGAAGGAAACCCCTGCGCGGTGCTCGTGCGGGCTCTGCTGCCCCTTTCCGGCCGGAGCGAAATGCAGGCCAGGAGAAAAAAGCACGGAAAAGAACTGGCCAACGGACCCGCCAAACTCTGCCAGGCGCTGGCGATCGACAAATCGCTCAACGGCTGGGATCTGACCCTGGGACAACGTTTGTGGGTGGAAAACCATTTGCGGGCGGCGGCACGGGATATTATATCCGCGCCCCGGATCGGCATTGACTACGCCTGCGAGAAGGACCGGCAGGCACGGTGGCGATTCCTGATCCGTTGAAAGCGCAAAGGAACACCGTTTGAATCGGCATGTTGCCCAAATACCCTTTTCGCTTGCCTGAAGGTCACAATCAATGGCCGCTCAAAGGGATATCGTTTGGGCAAATCTGCCCCCTCAAATCCCTGACGGTCACAAAAGGCGGCGCGGGGTCATTCGGTCTCTTCCCGGGACGGACCGGCTTTCGCCTCGGAAGAGAGATCCAGAAACAATTTCCAGCAGGCCAGGAAAAAAGAGGCGACCACCGGGCCGAGGACAAAGCCGGAAAATCCGAAAACGGCGATGCCGCCCAGGGTGGACAGAAAAATCAGCAGCGGATGCATCTGGATGTCCTTCCCCAGCAGAATCGGCCTGAGCAGATTGTCCACGGAGCTGATGACGACCAAGCCGAAAAACAGGATGACGATTCCCTGCCAGACATTCCCCATCGCGAGCATGAGGATGCCCGCCGGCGCCCAGATGATCGCGTTGCCGATGGCGGGCACAATGGACAATCCGACCATCAGCACGCCCCAGATCAGCGGATTCTGGATTCCCGTGAAATAGAAAACCAGCCCGCCCAGAAGCCCCTGAATGCCGCCGATGACAAAAGTGAATTTCAGCGTGGCTTTCGCCGTGACGAGAAATTCCGACGTAAAGGTGTGGATATGTCTGTCATCCACCGGCAGGTAGCGGGAAATGGTCTTGAACAGCTCTTCCCCGTCCCGGAAAAAATAAAACAGGCAGTAGAGCGCCACGGCAAACTCGATCAGGAAAACCACCGTGTTCTGCGTAAAGGCCGAAAGATTTTTGACCAGAAATTCGGCGAAGGTTTTCAGCAGTTCGATGGATTTTCCGGTAATCATCGCGTGATCCGGCTGAAAACGCGCCAGCAGGGGATGGCTGCCGACGGACTGAAGGAAGCCGGTAAGGTTCTGCATCCACGAGCCGCCGTTCTGATTCATGGATTGATAGAGGTCCAGCGATTGCTCGACGAGCAGGGTAAGAATCAGCCCGGCCGGAAGAATCAGCGTGAGAATGACCGCCGCGAGCGCCAGCCCCGCCGAAACATTCGGATTTTTCACCTTCCGCCGCAGCCATTCGTTGACGGGATCGAAAATCGCGGCCAGCAGAATGGCCCAGAAAATCGCAAAGAAAAACGGCTTCAGAATGTGGCCCAGAAGCCAGGTCACCGCGCCCAGGACCAGAAAGAAGATCAGCAGGGGAAAACCGGTCAGAAGTTTTTGGAACATCGAAAAGCGCCTCCTTTACACCGGCGGATGCAGCCGGCTTCTTCGACGGTACATGCGCAGGTGCCACTGCCGCTGAATGAGGATGGATTTGATGTGGATCAGCCGGTAGCTGTAGCGGATATTTTTCCCCAGCCGCTCCGGGTAAGCCGCGACGGGAACCTTCAGCTTTGCCGTGTTCGCGGCCACTTTCCGAAGCAGGTTGATTTCCTTGCCGACAACCCGGGCGGCGCCGCTTTTCACGGCGTCAAGCATTGCGGGACCGGATGGTTCGCAGCGGGCATACGTTACAACCCTGCCCATGTGGTACAGGGAGTGGCCGTCGCTGCCGCCGGTGATCGCTTTTTTCAGGTACAGGCCCAGCAGAGCGCAGCGCAAATTCCAGCGGTGAATATTTTCGGCGTTGATGACCTCCACGCCGTCCACCGCGTCCAGCAGGCGTTCCAGCCGCACCTGCTCGAAATTCACGTTGCAGATTCCCGTGTAGGCCATGCAGTAGGGGTGAGGAAAAATCGTCACGGAAGGAAAAAGCCTGGCCGATTGGATAATCTCTTCCATGGAGAGCTTCGTGGAGCTCATGATCTCCCGGCCCAGAAACGGCTGGACGTATTTCGTGTAAAACTTTTTCAAATGGCGGCACTCGTCAAAATACACCAGGATGTGCGTGCCTTCACGGGAGGTGATTTCGATGCCGGGAATGCTTGGCACGTCCCGGTGCTGGGCCATTTCCAGGGCGCTTGCGATGTCGTTGTGATCGGTGACGGCAATCCCCACGCCCAGGGCCCGCGCCCGGTTCGCGATCGCCCGCACGGTGTCGCGCCCGTCGGTGCGGCAGGTGTGAAAATGCATGTCGAACACGGCATGGTCTTTGCGCAAAAGCGCCAGGTTCGGTTTTTCAAAAAGGATTCTGTCTTCGTTTTCGTTCATCAACTTCTCACCGGTTGCCCGGGGCGTTTGTTTAGCACAGATTCCCGGGAATCACAAACGCGACGCGGCCGCATCCTTCGCCGCGAATTTGCGGGAATGCGCCGCCTGTGGTATGCTCCAGCCCATGAAACCGCAAGGCCCGCCGGGCGACCTGACCCTGTTTTTGCAGGCGCTGAACTTTTCAGCCCAAAAGCATCGCGACCAGCGCAGAAAGGATTCGGCCGCGTCGCCCTACATCAACCATCCGATCGAAGTCGCCTTTCTGCTGTGGACGGCGGGCGGCGTTCATGACGAAGCCGCGATTCTTGCCGCGATTCTCCACGACACGATTGAAGACACGGACACGACGCCGGAAGAAATCCGCGCCCTCTTCGGCGACGAAGTCCTCGGCCTGGTGCTGGAAATGAGCGACGACAAAAGCCTGCCCAAACAGGAAAGAAAACTCAAACAGATTGTCCGCTCCCCCCGGTTGTCGCCGCACGCCAAACAGATCAAGCTGGCCGATAAAATCTGCAACGTTCACGACATCGCCTTCGCCCCGCCGGACGGCTGGCCGCTCACGAGGAGAATCGACTACCTGCGGTGGGCCCAAAATGTCATCGACGGCCTGCGCGGCGCCAACCCAAAACTGGAAAAGCGCTTCGACGAAACGCTGGCTTTGGCCCGGCAAAAGCTGGCCTCGGAAAACGAAGGCAAACCGTAATTATTTCACTGTCATCCCGACCACCCGGTAGTTGAATTCATAGTTGAGCGCGCCGCTCCAGTCCTGGGCAAAGACGCTCTTGTAGCGTGTGCCGTAAACCGGCCCGACCGGCTTGCCGTAGGTATAAAACCAGTTCATGATCGGCGTGCCCGAAAATCCCAGCGCGATCCAATAGGCGCCGGGCATCAACACCGGTTTTTCCTTATCGCCGAATTTGAAATCCACCCAGCGGTAACCGGGCTTGCCGGAAATGTCGTCCAGACTGATCATCTGCGTCGTGTGCAGAATATCCCCGGGCTTTCCGTCCTGATCCTTGAAAATATCCACCCAGATCCATCCCTCGCCTCCGAATTTGTGAAGAGCCAGCCCCACCTTATGGACTGTCACCGGTTTTGCCAGTTCCACCACCTGGGCATACTGCGTCGCGTTGGTGGTCACGTACTCCGAGGTTTCCACCAGAAAACTCCTTGACATTTCAAAGGAATCCTTCCCTTTGGCTTTGGTTTCGCGGGGAAACGCAAAATCCAGATTTTCCGGATAATCCAGGTTGCCGAAAACGAAAGGCGTCTTGTATTCCCAGGCCTTGGGAGGTTTCGCCGGGGGCGCCGGTTTGGGCGGTTCGGGCGCGGGAGCCGGCGGAATCACAACCGGCGGAACCACGATCGGAGGCACCACGACTGGCGGCACCGGCGCGGGAACCTGAGGCGCAGGAACCGGAGGAACCGGGACGGGTTCAGGTACGGCGGGAACCTCCAGGCGCGCCAGAACATTCGGCCCCAGAAGCAGGTTCTTCGGTCCGAAATTCTGACGCTGCGCCGTCACTTTGCTGGAATCGGAAAGGAAGTTTCCGCCGATGTTTTCCTGCAGCGTGGGCTTGCTTCGCGCTCCGGCGCTCTGGGCCCAGCGGACCAGGCCGTCGTTCTTCGTTTCGTTGTTGTCCACGCCGACTTCGATGCGCACAAAACGGTTGGAAATGAAAAACTGCATATTCTGCGGATCATAGGGAACCCATCCCAGATCGGGATACCAGACCTCCACCCAGGAATGCCTGCCCTGCCCCATCTTGAAGGTCAGCGTGCCTTTTTCCCAGGATACGTTGAAGGGCTGGTTCATGGTGACGCCGTTGACGATCCGCACCGGCACCCCCGCGTTTCGCAGAAGAGCGGCGGTCAGGTGGGAGTAGTTCTGGCAGTTTCCCCTGCCGGTCCGGAGCGCGTAAAGCGCGTCGTACTGGACCGGGGGATTGACGTAACGAACATGGTCCACGACCCAGCTCACCACTTTCTGCACGGCATCAAACTGCGTCTTCGATCCCTGGATCAGTTTCCGCGAAAGTTCCCCAATGGCCGGATCATTCGTCTGCACCTGTTCGGAATGCTGCAAATAAACCTTCAACTGACCGGGCACCGCCGTCATCGGGAAAGGCGCGTTCGAATCAATCGCTTTCAGGCCGGTGCTGGTCTGCGCGTCAAACGACACCACCGCGTCAATGCTTTGGGGAACCTCCGTCCACGTCGCCTGAATGGTTTTATTGCCGCGGGCATCCTCGATGGTTTTTTTCTGCTGGGCGTCGGGTCTGAACGTTATTTTGAAATTGCTGATTTTCTGGCGGTAGGTCGGAGAATCAAAGCTGGACGGTTCGACAAAACTCATAACCAGTCTTTTCATCGAATCGCCGGCCACGATCTGGTGCTGCAGTTCATAGCGGATCGTTGATTCCATCTCCCCTTTCACCGTGAAGTTCTCGGCCGCGGCCGGTGCGGCGGCGAGCAGGAGCGAAGCGATCAGTGCATATTTCAGGACTTTTTGCATATCAGGTCTCCCCCGTCGGATATTTGAGGGACCAATCATAAAGGAGTTGAGGAGGGAATGTCAACAAAAACAAAATGTTATTTTCGTTATTTAAATCCATTACTTAATGGCCCTCCATAAAATTTGATTGACAACGGGCGGTTTATGAATAAGTTAAGCCAAAGTTGGATGCCGCCCAAGGCATCCCAAGCAAGGAGGAAACTGAATGCTGACCGTTACAGACAAGGCCTTGGAGGTCATCAAGGATTTTCTCAAGGACAAAAGCGCGGATGCGGCCATTCGCATCACCATGTCCATTGGTTGATCCGGGCCCTCTCTGGGCATGGCTCTGGATGAGCCGAAAACCGACGATGAAGTGATTGACGAAAAGGGAACGAGGTTTGTCGTTGAAAAAGACCTCTTTAGTCAGGCAAAACCGATTAACATTGATTTCATCACAACCCCGCAGGGAGCGGGCTTCAAATTAACGTCCAACCTCCCCGCCGCGGGAAGCGGCTGCGGTTCCTGCAGTTGCTGAACCAGATTCCGGGGGAGAATTTTCTCCCCCGTTTTTTTCGCCATGACGACCGAATCTTCCAGCCAGCCAATCCTCGATGAAGCCGACCGCCTGATCGAGGAGGGAAAACCCGGCGAAGCCGTCGCCCTTCTGGAGGCGCTTCACGCCCGCGAACCGGACGAGGAGCCCGTACTGCTTCGCCTGGCCTGGGCCTCGTGGGACATCGGACGCAAGGAACAATCCATTCAATACTGGGAAGAGCTGCTGGAGCGGGAGCTTCAGCGCAGGATTTTTACCGGCTTTGCCTATGATGAACTTGTGCGGATTTACAAGCAGGAAGCCCTGTTCGAAAAGCTGATCGCCGTCTGCGAGAAAGCCGTCGCTGCGCAGCCGGACGACGCGGGCCTGCTGGCCGAACTGGGAAACGCACAGCTTCAGTCGGGAAGAGCATTGGAAGCCTGCCGCATTTTTGAAAAGCTCACCCGGATGGAAGAAGACAATCCCGATTTTCTGTGCCGTCTGGGCGAAGCGCTCTTTGCCGCCGGGCGCGCATCGGAGAGCGAAGCGGCCTGCCTGCGGGCCGGCCGCATGGATCCGGAGCAGATCGACCGCTACAGTTTCAGGATCGCGGATTTGTATTCCCGGGGAAAGCGCCACGCCGAGGCGATACGGCTTCTGGAGCGGTGCATTGCCGCCAATCCCTCTCAGCCTCTTTACTACTGCAGCCTGGGGGACGAGCTCGCCGCGCTGGGGCGCGTCGATGAAGCCGAAGCCGTCTATGAAACCGCGGCTGCGAAAAGCCCATCCGGCGCCTACTACAACCGCCTGGGGAACACCCTGATGAAAGAAAAGATGTTCGACCGCGCGGCCCGCGCCTTTGAAAAAGCCGCCGCGCGTGAAGGCCTGCGCCCCTTCTTCGTCAATCTGGCGCGGGCCTACCGGGAAATGGGTCTGCCCGAAGCAGCCGGGGAGGCGCTTCGGAAAGCCGGTGAAACCTCTTAAGCCTTGCCCGCCTTGCGCAAATTTTCCTTATAGACGTGATAAAAGCTCTCGTGCTCGTCCAGCGCTTTTGTGAAAACCTGGCCGACTTCCGCGATCTCGTTTTGATTGACAATCAGGTTGACGCTTCGGTTGTAGGCCATCATGTTGTCCATGGTCCTGAGCGACGCGCTGATCAGCACCACGAAGGTCTGCCGGCGCACGGTCATGGACAAACCTTCCAGAAATTTCAGAACGCTGTTTTCCTGACCTTCGGCCGTGCTGAAGCTCTCATTTACGAATATGGCGCTGAAAATATGAAACCGCATGAATTGCAGGGCTTCCCGGGCGGACTTCGCTTCCGCCACCGCGTATCCCATGCCTTTGAGCTCGCTTACGATTTTTTCCCGGACGGCGGCGTCCGGCTCACAAACCATGGCGGTGTTCCCTTCGGGCGCGATGAAGCCGAAAGGACGCTCCTCGGACATCTCCCGCGCCGTCCCGGATGCCGCCGCTGCGTTTTCTTCTGACATAATCATCTCCTTCGCTCGATATTCTTTGGCAAAGTCATTTATTTTTTCTGCCAGGGAGGGGCGCCGGCCTGGGGCCTGCCGTAGGATTTGTCCACCTCCAGCTTCCCGAGATCCGTGGTTTTCTCGCCGCGGGCGTTCTTGATGGCGTCAATGCCCCGGTTGACGTTCGATTTGTTGGAGGCATAGGCTTTGGCCGTTTCTTCGGAAATCAGCCCCTTGGAGTAGAGATCCACGATGCAGCTGTCGAACGTGATCATTCCGAACGCCTTGCTCTGCTCCATCACGTCGTAAAAGGTCTTGCCTTCGGATTCGCCGTTTTGAATGATGTCTTTCACCCGCAAATTCATTCCCAGCGCCTCAAAAGCGGCCACCCGCCCTCCGCCCTCCTTAGGCAGGAGGCGCTGGCAGACAATCCAGCGGACCGTGTCGGCCAAACGAATGCGGATTTGATTTTCTTCCTCGGAGGGGAACATGCCCAGAATACGGTTGATCGTGGAGCCGGCATCCACCGTGTGCAGCGTGCTCAGCACCAGGTGGCCGGTTTCCGCGGCGGACAGGGCGATTTCTACGGATTCGCGGTCGCGCATTTCACCGACCAGAACAACCTTGGGCGCCTGACGAAGCGCGGCGCGCAGCCCGCTGGAAAACGTGTCGAAATCCTTGCCCAGCTCCCGCTGGTTGATGGTGGCTTTCTTCTGCTGATGCGTGAATTCCACCGGGTCTTCCAGCGTGATGATGTGGATGGATTTCTGCTCGTTGATTTCGTTGATCACGGCGGCCAGCGACGTGGATTTTCCGCTGCCGGTGGAACCGGTCACCAGAACGATGCCGTTTTTTTCGCGCGAGATATTGTAAAAGGCCTCCGGCAGCTTCAGGTCCGCGCAGGACGGAATCTTGGTCTCCAGTTTCCGAAGGACGATCGAGTAATGGCCGCGCTGGGAGAAAACATTCACACGGAACCGGGCGATTCCCGGCAGTTCGTAGGACAAGTCGCAGGAGCCCGTGGACACCAGATCGTCGGTCAGGCGGTGATCCTGATTCACCAGGTTCAATGCAAAGGTTTCCGTTTGAAACGGCGTCAACCGGGCAAAGGGCGGGTCCAGATCGACGCCGGTCAACTGGCCGGAAGACTCCACCTGAAAAGGCTTGTTGACGGTCAGGTTCAAATCGGAAATATTGGGATGGGACGCCAGCATATGCTCCAAAATACGGTCGATTTCCTGTTTTCTCATAAATCCACCTCGCTTGCGTTATGCTTCGGTAAAGTCCGTGGGCGGACTTTTGAGGAGCGGACGGAATTTTGCCTTGTCGTTGGCCTTGTTGTAGGCCTCTTCGCCGCTGATCCACCCTTTGTTGACGTAATCCATAATCGCGTCGTCCAGAAGCTGCATGCCGTACTTTTTGCCGGTCTGCATCATGGACGGAATCTGGAAGGTTTTCGCCTCGCGGATCAGGTTGCGCACCGCCGCCGTGGCGATCAGAATTTCCAGCGCGGCGCAGCGGCCCTTGATGTCGATTCTCTTGAACAGCACCTGGGCGATGACCGCCCTGAGGCCGTCGGCCAGCGTGGAGCGGATCTGCGCCTGTTCGCTGGAGGGGAACACCTCAATGATGCGGTCCACGGTTTTGGGCGCGCTGGTCGTGTGCAGGGTGCCGAATACCAGATGGCCGGTGGACGCCGCTTCCACGGCCAGGGAGATGGTTTCCAGATCGCGCAATTCGCCGACCAGAATGATGTCCGGGTCCTCGCGCAGCGCCCCGCGCAGCGCCGAGCTGAACGTTTTGGTATGCACGCCGACTTCGCGGTGGTTGACGACGCAGCTCTGGCTTTGGTGAACGAATTCAATCGGATCTTCTACCGTTATGATATGGTCCTTGCGGGTGCGGTTGGCTTCATCGATGATGGCCGCCAGCGTCGTCGATTTGCCGGAGCCCGTCGGCCCGGTCACCAGAACCAGTCCGCGCGGCAGTTGGGCCAGTTTGGACAGCACCGGAGGAAGTGCCAGCTGTTCGCAGGTCAGAATCTTGCTGGGAATTTCACGGAAGACGGCGGCGACGCCGTACTTCTGCTGAAAAAAGTTGGCCCGGTAGCGGGCCAGCCCCGGAATTTCATAGGCAAAGTCAACGTCTCCGGTTTCTTCAAACACCTTGATCTTGTGCTCCGGCGTAATTTCATACAGCAAGGCTTTCAAGCCGTCGTTGGTCAGAACATCGTACTTGATTCGTTCAAGGTCTCCGCGCATTCTGATGACGGGCTGCTGCCCGGAAACCAGGTGGAGGTCGGACGCACCCTGTTCATGCATGAGCTGAAAAAAAGCGTCGATCTTTGCCATAAATGTCTCCCGTCGATAATTTTATTTTATCCTATGGTTTGATGGTCCGGACGGCCCTGCCCGGCGGCTCATCCCCCCGTCCGCACGGCGATTCCGATGCTCCATGGAACGGTTGCGAGTATAGGGAAAACGGTTCGGTTTTGTCAAGAAAAGTTTGGGAAAACCGGGCGCGTTGCAAGGCGTTCAGAACGCCTCGGCCCCGCCCTTCAACTAATTCTTGACACTTATTCAAACAATAGATATGCTCCGCGCGTTTTTGCGGTTCGGGGATGTAGCTCAGCTGGGAGAGCGCGGCGTTCGCAACGCCGAGGCCAGGAGTTCGATCCTCCTCATCTCCACCAGACCTTAATCCAATACAATCCAAAGAAGTGCAAAAAAACCCGCGTCAACCGCGGGTTTTTGCTGCGCGACGCATCAAAATTAGTTTTTTATTCCCGCCGCCTTTCTCGCCATACCAATGGCCTGCTTCGCCAGATCATTGGATTGTTTCAGCGTGCCTTGCGCCTCATCGGCATTATGAAAACCCATGGAGTTTTCCGCGGCAAAAAAATCCCATAGCCACTGAGCGTTGCGGAGGAGTTCACGCGCCTTGCCCAGTTCGGCCTTGTTGACCTTCGGGGCGGCGCCGGCTTTGCCGAGCGCCTCATGCGCGCGGGCAATGGTTTGCCCCGCTGTGTGCAGCAATTGAAAAACATCGTTTTGCTTTGTTTTGACCCGTTCCAGAATCAATGGTTCGTCCTGTTGATGACAGGTGCGGCAGGAGGCTTGAATGTGCTTCAGCGGGCTTGTCACCCAGTGGGATGAGTATTGAACTCCGCCTTCCTGCACGGAAGGCATGTGGCAATTAGCGCATGCCAGGCCCATCTTGCCGTGAAAACCGTTCGTCGCCAACTCGAAATCGGGATGCTGGGCTTTGAGCATTCTCGCCTGAGAATCGGGATGCTGCCAGTCCATTTCAAATCCGGATGGAAGGTTCTGGTAATAGGCGTATATTTCCTGGGGCTTCAATCCTTTATCCCAGGGGAAAATCACGCGCGAGGTTTTGGGTTCAAGGAAATACTCGGAATGGCATTGCCCGCACACATAGCTGCGCATATCCTGGCGCGGCGCTTTGGCGACGTCGATGCCTCGCTTCCCCATAGCTTCAATAAAGGCAGGATTGCTGACGCGCAGTTGCATGCCTTGCGGATCATGACAATTGGCGCAGGCAATGGTATGCTTGATCACGGGCAGCAGTTCGGCAAGCGGCGTTTTTGCGTAATTCCAGCCCATGTCTTTATAAATATTGCGCAGATTGGACGTTTTGCAGGTCATGCAGGAACCCGGCGTGATGGGGGTTACTCTTTTCGATTCCTTTAAATCATCCATTGAATAAGGATGTCCGCGGTCTTCTGAATAATCTTTGCTGAAGGCATTTCCCTTGAAGTTCATCAGCATCTCCGGCTGCATGACGGATTTCTGGACCTTGATGGAGCCGCCGAATCCGGTGGGCGAAGCCGCCATTTCTTTGCTTTTCAAATAGCTGTTGTATTGCAGCGGATAGATTTTGCCCCACACGGCGGGATCGGTTTCCGCATCGGAGATGGCCGTCGGTTTTTCCGCGCCGGCGGGCGCTGCCGGAAATACTGGGATCAGGACAAGGAACAGCACAACCAAAGCAATGCCCGGAAAAACTTTAAAAAATACATTTTTATTCTTCACTTTCATTCCCCTTTCTTTGCCTTGCCTCCCGTTGGCAACCGGATCACCGTGACACTTCATGCAATTCGCGCCATTCCGCTGCGGAAGAATCCGCCGTTATTTACTCTGATTTACTGATCTCAATGTTGAGCGCATTATGACACAGCGAAAGAGCCTGAGCAAATTTTTTTTGCCGGCGGCGATGAAATGTCAGTTCGACCCTCCCCGCCGGACAAAACTAAGCCGCCGCGGTTTGCTTTGCCACCCAGTCTTTCACTTCAGCCAGCAGCTTCCGCCGAAACTCTTCGGGCTCCAGAATCGAGATGTGCGGTATCCAGGACTTCAGAATGTCGCGAATCGCCTCAAAGTGGCCCACCCGAAAGACGACCACCAGCGACCCGTCCGGCCTTTCCTCCCGGATTTCCTGCGTCGGAAACATCTTGCGGCGCTTGAAATAATGGCTGACCTGGGAATCCACCAGGACCGTCACCGTCAAATGCGTTTTTTCAGCAAACCAGATATTGGCGCTTTCCTTAAGGACGGAATCCAGATTCTCGGGAATGGTCTTAAAGCCGGAGGTCAATAACCTCAGATCCTTAATCTTATCGAGAGCATAGCGTTTGAGGATGCCCGTGACCGGCTCGTTCCCGATCAGGTACCAGAACCCGCCGTAATAAACAACCCGATAGGGCTCCATCTGGACGTCATGGGTCTTTTTGTTGCCTGTATATCGGAATCCTACCTGTCTTTTCTCCCGGATCGCTTTTACCATTCGATTGATGAAGGAAGCGTCCATGGGAATGGCGTCGTCAATCTTGACGAACACCGGCATGGAGGTCACGCAGTCATAGAGGCGGTCCAGCACGTCATCGGCGGCTTTCTGAAAGGGTTTCCCCAGTTGTCCCACGATATTCTTCAGGGCCACCATCAGCGCCAGTTCCGTGTCGTCGAAGACTTCCAGGTTTTTTACCAGGTCCCGGCTGAAGCCATACGTTCCCTTCTTTTCTTCATGAAGAGGAAAGCCGGATTCCTTTAAAAGCATGAGGTCCCGCTGGATGGTCCGGGGCGTGGTCCGGAAATAACCGGCAAGCCAGGCGACGGTGATTTTTTCCTTTTCCATGAACAGCCGCAAAATCCGTCCCAGACGGATCATTTTCGAGCGCGTTCTATTCTCCTCGGCCATGGCATCCTCCTCCCTGGTATTGAAATGCAAATACAAGGCAAATTTGTGGGGAAAAAACCGTGAAATCGAAAATAATACGACACACCGTTGTCGACTTGCCTTTGAAATAGCAGAAGGAAGGCCATAAAATCAACACCAAAAAGGGAGGCAAAATAAAAACAGACCTATTGGAACAGTGAAGGAGGTGCGCGATGAACATTTTTCAAACCCTGCTTCCGGAAGGAAGCCCTGCCGCAAAATCAAGAAAGGACGTCCGGGTGCTGGGCATTGACCTGGGCACGACCAACTCGACCATTGCGGAAATCATCTACAATCCAACGGCAAAAGACAACGTCCACATTCGCTGCCTTGCGGTTGAACAGCCCGCGGGCAGCAGAAGCCACTGGCATCCGCTGGTTCCCTCCGTTGTGGCGCTCCATGACGGGAGGGAGATTATCGGCGAAGGCGCGCGTCTTTTGCGAAGCCGCTGCCTTGAAGAGGGCCTGATTGAAAAAGGCAGTCTTTTTGCCGCGGTCAAAAACGATATGGGGCTGAGGCGCACATACAACATGGCGCCTGCGGGCTACCGGTCCGCGGCCGAGATCAGCGGACGCATCGTGGCGTATCTCAAAAATGCCGCCCTGAAGGACAAGGCGCAAGCTCCGGCCCGCACTTCCGTCACTGTGCCGGCATCGTTTCAGACCGCCCAGCGGGAGGACACCCTCAAGGCCGCCGCACTGGCAAAGCTTGCCGTCCGGGGCGGCGACTTGCTCGATGAACCCATCGCCGCTTTCATCGGCTACCTGGCCGAACATTCAGACAGGCAACTGCTGGAGATCGGTCAGACACGGCATCTGCTCGTTTTCGATTTTGGCGGCGGAACCTGCGATGTCGCCATTTTTCGCCTGTCCACCGATCTGTCGGGAAAACTGATGGTCTCTTCGCTGTCCGTTTCCCGCTACAACCGGCTTGGGGGCGGCGATATTGACCAGGCCATTCTCTACGGGGTTGTCCTGCCCCAGATTCTTGAGCAAAACGGTCTGGACCGCCATGCCTTGGATTACAACACCAAAAAGACAATGATCGAACCGGCCTTCATCAGCGTGGCCGAACAGTTGAAAACCGGGCTGTGCGAGAAACTTGCCGGGCTTGGCGAACAGAAAGACTGGCCGGCCGATCTGGAAGAGACATGCCACCGGAAATTTTCACTCACATTAAATGACGGCAGGGAAATCACCCTCGTCAACCCGACTCTGAATCTGAAAACCTTTAACGAAATCCTTGCGCCTTTCCTGAACGAAAACATGCTTTTTGTGAGAGAGACGGAATATTATCAGACGCTTTCCATATTCGTGCCGATTCTGGACGCCCTGCACCGCAGTGATCTTAAGGAAGATCAGATCGACCTGTTTTTAATGGCCGGCGGAAGCTGCCTGATTCCGCATGTCAAGCCGAAGCTGCATGCATCCTTCAAGAATGCGGAGATGCTCAGCTTTGCCACCGCCGATGCGATGCAGACGGCCGTGGCGCGAGGCGCCGCGCTGAATGCCCTTTCTCTGGCGTTGAGCGAACGGCCCGTTATTCAGCCGGTCTGCCAGGAATCCATCGCCATCGTTACCGGCAACGGCACGCTGGATCTGGTCAGCAAAGGAGCGCCGCTTCCCTGGCCGCAAAACGGCGGGTATCAGGAAATCACAAAACTGATGCTGCCGGAATGCCCTGCAGATGAAGATCTGCCGATTCGCGTGGAGGTGGTTGCGCGGGAAGAAGGCGGCAACCGCACCCTTCTGAGCGAATTGTGGAAGATTCCCTCCCCGGTCAAAGCCGGCGACCGCATTCGGCTGGAATACCGTTATGATGAAAATCAGGTCCTCGATGTGCGGGCGTATCACGCCGGGCGAGACGACGTCAAACCCTATCAGGGCCGCAAAGAGCACCCCCTGACGAATATTTCCAATCCCCAGGCCATCCGCCTGCGCATTGATGAAACAGAGGAAAAACTTCGCACGGGCCTCATCGGGCATAATGAGCGCAAGAACGTCATCATCAGCCTGGCGGAAGATTGCGCGGAGCTCAGACAGTATGAAAAAGCCGCATACCTTCTTGCCGACCTCCTGCGCCAGCGCAATGAGCCGGATGCCTTTATCCTCAACCGGATGGCTATGTACTGCGGCTTTCTGGGCGATGAGGCCAGTGAAGAAAAGCTCTATGCCGAAGCGAGCACCGTTGATCCCAGGATGAGCGCCCCGCGGTTCAATTTGGCCCTGCTGCTGCAAAAGCAGAAACGTCATGAGGAAGCCAAAGCGGCGGTGGAAAAGGCGATCCTGTCCCAAGATTCGCCTCCTTATTACGTGCTTCAGGCGAGCATATTGCGCGACATGGGAAAAGAGTTTGCCGTGAAGGAATTTTTGGAGATGGCCTGGAAGCGCTTTCAAAAGCCTTCGGAGCTGAATGACTGGGAGCTGGGATGGTACATCACCGCCGCCAAAATGCGCGGGGATGAAGATGCGGCCGCTGCCGCTCGGCGGGAGAGAAACAACCGCCGGTCGGGTTGCGTCAACCCCCATCAGGAAACCGAGGGCTTGCTGCCGCTATTGGAAAGCGCGGCCACATGAGGTGAAAATGAAATGAAATCGGCCCCTGTTCTCAAAGTTCTTTCCAACGGATGGGAAGTGCCCTATCCGGAAGACGCATTCTTCGGGGATAATCTTTTGCTGTTGAAAGATTACCGGCTCAATAGCATGCCTGAAAAGGCCTGGACCAGATCCTTTCTCTATGACGAATATGTGGAATGGCTTCAGGCTTATCTTTTCCGGTGTGACGAAATCGACCTGATGACCTGGCAAAGCTGGATACCGGCCCGCATAGCAACGAAACGCTATCTTGATTGCGCCTCGATCGGCCGGCACGCCGGATTCTAAGAGAGCGTGCTTTCAATGTATCACTGCTACAATTTTCCGGAGAATTTTGAAGAAACTTTTGACATTGATCATTTAAAGGGCACTTTTGATGATGATCCTTATGCCGAAATGCTCAAAAGAGGGTTGTTGGACGATGATCCGCCGCCTGACCGGCTGAAATTTATACTTCAGGAATACGGCGGGCTGCTCCTCAAGAAAAAAGATGAGGAACAGTTTCAGCGCTATTGGCCCGGTTTTGTGAAACTGGAACCGCTGCACTGGGCGTTTGGCTTGGCGGTAGATAATCTGGAGCCGGCCGACAGCGCCTGGCGGGTCTATCTGTCGCTTGTTCTGAAGAGAATTAACAACAAAGGAGCGCGCATTAAAGCATTGGACAGATTTTTTATCGAGTATGAAGACACATCATTCACAAGTAAGGCGGATGCATCGGGCAAGATCAAAATATGCATTATTGACGAGGTGCCGCGAATCAATCAAACTTTAACGGAATAAAATAAACCCATGCGCCACTATCCACCGCATTTTTTCTTGCAATCTTTTCAAGAAGTTGTAATATTCAGCGCGCTTCATCGGGCAATGTCAAAATCTCATGCGAGACAGAAAGATCAACTTCAAGACGCCGAGTTTTACGGATGATCGGCTGAGCAACATTTGCACAGAAAAATAAGTTATTGAATGCAGACATTTCAAGGAGCGCCATGAAACATCAAATATCCGGCGAAAATATTCAAGGCAAAGTCATTTTATATAAGAACACTCTTGAAGTCCGTTTGGATGAAAAGACCGTTTGGCTGTCGCAGAAACAAATGTCGGAACTGTTTCAAAAAGATGTTAGAACAATTAACGAGCATATCAAAAACATTTTTGCCGAAAGTGAGCTTACGTCAAAATCAGTTATCCGGAAATTCCGGATAACTGCCTCCGACGGAAAAAGTTACGAAACAACGCATTATAATCTCGATGTCATTATTTCCGTTGGTTACAGAGTTAAATCATTGCGCGGCACACAGTTCCGCATCTGGGCGACCAATGTCCTGCGCAAACACCTGGTGGACGGCTACACCATCAATGAAAAACGCCTCAAAGCCCAGCAAAACAAGATCAACGAATTGCAAAATGCCGTGCGCCTCTTGGGCAATATTGCGCTTCTGGAAGGCGTCTCCGATGAAGCGAAGGGAATCGTTCAAATCATTTCCGAATACTGGCGGGCGTTGAATATTCTTGACGACTTTGATCACCAGCGCCTTGCATACCCGAAAGGGACGAGAAAATCAAAATACAAACTGACGTATGAAGAAGCCCGAAACATCATTGAACAGATGAAAAGAAAATTCCGGGATTCCGCTTTGGTCGGCCAGGAAAAAGACAAAAGCTTTCAGGGTTCCATCGGCGCCATTTACCAGACCTTCGACGGCAAAGACGTTTATCCCGCCACAGAGGCAAAGGCGGCTCATCTGCTTTACTTTGTAACAAAGAATCACAGCTTTGTGGACGGCAACAAACGCATAGCCGCCGCGCTCTTCATCTGCTTCCTTCAAAAAAACGAAATTTTGCTGACCAAGGACGGATACAAGCGAATAGACGACAACGCGCTTGTCGCTCTCACGCTGATGATCGCCGCCAGCAAGCCATCGGAAAAGGACATGATGATAAAAGTGATTTTGAATCTGCTTAAGGAATAGAGGATCTTATTTGCCCCATAAGAATTTTGTATAAGTTCTTGCAGTGCATTTTTAAAATTGTAAGGCGGCAGGTGGAATTAGAAAATGAATGTTTCAAGACCTGATGGCTGCTTGAGGAATTCTGGAAGCTGGAACAAGAAGCGGAAAAACTGTTGGAGGGTCTGGCAAGATGACCAAAGCCAAAGAGCTTTCCCTGGCACCTTCGGTTTCTCACCGCAAAATGTGTGGCGGATGCTCCAGTTTTTTCGGACGTACACGGACAGCCTGTTTCTCTCACAGGCTGTGAGAGAATTGGAAAAGAAAGGGCGGAAAACGCCGAACCCCGAAGAACTCGGCGACAAACCTTCCATCGGCATCATCCTCTGCGCGGAGAAAGATGATGTGGAAGTCGAATACGCACTTAAAACCAAGCAAAACCCGATCGGCGTGGCCGAGTATCATCTGCAATCGAAATTACCTGCTGAAATGAAAGGCAAACTGCCGACGGCCCGGCAACTGGCCGACGTCGTCCGCGCCACCCTCCCGGAAAAGAAAGAGAAACGGCCATGAATGTTGCACAAAATGTTCCTAAAACCGCCGGGATTGGCGACATTATAAAATCTGCGCTGGCGCCGCTGGCAGCTCTCTTGCTTGGAGAATTTCATTTGCGTCATACAATTATGTAGAAGGTCTTGCAATGTTTTTAAGAATTTGTAAGATGACTGACAATTTAATATTTGTTTGAATAACTCGCATGTAACAGATATCAGCAAAAAAATATTGAGAGGCGCAATGAGTCAGGAAAATTCGATAGATCAGTTAAAGTATTTTCTAAAAGAAATGTTCCAGTTCAATGCCAACGATCTGGATTTCGGAATTTACAGGATATATAACCTCAAGCGCAAGGAAATCGAAAACTTTATCGACGGCAGTGATGAGCAATGTCTTGAGCCGATAATAAATGAAACGCTGGATCAAGTAAAAAACATTGAAAGAAGCGTTGAACTGGCCAGTTTACATACATATTTAGCAAAGCTTAATCAGCAAGATTTACTCAGTCATGTTGAAGAAAATTATGAACAGCTAAAGCTCTTTGTCCAGGCAAACAAGGACGACAAGGAAAAAGGCGAACTCTTAAATATTCTTGAGTCTGCTACCAAAGAATTCAACATTACAGACGAGATCAAAGACAAAATCTATAATCACATTCTCGGCTTTTTCGAGATGTATTACTCCAACGGTGATTTTGGTTATAACAACCGCAGCCGCAATCTTTACAAAATACCATACGAAGCTGACTATGACGGCAGCGACACGATGTTTCATTGGAAACATAAGGGCAGCTTATACATCAAGACCGGCGCTTCTTTCAATGCCGTCAAGTTTAAATTAAAGCATCTCGATCAAGAATTTGAATTACGCCTGGAAACCAACGAAGAAAGTAAAGAAGAGGACACGGCGCGCAACAGCAACAAAGATACCAAACTCAAGCACTACAAATTTAATCGTTTTGAAGTTGTTGACCGCGTGACCAGACTTATTTTCAATCTTTCTGACAGCTCGACAACTAAAGCTGATTTGTTCAAAGATATTTTCAAGTGTGTATTTCAAAGTGACGTTGAACTGGATAAATATCTTTTTGCGGCAGATAGCAAGGGGCATTTAAAGCCAGTGTTCAATGACCTGATCGATGATTATGACAAGGTGCTGGAAGGCAGCGTGAAAGGCATCGGTGCGTTGCGCATCAATCGCAAGACGTTGCTCAATAAGATCAACAAAAACTTTGAGCGGGGCGGCAAGATTGAGATCATTTCTACAGATGGACAGGAGCATTTCTCTGATGCAACGCTGGAAACTCTGTACAATATTGACCAGAAGCTGAATAGTTTCTACATCGGGAATGACAGCGATTATTTTATTCATGAAAACCTGCAGGAATTCTTAAGCCAGGAAAAAGAACGCTACATCAAAAACCATATTCTCGGTGATTTGACGAGTATTCTGGACGGCAAACTGGACAACACCACTATCATTATCGCCAAGGCGTTTGATCTGGTCAGCAGCTGCATTATTGAATTTTTAAGCACGATTGAAGAATTTCAGAAAAAGCTCTTTTCGATGAAAAAGAAAGTAGTGGAAAGTGAATACTGCCTGACCATCGACAACATCGATGAGAAATATTACGATGAAATTCTGAAAAATAAGGCCCAACTGATAGCATGGGAAAATCTTTTCAGTTTTAAGGTGACGTCCGTTGCCGAACTAAAAGCACAACCTACATTGGTTCTTGATACCAAATTCTTTAGGCAGCAAGATGGCAGTAATTCTTTTAAAGACAAGATACTGGCTGAAATTGATAATCTTGACGAAAGAATAAATGGGCTTTTGATCAATTCAGAGAATTATCAAGCGTTGACTTTACTTGAAGAAAAATACAGAGGAGCAATCAAGTGTATTTATATAGATCCACCCACTACTGTCCGGAATAGTTAGTACATAAAGTTTGTAATGGCTTAACATATTTCATAAAAGATGCCAATTATGTTTGTCCTCGACTTGAAAACGCATAGCGGAATCTATAAACCTTCCCGAAG
>Ga0116161_1001171_pt1 | contig 27656 bp, 20 predicted proteins | sample AD_JPNAS3_MetaG_FD_89877 | JGI IMG/M metagenome (GOLD analysis project Ga0116161, IMG submission 89877) | Active sludge microbial communities of municipal wastewater-treating anaerobic digesters from Japan - AD_JPNAS3_MetaG | ecosystem: Engineered > Bioreactor > Anaerobic > Digestate | place... | reverse complement strand
CGCCTGCTCCATGATGTTGAGGCTTTCGTCGGCCTCCTCCCGCGAGATGACCAGCGGCGGGGCGACCCGGATCACGTTGCCATGGACGCCGACCGACCCGACCAGCAGCCCGCGCTCGGCGCAGGCCAGCATCAGCGGGCGGGTCAGCTCGGGCGCCGGTTGCTTCGATTCGCGATCCTTGACCAGTTCCAGGCCCAGCACGAGGCCCATCCCGCGCACATCGCCCAAGTGGGGCGACGCAGCCTTCATCGTTTCGAGCCGCTGCTTCATGTACTCGCCCATCGATGCGGAGCGGGCGACCAGATCTTCCCGCTCCATGATGTCCAGCACCGCGATCACCGCCGCGCTCGAGACCGGGTTGCCCCCCATGGTGCTCGACATCTCCCCCTTGGACAGGCACGCGAAAACATCATGCGTGGCGGCGACGGCCGAGACCGGGAAGCCCGAACCGATCCCCTTGCCGATCGTGACGATGTCGGGCCGCAGATCCTCGTGTTCGAGCGCCCACATCCGCCCGGTCCGGCCATACGAGGATTGCACCTCGTCCAGCGCGAACAGGAGCTTGCGGTCGCGCGCCCAGCGCTCCAGGCGCTTGAGCCAGCCGGCGGGCGGAAAAATGAACCCGGCCGCCCCCTGATACGGCTCCACCAGCACGCCCGCCAGGCTGCCCGTGGAATTGGCCATCACGACCTGATCCAGATAGTCGAAATAGCGGGGGAATTCCGGGCCGTCGTCGCACCAGCCGAACGGGTCGCGATACGGATTGGGGAACGCCACGCGAATGACGCCGGGGAGCGTCGGCCCGTAGCCGCGCTTGGGGCCGGCCATGCCGCCGAACGCGGCCGCCGCCGTCGTGCGCCCGTGGAAGCCTCCCTCGAACGTGAGAATTTCAAACTTCCCGGTGCGCCGTTTCAGCAGCCGGCCGGCGGCCTCGATCGCCTCGCTGCCCGTGCTCAGAAAGAAGCAGCGGTCGAGGTGCTCCGGCAGCGCCTGGACCAGCCGCCGCGCCGCTTCGATCCGCTCCACATTGGCGCATTCGTAATTATTCAGCAGCCGCTGCGCCGCCTCGTTGATCATCCGCACCAGGTGCGGATGGCAATGCCCGACATTTGTCACCAGCACGCCCGACGTCCAGTCGATGTACAGGTTGCCGTCGACGTCGCGCACCACGCAGCCGCGCGCGCTCTCCCACACGACCGGGGCCTGAAACCCGACGACGTCGGCCTCGTACTGGTGCCATTGCTCCAGCAGCTCGCGCCCGCGAGGACCCGGCAGCGGACCCGCAACTCGCGTGATGGTCATGGTGACGCCTCCCTTTCGCTAGCGGGCGGCCAGCACTTCGGGGTTGATGACGCAGCGCGCGGGCCGGCCCTGGGCGTGGCTGATCAGGTCATCCACAATCCGTCGGCGGATCTCCCAGGCCGATTCTTCCGAGGCCCAGCCTATGTGCGGCGTCAGGATAGCGCGATCGGACTGAAACAGGCGATAGTCGATTGGCGGCGGCTCGACATCGAACACGTCGATCGCCGCCCCGGCGATCCGGCCCTCGGCCAGCGCATCGGCCAGCGCCTCCTGGTCAACGATCGGCCCGCGCGACGTGTTCACCAGCAGCGCCGTCGGTTTCATCCGCCCCAAGGCGTCGGCGTTGATCAGGCGCCGCGTCTCATCGGTCAGGCTCGTGTGGAGCGTGATGTAGTCGGCCTCGCCCAGCAGTTCGTCCAGCGTCACCAGCCGGACCCCCAGGTCCTCGGCCACGGCGCGGTCGACATACGGGTCGGCGGCGAGCATCTTCAGGCCGAAGCCCGACAGCTTGCGCGCGACGCGCCGCCCGATGCGGCCCAGCCCGACGATGCCGAGCGTCTTGCCCTCCATCCGATAAATCGGAAAGAGCTCCGAGAAGTCCCACTGGCCCGTGCGGCTCGAATTCTCCAGCGTCGCCCGGCTGAACGGGATCCGCCGCGCGAGCGACAGGATCAGCGCCACCGCGTGCTCCGCCACGTCGATCTGGCAATAATCGGGCTGATAGGCGAACTGGATTCCGTAACGCGTGCAGGCGGCGACGTCCACGTTGTCGTAACCGATCCCGTGGCGGATCAGCAGCTTGCACTTCTCGAGCCGGCGCAGCAGCGCGTCGTCCATCTTGACCATGTTGACGACGATCGCGTCGGCGTCCTTGACGGCCTCATACACTTCGTCGGCCGGCCGGAACTTCAGCTGATGCGCCGTCAGCGTGATCCCGTGCGGCGCAAGCTGTGCCTGCTCCCACTCCAGATCGGATTCGATGTAGTCCGTCACGACCGCTTTCATGGCAGCCATCCCCTCAATTTCGAACCTTGACGCGCTGTTTCCGCTCATCGGATTCGTAGATCGCCCGCACGATGTTCAGCACGGCGACGGCGTCCTCGCCGCTGACCGGCGGTTCGCCTGTTCCGCGGACCGCATCCACGAACCGCGCGATGTAATCGCGGCCCATGAACCCGGCATAGCCGGGCGTCGGTTCGAGCGCGAAGGAGATTTGCTGGTTGGGCGCGCCGGCGAACCCCGGGGCATCGCTGCACAGGAAGAGCGTTTCGGTTTCGCCCTCGAAGCCCGGAGTCCACGACAGGACGCCGTCGGTCCCGCGAATCGCCAGATACAGGTCGCGGCCATGGGGATAGGCGTCGGGCACGGTGTAGCTGATATCGAGCGCCAGCACGGCGCCGCCGGCGAAGCGCAGATGCGCGTAGGATTGATCCTCGATGTCGTAGCGGCGGTTGACGTGGACGTTCAGGCCGGTGGCCTCGGTCACTTCATCCGCCAGCATCCAGCGGATCAGATCGATCCAATGGACGCCGAGATTGAAGATCGGGCCGCCGCCCGATCGCGCTTTCTCGAGCATCCAGTCCGAGTGCCCTTCAATGTAGCGCGTCACGCGGCCGGCGGCGCAACGCCCCTCGGCGCTGATCACGCGGCCGATTGCCCCCTCGGCGATCAACGACTTGATGCGCCGTGCCACGGGATGAAACCGCCAGCAGTAGCCCGTCGTGAGCTGCACGCCGGCCTTGCGCGCCGCCTGCACGATCCGCCGCGCCCCCTTGACGTCCGACGCCATCGGCTTCTCAACCATCAGATGGATCCCCCGGGCCGCGCAGCGCGCCGCCGCCTCGGCGCACTCGGCGTGCGGCAGGAAGATCGCCGCGATCTCCAGCGACTCGTGCTTGAGCAGATCGTTCAGCGAGGCGTAGGCGCGCAGCCCGAAGTCCGCGGCGAAGGCTTCGCGCAGCCTCTGATCCGGTTCCGCGACGGCCGTCACCTCGACGCCGGGCAGCGCCTGAAAATGCGGCATGTAGAGCCGGGGATGCAGGTGGCCGAGACCGACGATCCCGATGCGAAGTGTCCTGGCGGCGGGCATCTTTCACCTTGCTGGCTCCCGCGCGGGGAGCGAACCGAACGGGCCTCAGTATTGCCCGTCCTGTGTTTCAAACTGGGTCGGCTTGCCGAGCAGCACTCCCTGATTCTGGAACCAGTGGGCGATCCACAGGATCACCTGGCCGACGGGGACGCGCGGGTTGCCGAACAGACGATTGGCCCGCATCGCGTTGCTCAGGTAGCCGAAGCCGTTTTCCTCGCCGACGAAGACCGGCTCGCGGTCCATCAGCTTGCCGAATTCCAGCGCCACCCGCCGGATCGAAATCGTCTCGGGGCCGGTCAGATTGAGAACTCTGGCCGGCGAATCGGCCAGCGCCAGCGCCTGCAGCGCCTGGTTGCACGCGTCTCCCTGCCAGATGACGTTCGCGTAGCCGGTCGTCAGGTTGATCGGTTGCTGCTCCCAGACCTTCTGCGCGATATCGACGAGCACGCCGTAGCGCAGTTCGACCGAGTAGTTAAGCCGCAGATGGACGACCTTGAGGCCGTGGGTTTCGCTGTAATAATCGAATGCGCGCTCGCGGCCGAGGCACGATTGGGCATACTCGCCGATCGGCGCGGGGGGCTCATCCTCGGTGGCGCCCCCCGACCCGATGTGCATGACGGGATAGACGCAGCCGGTGGAGAAAGCGGCGAAACGGGCGTCGGGAAACGCGGCGGCGGCGTAGCCGGCGGCCAGCACGTTGGTCGCCCACGTCAGGTGCTCGGCCCCCTTCGAACCGAATTTGCGCCCGACCATGTAGATGATGTTCTTGGCGCGGGGGAGCTCTTTGACCGCGTCGGGGTCGAGCAGATCGCAGGCGATCGTGTGGATGCCGGCGGCCGCCAGCTCGCGCGACGGGTTGCGCGAAACGGCGTATACCTTGCGGTCCTGGCCGGCCTGGCGCACCGCGCGCTGCGCCATGCGCGCCACCGTCGGGCCCATCTTGCCGGAGGCGCCGAGCACCATGATGTCGCCGTCCAGGCCCCGCAGGGCTTGAACCGTTTCCTCATACGGCAGACTGAGGCAATCTTCGAGTTGCTCCGGGGTGTCGATGGACGCGGGCAAGTGGGGCATGAAGCGCTCCGATGACGTCAAGGTGGCACCTACGCTCGGTTAATGCGAGGTAAACTACCAGTTACCTGGGGAGGGGTCAAGCCGTTTTGTGCGCGCACACGCCCGCCGCCCCGCCATCCGGTCGCGCAGCGGCGATTGCGAGCGGCGCATCAACCGCCGGTTTACAATGGCTTGAAAATGAGACCGTGGACGGCCGCAGCTCCGCCGGAATGATCAACAGGCCCGTCCCGACGGGGACGGCAGACTGAAGCCCGCGACTTCATTGCTCAGCATTCTCAAGTCACACTTCTTAAGAATCCCAGATTCAATGCAAGCGGTTCCGACGGGTTGACCGCAGCAGTCCGCGGAGCGGACGACCGGAATAAAGCGCAGGGTGACGGCCGCTGGCCGGCACCCTGCATTGCCGCCCCCGACGAATCAAACCCCTGAAAGAGGTGGCCGGAGAACCTGGCGCCATCCGACTGACGGCAGCCCTTGGGGCAGCACGCATGATCTCCTTGCGTCCCTTACGTCCTTCCTGTCCCTTGCGTCCCTTCCGCCGAAATTTGACCTGTCAATAATAATCCCTCAGATGGGTCGCGAGAACCCGCAGCAGGACGATTGTCAGCGGAATAAACGCGAATGCCAGCAGCGAGCCGATCAGCACGACCGTCCGCGGCTCGATCCAGTCGCTGACAAACCCGCCGATGATCGGCCCCGCCGCGAAATAGAGCATCCCGACGATGGAAAACGTCGAAAAGTGCCCCGCGCGATCCTCCGGTTTGGGGATCGAGACCGACAGGATCGTCAGGCACGGATAGAACACCGCCAGCGCCAGCTTCATCAGCCCCATGCTGGAGTAGATCCCCAGCGGCGTGAAGACGATAAACAGAAACATGTAGGCGCAGCCGATCAGCCCGACGGAGATCGGCAGCATCCGCTTCGGTCCGAACTTGTCGATCAGCCAGCCGGACGGGGTCGAGGTGACGATTACGACGATCTGGCTGATGAACGCGATATCGGCGGCCGCGGTCGCCGGCATGTTCATCTCGCGCAGCCCGTAGTTCGGGATCAGCACGAACAGCGGCATGAACGTCAGGTGCGTCAGCGCGCAGAAGATGACGAAGCGGATGTAGGCCTTGTCGAGGAAGAACGCGCGGAACATCTCCCTGGTCCAGGGTTTGGGCGATTTCTCGACCGGCGTGCGCATCTCGCGCGCGAAACTGGCAAAGCCGAAACCGATCAGCCAGATGACGCACGTCATGATGAAGATGAAACCGAAGCTGACCGGGTGCTCGATCACTTCAAGCAGATAGCGGCTGATCGCGATGACCCCCAGCGAGACCAGGCCGTAGAGCGCCGTGGAAATGCCGAACAGCCGCCCGCGATGATCGGGTGGAATACACGAGGCGATGAACTCGTTGTGCGGCGTATTCGTAAACCCCATCGTCATGTTGAAGAAGACGACGCAGATCAGCGTGACGATGGTGAGCGCAAACAGTGACGGGTTCCACACCGGCGAGGTGACCAGTGCGATGCCCAGCACCGCCAGACTGAGCGCCCACAGGCTGGTGACGGTGATGTAATACCATTTCTTATAGGGGAAGTGCCGGGTGATGTAGGGGGTCGCGATGCAGCCCAGAATCGCGGTCCACGACAGTCCCTGAATGAAGCCGATCAGCTTGTAGGGGGCATTGATGTATTCGAGCAGGGGCTGCAGGCCGATCTGGAAATCGGCCGAGCCGGTCATCAGGATCGCCTCCAGCATGATGAGGAACATCATGTTGTGACGGATGACGTCCTTGGTGAAGAACCCGTCGTGCGCGGGCGCGGCGCTCGCCGCGGCGGCGGGCGCCTCCGCCGCGCCGGCCTGCGGCTCCGGGGCGGTCTCTTCTGGGGATGCGGTGGTTGCCATGGGAAGTGTCCGTGGTGGATGCCGACAGGATCGAAGCGCGGGCGGGATATCGCCCCGGAGAACCGTGTGTAACCGATCAGTGACGTATGATGCATCATGCGCCCGAATCCGATCAAGCGCAATTCAAGCGCCGCTCAAAACCCTTCTCTGCCCTTGGATTGTCTATACCCCACCGGTCCTGCATCGCATCCCGCCAGGGATGCCAGAGCGTAGCCGTGTGGTTGACCGCAGCGCGGTCACTTTTGCACGAAAAAAAAAGTTGCCTGCGCCGCCCGCTGGAGATATTATCCACATCAACCTCAGGTATCGAAACATTCTCCGGCGAGGTGACGGCGTCGCAGACCCAGCAGATCGACACCCTCCTGCGCATCCAGACCCTCCTGCCGCAGTTGACTGAAAAGGAACGTGACGTCGCGCTCTACATCCTCGAGCACGACGAGGTGATTTACCAGACGATCACGCAGGTGGTGAAAAGCTGCGGCGCGAGCTACGGCTCCGTCGACCGCTTCTGCAAGAAACTGGGCTGTTCGGGCTTTCAGGATCTGAAGATCGCGCTGGCGCGGGATCAATCCTCCCGCGCCGCCAGTCGCGCCGAGGATGGCGAGGGCGATCCCTTGCAGCGGGCCGCGCGCGCCGCCCGCCGCGACATCGACTGCACGTTGAAACTGCTCGATCGTGCCGCCGTCGAAAAGGCCGCCCGCGTCCTGGTCAAGGCTGAATTCGTGATGGTTGCCGGCGTCAGCAGTTCGGCCGGCACGGCCCTGGGGATCGATTACCGGTTGACCCGCTACGGGATCGCCTCGGCCTGCCTGATCGACAACCACATGCAGCGCCATCGCGCGGCGACCCTGACCAGCCGCGACGCGGCGTTCCTGCTGTCCTACTCGGGCAGTACCCGCGAGATTCTGGCGACGGCCGAGATCGCCGCCTCCAGCGGCGCGACGGTGATCGGCCTGACCAATTACGCCGAATCGCCCCTGGCCGAGGCGGCCGACATCTGCCTGGTGACGGGGATCCGCACCGACCCGCTCACCGCCGAGATCGCCTCGAAGGTGGCGACTGAGTTCGTCGTCACGGCGCTGTTCGAAAGCGTTGCGCGGCTCAAGCGCAACGCGATGGATGTGCTGACGACGACGTTCGAGGCGACCGCCGATCGGCAGTTGTAGCGGGCGGTCGTGACGAACAGGCCGGCGTCGATCGGCCGACATTCGGAGGGCCGATCACGACGAGCGCCTGAATCCGCGGCCCACAACGAGGGGTTCAAGAAGGAAGCCCTTGAACGACCGACTCCAGCGGGTCAGGCCTTGACGGATTCGACCCGCCGCCAGTCCCGTCAGCGACGGCAGGGAATGCCACCACTCGGCGCCGCCGAAAATCTCCGCCGCCAGTCCCGTCAGGGACGGTAGACTTCAGCCCGCCACTTCAGTGGCGGGAACCGGCGAGCAAGGAAACGAAAGAGTCCCGCAGGGACGACAGAACCATCTGATTCGATCGCGATTACGAGTTGCTCATGCACCGGCGGTTCACAACGAGGGATGAAAATGGGGGGGGGGCGATTCGAACGATTCAGGCCTTGCCGGACCTATCAGCAGGGCAGTCCCATCAGGGACGGCAGACTTCAGCCCGCCACTTCAGTGGCGGGAACCCGCAGGGACGACAGAACCGTTTGATTCGATCACGAAGACGAGAACGAAAGACGATTTTGGAGCGCAGGACGTTTTCTTGAGGGGAAGTCGATGCCGTATCAATTGCTCCGTTTCGCGCTGAACAAGAAGTACCCGGAGCCGTGCATGTTCCCGACGCCGGAGCGCCTCAAACCGCGCTACGACGTCGTGATTATCGGCGGCGGCGGCCATGGCCTGGCCTGCGCCTACTACCTCGCGCGCGACCACGGCATTCGCAACGTGGCGGTGCTGGAGAAGAGCTACATCGGCGCGGGGGGAACCGGCCGCAATACGGCCATCGTCCGCTCCAATTACCTTACGCCCGAAGGCGTGGCGCTCTACGACGAAAGCGTCCGGCTGTTCCAGGATCTGTCGGACGACCTCGACCTGAATCTGTTCTATTCGCGGCGCGGGCATTTCACGCTGGCCCACTCCGACGCGTCGCTGCGGACGATGCGCTGGCGCGCGGAGGTCAACAAGCACCTGGGCGTCGACAGCGAAGTCGTCGACCGCCAGTTCATCAAGGCCAAATGCCCCGAGATCGATCTGGATTGCGGCCACAACGCGCCGGTGATGGGGGCGCTCTATCATCCGCCGGGCGCCATCGCCCGCCACGACGCCGTGGCGTGGGGCTACGGTCGCGCGGCCTGCCAGCGCGGCGTCGAAATCCACCAGGGCACTACCGTGACCGGGATCCGCACCGAGGGCGACCGGGTGACCGCCGTGGAGACCAATCGCGGCGTAATCGAGACCCGCTGCGTGCTCTCGGCGGTGGCGGGTTACACGCCGCGCATCACCTCGATGGTCGGCTTGCGGACGCCGATCACCGTCCATCCGCTGCAGGCCTGCGTCACCGAGCCGCTCAAGCCGTGGCTCAACGTGATCATGGTTTCCGCCTCGCTGCACATCTATGTGAGCCAGTCCTCGCGCGGGGAGCTCGTGATGGGGGCGTCGCTCGATCCGTACGAAGTCCACTCGACGCGGTCGACGCTCGACTTCGTCGAAGGTCTGGCGGGCCACCTGCTGGAACTCTTCCCGTTCCTCTGGGACGTCAAGCTGCTGCGGCAGTGGGCGGGCCTCTCCGACATGACGCCGGACTTTTCGCCGATCATGGGGACCACGCGCATCGATGGCTTTCTGATCGATGCCGGCTGGGGCACGTGGGGCTTCAAGGCGACGCCGGTCAGCGGCAAGACGATGGCCTGGACGATCGCCCACGGCCGCGATCACGATCTGGTCAAACCCTTCCGGTTGAGTCGCTTCGAGGAATTCGATCTGGTCGGCGAAAAAGGCGCCGCTTCGGTGGGACACTAAGATGAAACTGCTTCGATGCCCGATCAACGGCCTGCGGCCGATCCAGGAATTCAACTACGGCGGGGAATATCGGCCGATGCCCGATCCCGACGCCTCCACCGACGCGCAATGGGCCGATTACGTCTTCAACCGCGACGGCGCCCCCGGCGTGCGCCTCGAATGGTGGTATCACCTGGCCAGCGGCGTCTGGTTCCTGGCCGAGCACGACACCGCCCGCGACGTGTTCCTGAGAACCTTTCTGTTTGAGGAGTTGGGGCAGGGATGAGCAGACGACTGGCGCCGCAACCGGGTGAGTGGATCGACCGCAATCGGCCGGTGACGTTCCGTTTCGAGGGACGTCCGTATTCCGGCTTCGCCGGCGATACGATCACCAGCGCCCTGTGGGCGGCGGGCGTGCGCGTCCTCGGGCGCAGCTTCAAGTACCACCGGCCGCGCGGGCTCTACGGCCTCGACGGCAGCGACAGCAACGCGATGTTCGAGACGCGCGACGTGGTCAATATCCGCGGCGACCGCGCGCCGATCGAGGAGGGCATGGATCTGCGCGCCGTCAATACGTTCGGCGGCGTCGAGCGCGATCGCTTGCGGATCATGAACCGCTTCGGCCGGTTCACCCCCGTGGGCTTCTACTACAAGGCGTTTCATCGGCCGCGGAGCCTCTTCCCGTTCTTCGAAAATCAGATTCGGCGCGTCGCGGGCCTCGGCACAGTCAACAGCGGCAAGGCGCTCCGCCACACCCCGAAGGACTATGCCTTCTGCGACGTCCTCGTCATCGGCGCCGGTCCGGCCGGGCTGGCGGCGGCGCTGGCCGCGGCCGACGCCGGGGCCCGCGTGCTGCTCGTGGATGAGTCCCCGCGCCTGGGCGGTTCGCTCACCTGGCATGGGAACCTCGACGACTCGCGGGACCGGTTGGCCGACGCGCTGCGCCGGGTTGAAGCCCACCAACGCATCCAGACGCGGACGGCCACCTGCGTCGCCGGTCTGTATGCCGACGGCTGGGCGGCGCTGATCGACAGGCTCCGGCTGACGAAGCTCCGGGCGCGGGCGGTGATCGTCGCCACCGGCGTCTTCGAGCAGCCCGCCGTCTTCCCGCATAACGACTTGCCCGGTGTGATGTTCGCCGGCGCGGCGCAGCGGTTGATCCACCACTATGCGGTGCTGCCGGCCGAGCGGCCGGTCATCTTGACGGCGAACGACGAGGGCTACCGCGCCGCGCTCGCCCTGCGGAAGGCGGGGGCGGAGGTCGTGGCGGTCGTCGATACCCGCCCCGAAGGCGACTCGCCCGCCGCGGCCCTCCTCAAGCGCGAGGGGATCAACCTGCTCGCCGGGCGCTTCATCGCCCGCGCGCGGCCGGCGGGCGGCCTCGCCGGCATCCGCGGCGTGGAGCTGTGCCGGGTCGACGAGCGCGGGCTGCCGCGGATCGAGCAGCGCGCCGAACAACTGGCCTGCGACGCCGTGGTCATGAGCGTCGGCTGGACGCCGAACGACACGCTGCTGCGGATGGTCGGAACGCGCATGGAATACAGCGCCGAGCGCGAGCAGTTCCTCCCCGTCGAACTGCCCGGGGGCGTGTTCGCGGCCGGAAAGGTGAACGGACTCGTTGGCCTGGAGGACCGCTGGGCCGACGGGCTCCATGCCGGTCAGGCCGCGGCGTCGGCCCTCGGCTTCGGCGCCGCCCCGGGCGGGTCGCGTCCCGCGCCGGCCGGTCCGGCGATCAATCATCCCTACCCGGTGAGCGACCCGGACGAGGGGAAGAACTTCGTTGATCTGGATGAGGATCTGCAAGTCAAGGACTTCAGAAACGCCATCCAGGAAGGCTTCAACAGTCCGGAGCTGCTCAAGCGTTATTCAACCGTCGGGATGGGGCCCAGCCAGGGCAAGCACGCCAACCTGATGGCGCTGCGCGTCCTGGCGAAGGAACGCGGCGAGCCGCTGGCGGGCAAGCAGATCACGACGGCGCGGCCCTTCTCGACCCCCGTCGCGCTGGGCCACCTCGCCGGCCGCATTTTCACTCCGTATCGCCATACGCCGGCGCATGCGTTTCACACGGAGCGGGGCGCCCGCATGATGTTCGCCGGCACCTGGCTGCGGCCGGAGTATTACGAGGTGGTGGGCAAGACCCGCGAGGCGTGCATCCAGGAGGAGGCGCTGCACGTGCGCGGCTCCGTCGGCCTGATCGACGTCGGCACGCTTGGCAAGATGGAACTCGGCGGACCCGACGCGGTCCGGTTTCTGGAGCGGATCTACACGGGGCGCTTCGACAACCTGAAGGTGGGCGCCTCGCGTTACGGCGTCGCCTGCGACGAGAGCGGCGTCGTGATTGACGACGGCGTCGTCGCGCGGCTCGGCCCCAATCGGTTCTATGTGAGCACGACGACCTCGGGCGCCGACGCGATCTACCGCGAATGGCAGCGCTGGGCGCTCTGCTGGGGGTTGAAGGTCATCCTCAATAACGCCACCGCGCACTGGGGGGCGATGAACCTGGCGGGACCGCGCGCGCGTCAGGTCTTGCAGCCGCTCGTCGATATCTCGCTCGCCGCCGCGGATTTCCCCTACATGGGTGTGCGCGAGTGCCGCCTGGACGGCGTCCCGGCGCGCGTGCTGCGCGTGGGCTTCGTCGGCGAGCTCGGCTACGAAATTCATGTCCCGGCCGGCCATGCGCTCGGTGTATGGAACCGTCTGATGGAAGCCGGCCGCGCCGCCGACGTGCGCCCTTTCGGCGTCGAGGCGCAGCGCCTCCTGCGCCTGGAAAAGGGACACATCATCGTGAGCCAGGATACCGACGGCCTGACCCAGCCGTTCGAGGCGGGGCTCGGCTGGGCGGTCAAGATGGATAAGCCCTTCTTCATCGGCCAGCGCAGCCTGAAGATCCACCAGCGGCGCCCGCTCAAGCGCACCCTGGTGGGGTTCCAGACCGACGAGGCGCGCCCGCGCACGATGCCGCGCGAGAACCATCTGATCATCGAAGGCAAGGAGATGATCGGGCGCGTTACCAGCATCGCCTATAGCCCGACGCTCAAGCGGACGATCGGGCTGGCCTACCTGCCCCCCTCGATGACGGCGCCCGACACGCGGTTCACGATCCGGGCCGACGGCGGGGAACTCGTGCCGGCGCGGATCTGCCGCATCCCGTTCTATGACCCCGCAGGCGAACGCCAGCGCATGACGACCCCCGAGGAGGACGCGCGATGATCGCCCGGACCACCCCCATCGCCCACATGCTGGCCGCGCGGAATCCAAACTGGACGGCGGACGGAGAGCGGACGGTCGTGCGCGACTTTGGCGATCCGGGGCGCGAGCGCGCCGCCGTCGCCGACCTGGCGCTGGCCGATCTGAGCACACGGCCGCGGCTGGGCCTGAAGGGGATCAACCTGGCCGCACTGCTGGCGCGGCAGGGCCTCGCCGTGCCGGGGAAGCTTTTCGCCGTCGAGCCGTTCGGCCAGGGGGGCTTGATCGCCCGCCTCGGCAAGGAGGAATTCCTGCTCGAGGCGGGTTCCGCTGAAAGCCTCCTGGCCTCCCTGCGCGAGGCGTTGGCCCGCGAGGCCGACGCGTTCCTGATCGAACGGGAGGATGCCTGCTTCCTGCTGGCGGGCGAGCGCCGCGGCGCGGTCTTCGCGCAGACCTGCGGCTACAACTTCGCGGAATACCCCGGCGGCGTCGTCTTTACCCGCGTGGCCGGCGTCTCGTGCATGCTGCTGGAGTGGCCGCTGAACGGTCGGCCGGCCTGGCGCATCGGGTGCGCGCCGAGCTACGGGCCGTATCTGTGGGAGGCGTTGCGGGAGATCACCGTCGATTGCGGAGGAATGGCCGTGGGACAGGACGCCCTCGCACTGAATGTCCCTCCCTCGTCCTCGTGATCGGCGCGCGAAGGACCGGTCGGCTTGGAGATGCGTTGAAACCCGCGGGTTCATCAGCAACCCGAAGCTTGTAGCGATCCAACACTGGCAAAGGAGACGAGGCGCATGACGCTGGAGCAAGCCCGCAGCTTCCTCAAGAAGCACAACGTGAAGTACGTCCTGGCCCAGTTCGTGGATGTCCACGGCGTGGCCAAGACGAAAGCTGTTCCCGTCAATCATTTCGACATGATCCTGGAGGACGGCGCCGGCTTCGCGGGTTTTGCCGTCTGGGGTCTGGGCCAGGAGCCGCATGACCCCGACTTCATGGCCATCGGCGAGCTCGACACGCTGACGCTGGTGCCGTGGCAGCCGGGTTACGCGCGGATCGTCTGCACCGGCCACGTCCGCGGCAAACCCTGGCCGTTCGATACGCGCCACATCCTGGCGCGCCAGGTCGCCCGGCTGAAGGAACGCGGCTGGATCCTCAACACCGGCCTTGAGCCGGAGTTCAAACTGCTGCGCCACTTTCCGGACGGCTCGATCCGCCCCGCCGACGACAGCGACCTGCTGGATAAGCCGTGCTACGACTACAAGAGCCTCTCGCGGAGCCGCAACATCATCGAGAAGATCGTCGAAGCGCTCCAGGCCGTGGGCATCGACGTCTATCAGGTCGACCACGAGGACGCCAACGGCCAGTTTGAAATCAACTTCACCTACACCGACGCGATGACCTCGGCCGACCGCTATGTCTACTGCCGCATGGCCGCCGGCGAGATCGCGCGCGACCACGGCGTCATCTGCTCCTTCATGCCCAAGCCCTTCGCCAACAAGACCGGCACCGGTACGCACATGCACATGTCGATCAGCAACAAGAGCGGCAAATCGCTCTTCTACAACAAGGCCGACAAGCGGGGGCTGGGGCTGTCGGAGCTGGCCTATCACTTCATCGGCGGCCTGATGGAGCATGCCCCGGCGCTGGCGGCGTTCTGCGCGCCGGCCGTCAACTCCTACAAGCGCCTGGTCGTCGGCCGCTCGCTGTCGGGCGCCACCTGGGCGCCGGCCTACATCTCCTACGGCGACAACAACCGCACGACGATGATCCGCATCCCGTTTGGTCACGTGGAACTCCGCCTGTGCGACTCGAGCATGAACCCGTACCTGGCGACGGCGGCCGTCATCGCCGCGGGCCTCGACGGCATCGATCGCAAACTCGATCCGGGCGAACCGCAGAATTTCAACCACTACCTCCTCTCGCTGGAGGATATTAAGCAAAACGGCATCGGCGTCCTGCCCCAGACCCTCAAGGAAGCCATCGACGCCCTCGACGACTGCGAACTGATGCACAAGGAACTGGGGACGGATTTCGTCACCGAATACGTGCGGCTGAAGGACATGGAATGGGTCGAATTCCAACGCCACGTTTCGGACTGGGAGTTGAAGCGTTACCTGGAATTCTACTAAAATGAAGGGTTGAATCCCTCCCCCGCGCGGATTACCGAAAGGAACCAACCCCATGTGCGGCATTGTCGGACTCTTCATCAAAAACAAAACCATGCGCGACCAGCTTGGCGCGCTCGCCACCCCGATGTTTGTCTGCATGGGCGATCGCGGCCCGGATTCGGGCGGACTGGCGGTCTTCAACGAGCCGACGCCCGAGTCCGCCCAGCGCTGGCGGATTAACGTCTTCGCCCGCAACCGCGAGTACCCCTGGGAACCGCTGATCCATGGCCTGCGCCAGACGCATCCGGCGACCGACATCGTCGCCAGCAGCAATCACGCGATCCTGATGACGGATCAGGCGCCCGAGATCGTCGCGCGCTGGCTCGGCGAGTACGACCCGATGCTCATCGTCCTCTCGACGGGCCGCGTCATGGATCTCTACAAGGATACGGGCCATCCGCGCGAACTGGCCGAGCGCTACCATTTCACCGACCTGCGCGGGACCCACTGCGTCGGTCACACGCGCATGGCGACCGAATCGGCCGTCACCCCCGCCCATTCCCATCCGTTCGTGGCCGGCAATGACTTCTGCCTGGTCCACAATGGCTCACTGTCGAACCATAATAGCCTGCGCCGGCTGCTGGAGCGGCGCGGTATCCAGTTCGAGACCGACAATGACACCGAGGCGGTCTGCCGCTTCCTGCAATGGCGCATGCGCGAGGGCGACACCATCGAGGAATCGCTGGCCAGGGGCTTCGAGGAACTCGACGGCTTCTACACCCTGCTGATGGGGACACCCGAGCGGCTGGTGCTGGTCCGCGATGCGTTCGCCTGCAAGCCGGGCATCATCGCCGACACCCCGGACTATGTCGCCATCGGCTCGGAGTTCCGCACGCTGGCCCACCTGCCCCGGATCCACGAGGCGAACCTCTTCGAACCGGTTCCCGAGAAGATCTATTCATGGACGATCGCATGAGCGAGACTTTCGACCTGAAAACCACGACCGTGCGGGCGATTAACGAGCACCTGCACGGCCTGGCGCCCGACGCGACCGGCGTCTACGAGATCCTCAATCCCAACGGCAGCCACAACATCGCCGTCGGCGTCGACGCGCCGGTGGAGATCAACATCCGCGGGCACGCCGGCTATTTCACCGCCGGGATGAACAAGCAGGCGCGCGTGACGGTTTACGGCAACGTCGGCTGGAGCGTGGCCGAAAACATGATGTCGGGCCGGGTCCATGTCAAGGGTTTCGCCTCGCAGTGCGCCGGCGCCTCGGGCCACGGCGGGCTGCTCGTCATCGACGGGGATGCCTCGTCGCGCTGCGGCATCTCGATGAAGGGCATCGACATCGTCGTGGGCGGCAGCATCGGCCACATGTCGGCGTTCATGGCGCAGGCCGGCCGCCTGGTCGTCCTGGGCGACGCCGGCAAGGGCCTCGGCGATTCGCTCTATGAAGCCGTGATCTACGTGCGCGGGAAAATCCACGGCCTCGGCGCCGATGCGCGGGTGGAGGATCTGAGCGAGGAGGACCGGACGCAGATCGGCGAATTGCTGGAACAGGCCGGCCTGAGCGCCAGGCCGGCCGAGTTTACCCGCGTGGCCTCGGCCCGTACGCTCTACCACTGGAATCCCACGAGTCCGCAGGTATCGGTGCTATGAAACAGATGCTGACGCTGGAAGAGAGCGCCAACTACAACCGGAAAATTCTGAACTATATCCATCAGGCCTCGGAAACCGGCGTCTACGACATCCGCGGCCTGGGCGCCAAACGCCGCGTCCCGTCGCTCGATGACCTGGTCTTTCTCACGGCCTCGCTTTCGCGCTACCCGCTCGAGGGCTATCGGGAAAAGTGCGTGACCAAAACGGTCCTGGGGACGCGCTTCGCCAAAAAACCGATCGAGCTGGAAATGCCGATCACGATCGCCGGCATGAGTTTCGGTTCGCTCTCGGCCAACGTCAAGGAAGCGCTCGGCCGCGCGGCAACTCACATGGGCATCTCAACCACGACCGGCGACGGCGGGATGACGCCCGAGGAACGCAACTCCTCCAAAACGCTGGTCTACCAGTGTCTTCCTTCCCGCTACGGCTTCAATCCCGACGACGTGCGCAAGGCCGATGCGATTGAGATCGTCGTCGGCCAGGGCGCCAAGCCGGGCGGCGGCGGCATGCTGCTGGGCCTGAAGGTCAGCGAGCGCGTGGCGCGCATGCGGACGCTCCCGCCGGGGATCGATCAGCGCTCCGCCTGCCGGCATCCCGACTGGACCGGACCGGACGATCTAACGATCAAGATCCAGGAATTGCGCGAAATCACCGATTGGAAAGTGCCCATTTACATTAAATTCGGCGCCACGCGCGTGCGCGAGGATGTCAAGCTGGCGATCAAGGCCGGCGCCGACGTCATCGTCGTCGACGGGATGCAGGGCGGCACGGCGGCCACCCAGGAAGTCTTCATCGAGCACGCCGGCATCCCGACCCTGCCGGCGATTCGTCTCGCCGTCGAGGCCCTCGAAGAGATGGACATGCTCGGCAAGGTCCAGTTGGTCGTATCGGGCGGCATCCGCACCGGCGCCGACGTCGCCAAGGCCCTCGCGCTGGGGGCCGATGCCGTCGCCATCGGCCAGGGCGTGCTGATGTCGCTCGGCTGCAACACCCCGCATTACATCGACGCCGACGGCCGGCCGGTCGACGTCACCGAGGAGTATCAGGCGCTGGGCACGGCCCCCGGCTATTGCCACCATTGCCAGACGGGGCTCTGCCCGGTCGGCGTCACGACGCAGCACCCGCTGCTCGAACAGCGGATGCAACCGGAGTGGGGCGCGCGCCGGTTGATCAACTACCTGACGACGCTGAAAATGGAACTGACCACGATCGCGCGGGCCTGCGGCAAGTCCAACGTGCATCACCTCGAGCGCGAGGACCTGGTCGCCCTGACCGTCGAGGCGGCGGCGATGGCCAAACGCCCGCTGGCCGGGACAAACTGGATTCCCGGCGCCTGAGCCGCGGCCGCGCTATCTGGCCACGACCGGCTTGGCCTGCGGCGCCGCCAGCGGCTGCGCGCGCCGTTCATCCTGGATCCGTTCCGCCGCCGCGAAATACTCCTCGAGCGTCTGCAGCCCGTATTCGCGGATGATCGGCGGAATCTCGAGATCCTCGCGCAACGGCATGATCCGCCACCAGCCTTCCTCTTCATACACGCGAATCTTGATCGCTGGTCCGAAACGCTTGCGGATCTCCTCCATCTTGGCCCACTGCCCGTCCAGGTGAAACAGCGGGTTATCCAGGTCGAGCGTATCGCAGACCCAGCGCTGGTAATCCCCCTGCCGGCTGATGATCAGCCCGTCGCGATCGATGATCCGGCACCGCGGCTGCCGGCAGGCGGCCACGATCGGAAGATGATACAGCGTGGCGATCGACTGAAGGATCCGCCCCGCGCTGAACGCCGATGAAAAAAAGATGATCTCGGCCCCGGCCCGCTTCAGCTCGCCCCAGCCGGCGTGCCAGTTGGCGTCAAAGCAGATCTGGCAGCCGATCGCGCCGAAGTCGGTTTGCAGCACGGTGGGCGCGGTCCGACCCGGCGTGATGAATTCCTCCAGCTCGCCGTCATAATCCGCGTCGTACGCCTGCGTCGTCGTTGGGTGGATCTTGTCGTAGCGCCCGACCAGTTCCCCCCGGCGGTCGATCACCGCCGACGTATTGTACAACCGGCCATCGCGACGCTCGATAAACGAGCAGATAATGTAGCAGTGATGCTCGCGCGCCTTGGCCGCCATGCGGGTGAACGTGGGGCCGTCGAGCACCTGTGCCTTCTCCCAGCACTTGAGGTCCAGTTCGCGGCAATCGAAGACTTCGGTCAGCGTGATGATGTCGGGCGCCTCGGCCGCAAGCAGATCGATCGTCTCGCATGTCCAGTCCAGATTCTGTTCCAGCGTGCGCGGCTGCGTCCGCAGGTAATCCGTGGTGAATGCCGCGACTTTGACTTTTCGGCTCATGCTCGATCCCCTTGCTCTGAATTTCGTCTCTCGTCTTTCGTCCCTCATCCTCACAAGCGCCCCCTGAGAATCGGCTCGCGCTAGCCCTCCAGGGTCGGCAATCTTACTCCCGGCGGATCCTCGACGGCGCCTTATTTTACTGGAAATTCCGCGCCACTCCCAGGTCCAGAAATGTATGGATCCACGACCAGGAGGTCAGAATGCGCTGCGGTCGCGTCACTGTGGGGCAATCGATGTCGCGCCGGTTCATCGGGTCGTCGTGCATCGCCTTGCGCAAGTAATCATTCAGATATCCCGTCGTGATCTCGGCGAAGACAATCATCGGCGTCACATGCTGATAGACATACTCGGGAAACTGCAGATAGTCGTCGCTCGTGTAGTACGTATAGGTGCGCACCGAGTGCTTCGAGCCGGGCAGGCCGCGTTCGAACAGGCGGGTCATCATCTCCTCGCCGTAGGCAAGCTGCATCAGCCCATGCTCGGTCGTCGTGCCGACCACCGGGGCGAAAACCCGCGACGGATGTTCATGGTTGTGCAGCTCGAGAACGGCGTTCGGCGCGACCTGCTTCAGGAAATCGCGGATGGCCTGGGTCTCCGGCGCGCGGAATGTCTTGTAATCGAAGTAGAGATCGTCTCCCCGGTCGTTGTAGCGGAAGCCTGGCCCGCGGCCGCTGTGCCGTCGCCACTGCTCCATCTGCTCGGGCGTGAAGCCGTAGCGCGGCGTCTGGATTCCCTGCTTCTCCAGGAAGTAGCGCGGCTCGTTGTAATCCCCCGCGTAGCGTTCCCACTCCTCCTCGCCCGTCCCATACGCATCGCTGTAATCGCAGGTGGGCACGTGCTGGCGGAAGCGGATCGCGCAATCGATGTTGACCAGCGGGACGAAACGGACCGTGCACGCCTTCAGGATTTTGTCGGCCCAGCCGGTGATGTTCTCGTCCGTGGGCGATTGATCGTGCAGCAGCGTATCGATCGCGGCGAGGCACCCATTCGTCCCGGCCAGTTCGGTGCCGTGTTGCGCCGCAATGATCACGGGACGATGCATGGGACCGTCGCCGATCTCGATCGCCGGGATGTCGCGGCCGCTCGCCGTTTTGCCGATGGTGAATACCCGCGCGGGGCGGCGGGAGCGGCTGGCGCGTTCGGCCAGCCAGTCGCCGAGTTCCTCAAACTGCGTAAACCAGTAGGATTTTTCCACGTCCACGGCGTTTCGCCTTTCCAGTCGAGAAGGGTTGGATGCAGCTTCGCCCGCGCGCGCCGGGCGCCGCCCGGGCGCTCCATCCACGGGCCGGCTTCTCATTTGAAATGCAGCTTGCCCCACTGCTCCGCTGTCTGCACCACCTCCTCCGGGTGGCGGCGGCTGCGCGCCAGATGACCCTCGGCCTCGCGCAGCGTGTGCTGCGTCGCATCCTGGTAGCGCCAGTCCAGACTCCAGCGCACATGGTCGGAATGATTGGGCTGGCCCTGGTGGAACAGCAGATTATGAAACAGTACGACATCGCCCGGCAGCAATTCAATATCCACCGCCTGGTCGAGCAGTGGATCGAGCACCGCGCGGTCTACTTCCAGATAATGCGTCTTCGGAACGTGCGGCACCGGCCCCAGCCGGTGCGTCCCCGGGATGAACTGCATGCAGCCATTGGCCCGGTTGGCCGGCACCAGCGGCGACCAGACATTCACCATCCGCAGGTGCGCGACCCCCTCCTGGTTGCCCTGGATGCTTTCGGTATAACCGCCGTCCTGATGCCACAGCACCTCGGTGCCGGCGAAGTCGGGCAGTTTGGGCCGCGCCGTGTAGTTCGGATAGAGCCGGATCTCCGGCCCGAGAAGCTCTTCAACCCGGTCCAGCAGGTCGGCATTGAAAAAGAGATCAAACAGCAACGGCGAATGGAGCTCCTTGCGGAACGACATCGGCGCCTTGTCCAGGTGATCGCGATAGAGCGCGTAGAGCCGGCGCTCGAACGGTTCGTTTTCCATCCGGTCGCGGATCAGCCCCGCCTTGAGCAAGTGCTCCGCCTGCTGATCCACCAGTTCCTCCATCGCCGCCCGCGCCTGGTTGACGAGCTCCTCGGCGAACAAGCCCTCTAGGATGACGTAGCCGCGTTCGTTGAACAGATCGATGTCGAGCGATTGTTTGACTGTCATGATCTTGACTCCGTTTCCAATCCTGTGGGTTCTCCGGTGAGGAGAAATCCGAGGCAGCTTGCGGCCGTTTCGGTCCATTTCGGGGCGATTCTTTCGATCGGGCGATTCAGCCCAATTGCCGCGCCTTGAGCCGCGGCGCGTCCTCGGCTTCGAGTACCCCCTCTTCATCCAGCGTTTCCACGTACGCCGCCAGGTGTTCGGTGCAGACTTCCGCGGAAATCGTGTGCGTGCCCAGCACCAGACCCCCCTCCCGGCCCAGCTCGATCAGCCGCCGGGTTTCGTCGCGGATCGCAGCGGCGGGCCCATGCACCAGCAGTTCGGTGTTGCACATCCCGCCGATCATCGACAGCCGCGGAAACCGCCGGCGAATCGCGTAGGGATCCATCCCCGCGCGCCGCTCGACCGGGTTGATCGCGTCGATCCCGGCATCCACCAGCATTTCCAGAAACGGCGTGATATTGCCATCGGAGTGCAACACGACGAAGCGCGCGCCCGCCTCGCGGAACCGCGCCACCATGCTCCGGTAGATCGGCAGGAACACCTCCTCAAAAATGCGCGGGCTGAACATCGGGCGCTGATTGAAGGCCATGTCGTCGCCGATCCAGATCCCCGTGTCATACAGGTCGTAGCGGCGCAGCGCCTCCAGACCGATCGCGACGAGATGATCCGCGACCTTCTCCGCCAGCGTGCGCGCCAGCGGCACGTCCGTCGCCAGGTCCATCAGAAACTGGACCTCGCCGCGCACGAAACTGGTGCGATGGAACGGCCCGCCGATCTTGGCGAACAGGTGGAACTTGCGCCGCGCCTCGGCCAGCGCGGCACCGTGCGCCGCCGCGTCGCCGAAGTTCTGTAGATAGCGCCCCGCCAGCAGCGGCGAGTCGAATTGAATCGAATCGGGATCGACCCCCGGCCCGAGCGGAACCTCCAGGATCTCCGAGAAATACGCGTCGCTCCGCGAACGGATCAGCCGCCCCCACGCATCGACGTCATAGACATATTCCCCTTCCTCCTTCACCCGCCGGGCGCGCGTGAAGAACGCCCCCTCGGTCGCCACCCAGACCGAGACGTCGGTGTGCCGCTCCTCCGGGCCGAAACGTTCGCGCCACTCCGGCGGATAGTGCAGAAAGAAATTGCAGCGCGGGATGCGCGCCGGCCGCCGGAATTCCAGCGCATCCCGGACGACCCGCACGCTGTCCTCCGAATCCTGCATCGCGAGCGCGGTACTCTCGTTCATGGCATCCCCCCATGGTCGGCGTTGCCGATCATCAGCAGATTGGCCCGTGAGCCGGGCGTCGGCAGAATAAAGATCTCCGGATTGCCGTCGCCTTCGGCATCCGCGGCGGCCAGTCGCGCCGGTTGGGGCCGTGTCTCGGGAAGCGCCAGCCGCCACAGGACCTTCGCCTCCGGCTCGCCGGCGGGCGGCGCCGCCAGCGCGATCAGCTCGCCTCCGGCCACGACCACCACGTCGTGAAGCCCATCGGCGTTCACATCAACCAGGATCGGGCTGGTCTCCAGCATCAGCCCGTCCGGCGGAGCCCAGCTCCATTGCTCCCGGCCGGTGGCGCCATCCAGGCAGACGACTTCACCCGGCGTCACCTTGGCCCACGTGCGTTCCTCGTCGTCGCTGGCGGTAAAGACAATGTCCACGCCGCCGCCCGCCTGCAGCCGCCCGGTGGCGGCATAGCGCTGCGGCGCCGCCATTTGCCGCGGCGCATACCACTTCGGCTTCAGCGCCGCGTCGGTCAGCACATGATGCCACCCGTAATACCAGTAGATGTCGGCGGCGCCGTCGCCGTCAAAATCATCGACCACCGCCGACATGTACCAGACGCCATTGTCGTCCACGCCGAACACATCCGACCCCAGGCCGGTGGGCTGGACCAGCTCGCCCGTCGCCGCGTCGACCAGATGCGGATACAGCGTGCTGAAAAGGACCAGTTCCTCGCGGTCGTCCCCCGTCAGTTCGGCGGTCGTCATCAGATTGGACGATCCGATCGTCATCGCGTAAGTCTGCGTGGTGGGCACGTCGCGGGCGTGCCACAGGATCTCTCCGGTCGCCCCATCCACCATGTAGCTTTCCATATTGTTGATCACGCGCTCGCGGAACGCGGTCAGGAACAGATCGGCCACGCCGTCCCCATTGGCGTCGGTCGCCACCGGTTGGCCGCACAGCCCCCCGCCCCCCCGCTCGACCGGACCGAACGCAATTGGCGGCAGCCGCCGCTTCCAGATCGCGTTCCCCTCGGCGTCGTACCGGACAATCACCGACTCGCCCCGCTCGCCCGGCTGCGCCAGGATGTATTCGGCCTTGCCGTCGCCCTCCAGATCCGCCACGAGCGGGTTCAGACTGTAAAGCGGATGGCCCGGCAGGCGGCGCGATTCCGTGAATTCCTTCACCAGCGGATCATATTGATAGATCACCGTCTCCCACAGATCATTCGGCGCCACCAGTTCCAGCGCCCCATTCGCATCAAAATCACCCAGGACCGGCGAGATATTAGCCACCGCGCCGCCCGCCCATTCCGCCGGGTCGCCCAGCGGTTCGCCCGCTTCATTCAGCGTGTAGCTGACCCGGGCGCTCCGGTCGTGAACCCGCAGCGAGCCGCTCGCACCGGCGGCGCCCGGCTGCCATTCCGCGGGCAGCAGCGACCCGCCGGGGCGAGCAAAGGCCCACTTCAGCACGGGTTCGGCATCGCCTTGCGCCGCGACCGTGTAACAGGCCAGCCGGTCGCCGTTCCAGTCGCCGTCGGTGTCGAACAGGATCATGAATTCCGCGGCGCCGTCGCCGTCCAGATCGGCGACGAACGGGACCGCGCTCGGATTCTCGGCGCGCGACGTCTTGTGCGGCTGGAAGGGCGCCGTCGCCTTGACCCACCGCCCCGCGCCCTCCTCCGGCGCCCAGATCCGTCGGCCCTCCCCGCCGCTCCACGTCCAGAGTGCGACCCGGCCGAATTCGGGCCGCACCTGGCCGTTGGCCTCCAGCATGAACAGCTCGGGCTGGCCGTCGCCATTCAGATCGTGTCCCCCTTCGAACCACTGGTCGTCGATCGACCCCCGGACATGGCCGGTCTCGGCCGACAACGCCAGCGTCCGCCACCGCCCGTCCCCCCGCTCGTAGAACGGTTCACGGCCCAGGACGTTCTCGCCATCGCACACCCCGTCGCCGTCGATGTCGCCCAGCGGATTCTCGAACCCGTCGACCGGCTCGATGGCGTGCCCTTCCATGTTGAAGAAATTCAGAAACAGCAGCGGCTCGCCGTCAGGCGCGATCTGGATCATCTCCGGCTGGGCATACGTATTGACCAGCCGCTGCTCGATGCGATGCTCGAACAACATCGTCCAGAGCGGCCGGGCGACGACGTTGCCGGCGGCGTCCGCGCCCAAATCGATCACCGTCGTCTCGGAGTAGAAGTCGCCCGAGATCAGGATCTCGCGATACGGGTCGTCGTCCAGTTGGAACGTTTCGAGCAGCGCGTAATTGCGTCCCTTGCTGAACCTGACATTGAACAGCGGTTCGCCCGTCGCGCCGTCGAGCACCAGCACCCGGTAATGCACGGCGGCGATCAGATCGTGCCGGCCGTCGGCATTGACGTCGTCGACGATTGTCGTCGGGAAATAGAGGATCTCCTCGAATTCGCGCTCCCATAACAGCTCGCCCAGGGCAGGGGAGAACGAACAGGCGTAGCCGAGGATGCCGTCGTCGGCCGCTTTGCGTTGCTTGTCGATCCAGTAGCCGAAGAAGATGACCTCGTCGCCGGGGGCGTCGGGCGAGAGATCGGCGACGGTCGGTTCGAAGAGGAAGAGGCCGGGACGGTGGGTGGTGTCGAGGGGTCGGCGGATCGAAATCTGATCATCTGATGTTTGTTGCACTTCAATCACCACGCGCTTCGGCTCGTTCACCGCCCGCACCCGCTCGCTCGCCCCGTCCCCGTCAAAATCCTGCGTCACCGACGGCGCCGTCGCCCCCCAGGACCCCTCGCGCGCCGGCGCCGTCCCCACCTTCACCGCCAGCGGCGTCATCTGCCGCGCCGGCGGCAGCGCCAGCTCCGTGATGACCGTCGGGTTCGTCAGCGCGCCGCCGGTCTGCCCCAGCGCCCCGTGGTTCCCCTCGCCGTTGACCGCCGGCCACCAGGCCTCCGGCGGGATCGGCGGCGGCGCCACCTCCGCGGCCCGCGGGCCCCACCCCGCCCCGGCCAGCAGCAGGCCGAGTATCCACAGTCCGGCGCCTCCGGAACTGCGATGGAGTTTGCCTTCGCGAGGCACTGGCATCATTTGAAACCTCGCTGTACGCCGAAATCCAGGAATGTATGGATCCACGACCAGCCCGTCTGGATCCGTTGCGCGCGCGTCAACGTCTTCATGTCGCCGTCGCGCCGGAACAGCGGCTCGCGACGCAGCATGTCGCGGTAATAATCGTTCAGATACCCCGTGTTGATCTGTGCGAACAGCGACAGCTTGGTGATCCGCTGGTAGACGAACTCGGGAAACTGCAGATACTCCTGGCTGTAGTACCGGTTGTAGGTCCGCACCGAGTGTTGCGAGCACGGCAAGCCCCGCTCGGCCAGCCGCGTCATCATCTCCTCGCCGTAACTGAGCTGCACCAGGCCGTCGTTCGTCGTCGCCCCGACCACCGGCACGAAGACCTGGCTGGCCGGCTCGTGATTGTGCAGCTCCAGCACCGCGCACGGCATCTGGCTGATCAGATAATCGCGCGCGGCCCGCGTCTCCGGCGCGAAAAACGTCTTGTAGTCGCAGAACAGGTCGATCCCCTGATCGTTGTAGCGGATCCCCAGGGGCTTCCCGGTCGCCTTCCATTCCTCGACCTGCTCCGGCGTGAAGCCATACATCGGAACATGGACGCCCTTTTTCTCGAAATAGTAGCGCGGTTCGTTGAATTCCTCGATGTAGCGCTGCCAATCCTCCGCATCGCGCGAATAGCGGTCGCTGTAGTCGCACGTCGGGATCAGCTCCCGGTAGCGCACGCCGTTGTCCACGTTCAGGAACGGGATGAAATGCACCGTGCAGCGCTCGAGGATCCCGTCGGCCCAGCCTTCGACGTTTTCGCCCGTGGGCGACGCGTCGTTGAGCAGCGTATCGATCATCGCCAGGCACGCATACAGCCCCGCCACCTCGTGGCCGTGATTGCCCGCGACAATCGCCGGATTGTGCAGTTTGCCCTGGCCGATGCGGATCGCCGGGATCTTGCGCCCGCGGTGCGTGACGCCAATGTTGAAGATCTCGCAGGGGCGCGAGCTGTGAGCGGCGAGTTCGTGAAGCTTGTCGGCGAGATGTTCGAAATCGGTGAACCAATAGGCGCGGTCTACACTCATGGGGCCTGGCCTTCGCAAATTCCCGGCGGCGGCCGCCGCGCCCTGGCCGAGACCCGCGCGCATTCCTCGCGGCCGTTTGCCGCGTGCCCCGGTTACGGGCATCACTCCCGCTGATTCTATGGGCTGACGTCCGGTTTTCACTACTGAAATCCTTGCTCCGGTTCAGGCGTTCCCCAGGTAAAAACGGCTCCCCCGGACCACCTCGCGGTGCCCCGGCGCCTCGTTCACCATCTCATCGACGCTGTGGTAGCCGGCCGTCATGCTCATCCGGCTCGATTCGGTCCGGTTGACCCCGACTCCGTGGATCAGCATGCCGTCGATCACGGCGATGCCCCCCCGCGGCATCGGCAGCGGCGCCAATTGCTCCAGCAGTTGCGCGTCGTATTCGCCCGCCTCCACGTCCATCGATGCCGACGTCGTGATCGGCAGCAGCTGCGTGCCGGGCACGACGTGCGTGCAGCCGTTCTCCAGCGTCGTTTCCTCCAGATAAAAGACGACGCTGACGATCGTGCGCGACCACTGCAGCGCGTCGCGGTGCAGCAGCGGCCGGTCGTTATCCCCGGTTTCCCCCCGCAGCCGCAGCGTCGCGTGGTTGTGCCGGTTCTTCATGAATTCGATGTTCGGCCCCAGCAGATCCGCCAGACAGTCCAGCAGATCGGGCCGGGTGAACGTCTCCTGGAAGATCGGGTCGCGGTCCCACACATTGGAAATCCGCACGATCCGGCCGTGCCCGTCGCGCCGGTAGGGTTCGATCTCCTCGCGGATGTGGCGCTGGATCGTCTCGCGCAGGCGCGTCACCACGTCGGCCTCCAGCCCGATCGGCAGCCGCAGAAAGCCCTGGTAGCGAAAGAAGCTGCGCGCGGCGGGGCTCAGCTTCATCGATGGGCCTCCGCGGCAAGTTCCCCGGCTGCGGCAGCGAGCACCTGCACCCGGCCATCGGCGACGGCGATCAACTGCGGCGTGCCCCGTCCCAGCACGTCCGCGGCGATCACCTGGCTGACCGCGCCGTCGCGCGCGGCCGGCAGCGTCGTCTCCCATTGCACGGCTCCCCCGGCCCCCAGCGCCACGAGCCGTCCGTCGGCCGTGCCGAACAGGAACGCATCGCGGCCGTCGCCGTCGGCATCCCACACCAGCACGTCGGTTGAGGGCAGCTCGCCCACCGCATGGCGCCACAGAACCCGGCCGGTCATCCCGTCGCGGCAGATCATCTCCTCCGTCACGTGCGGCATCAGGAGTTCCGCCCGCTCGTCTCCGTCCAGATCCCCGATTCCGTAGGTCATGTAATGCTGCGGCAGCATGTAGCGCTGCGGCAGCATGTAAACGCCGTTGCGGCTGTTATAGGATTCGCCCCACAGTTTGCGCTTGGCGGGGGGCGCATCGAAATCCAGCGTGAACGCGCCGGCGCAGCCGTAGAACCCGCCATACTCGATCAGCCCCTCCAGACGGCCGTCGCCGTCCAGATCGGCCAGCACCGGAAATCCGTATCCGCTGTTGGCTTCGCCGATGAAATTGGAGACGTGATAGACGTCCAGCGGCCGGCCGTCGGGTCCGTTCAGCACCGTGAAGTTGAAATAGTTGCAGCCGT
>Ga0116161_1001141_pt1 | contig 28186 bp, 24 predicted proteins | sample AD_JPNAS3_MetaG_FD_89877 | JGI IMG/M metagenome (GOLD analysis project Ga0116161, IMG submission 89877) | Active sludge microbial communities of municipal wastewater-treating anaerobic digesters from Japan - AD_JPNAS3_MetaG | ecosystem: Engineered > Bioreactor > Anaerobic > Digestate | place... | reverse complement strand
TGCTCAAAATTATAACATTTATACCTGATAGACACAACCCTAACCACCACCCTCAAACTGCAGACAATTAAGAGTAATGAGGGTTTCGTGATCTTCGTTACTGTTCGAGCGGAAGCGAGAACTTATACCTCATCTTGTTACTGTCCGAGAGGGGGCGAGAATTTTTTACTGTTCGAAGAGTATCCGCCGTAGGCGGAACGATGAGAACTATTTGCGTGAGTTTTGATACTAACGATCGATAGTTCTCGGTGGGTACACCTCGAACGATAAGAATGGCGACCGTTGCCCCCCCTTTACTGTTCGAGCGCAGTGAGAACTTCACGTCATATTCATTACTGTTCGAGCGGAAGCGAGAACTACAGCGCGAGGTGTAGTATCAGCGGTTAGTAGTTCTCGAGATGACACTACGTGCGGTCCCTCGAACAATAAAAATTTACGGACGGGGTTCTCGGCGCTTCGCACCTAAAACGGTAAAATGGTTAATGTTTATTCATTTGTCTTTTTCGTGTATTGTATAAATTATGAAAATATCTTATTCTGCTTTTTCTACATATAACCAGTGTCCACTGCAGTACAAGTATACCTACGTCGACAAGATTCCTAAAAAGGACTCTCATCATTTATATTTTGGCAATCTCGTCCATGAAACATTGCACTTTATGCTTAAAGACATCGACACCAAGCCCCTGCCAGAGCTTATAGATTTCTACAATCGTAATTGGCAAGATAATACTTTTATAGAAAACAAGGAAGATCCCAAAATATGGAAGCTCAAGGGGGAAAACATTGTTACTAATTTCTACAAAAAGTTCGACCCCAAGGCACAAGAAGTATTGGTCACTGAAGACTATTTTAAGGTTCCCCTAGGCGAGCATGAACTCTCCGGCATTATTGATCGGCTCGATCGAGTAACCGACAACACAGGCAACAAAATGCTAGAGGTTATAGATTACAAAACGGGCAAAGTGCAATCACAAAAATATATTCACGATAATCTGCAACTTACCTTCTATTATCATGCCATAAGATCACGTTTTCCCGATATTAAAGACATTAAACTTACGCTTTATTTCTTAGAGCCTGCCGTTCGTCAATCAACACTGCGCGACGAGAGCCATGTTAAAAGAATGAGTGAGCAAGTCTATAAAACAATCGGCGACATAGAAAAAGAAAATTTTGACCCCAGGATAAACAACCTTTGCCCATGGTGCGATTATAAAGAAATCTGCCCCGCATACGCTCGTGCATTTAGTGCTCGTGGCTGGCCAAAACCAAACAATACAAAAAAAGAAGTGCCAAAGAGTAACGAGAAAAATAATACAAAAGAAAAAAACGAAGAAGTAATTATTGCTCGTACAAAACAAGAGAGCCTGTTCTAAACAATATTATTTTCTAAGACCAAAAAAGCCAATAGCGTTTTTTGTCGTCTGCTTCGCAACCTGTTCGAAACTAATATTTTTTACTTGTGCAATTTTATGCGCCACCTCGCTTACAAAAAGTGGTTCGTTGCGTTTTATTTTTTTGTTTTTTTGCTTCCGTGGCAAAATATAAGGAGAATCTGTTTCTATCATAATTCTACTAAGTGGGATATTTTTTAGTGCCTCTAGCGTGGCAGGGGAAATATTGTTTAGCGTAATATGAGCTGTAAACGAAATATACAAACCAAGCTTTAAAAGTTGTTGTGCGAAAGACCAATCCTCGCTAAAACAGTGTAGCACCGCGCCATAGCTCGGCATATTATTTTGTAGCAATGCCCGCACCTCCTCCTTGGCGTTACGACAATGAACAATAACTGGTAGCTTCCTATCATTAGCCAGAGCGATAGATTTAAGAAAGACTTCTTTTTGTTTTGCAAGAGTGCCAACATTACGAAAAAGATCAATACCTGTTTCGCCAATCGCGACTACTTTTTTATTCTTTGCGAGCTCGTTGAACGCCACCTTTGGAAACCTCTCCTCGCCAACGTGAATCGGGTGAAGACCAACTGCTGCAAACATATTCTTGCCAGCAATAGCCACTGCTTTTTTACTTGTTTCCAAGTTGCTACCAACGTTAATAATAGATACAACACCACCATCAAGAGCACGTTGGGCAACCTCTTGCCAGTCCTCTTGAAATGCCTCAAAGTTAAGGTGGGCGTGGGTGTCTATGAGCATTTTATCTGTCTATTTTAGGGAAAAGTGGTTCTGGCACACAGCTTTGTAGCTGCTCCTCCATTGCGCTACTTGTTGCCGGCATAAAAGGTTTAATTAGGCGCGCAATAAGCAGGAGACGTTCATACTCGTTACTTATAACGTCTTCGAGCTTGGCTTTGTTATTTTTTGCAAGCTCCCAGGGTTTAGCGCGCTCTATCGCTTCGTTACCCTGCCTTACGATATCCCAAATTGCGCTAAGGGCAGGATCGAAACGGTATTTTTCTATGTCTTCCCCTACTGCTAAAAGTTCTTTTCTACTCTTACTACTTACCTTATTACGCTTTGCGCCTTGCCATTTCTTTGCTAGGGAGCAAAGGTTGTATTTTTTCATCATAACCAACACCCTCTGCAAGAGATTGCCCAATTCATTGGCAAGTTCACTTTCGTACTTTTGCTTAATGATTTCTTCCGAAAAATCACCATCGGTGCCAAAAGGGAAAGCACTCACTAGCGCATAACGTATTGTATCTACCCCATATTTTTCGACGAGCTCGAGAGGATCGAGTACGTTACCCCGTGTTTTACTCATCTTTTCTCCTCCTATTGTGAAAAACCCGTGAGTAGCGATTGTTTTCGGTAGAGGCAACTTCAATGCCAAAAGCATAGCCGGCCAAATAACAGCATGAAACCATAAAATATCCTTACCAATTAAATGGATGTCGGCAGGATGTTCCGCCCAACCGCCTAAACTATCATACATCTCGGTAGCAGAATAATAATTGATCAAGGCATCAACCCAAACATAAATAGTCTGGCTCGGGTCATTGGGGAAGGGGATACCCCATACTACATTAGCACGAGAAATACTAACGTCCTCTAGCCCCGCTCTTAACTTGCCCAAAACCTCATTGCGCCTTGTAGCCGGTGTGATAAGCAATTCATCGCGCTCGATAGTCCGAATTAGTTTCTCCTGGAAACGCGAAAGAGCAAAGAAGTAATTTTCTTCTGTTTGGAGAACGGGTTTGGTTTTATGGTCAGGGCAAAGACCGCTTTCTAGCTCCTTTGGCGTAAGGTATCTTTCACAGGCAATACAATAAAGACCACTATAGCGCCTTTTATCAACAAAGCCGGCGTTCTTGAGTTTTTGCACGAAGTCTACCACAACTTTTTCGTGCTTTGGGTCGCTGGTACGAATAAATTGCGAATAGTCAATATTAAGACCCTGCCAGGCAATACGGAACTCACTTGCAAGCTCATTCACATACTGCTTGGGTGTTTTTTTTACACGCTCCGCGGCTTGCGCATTTTTTGCCCCATGTTCATCGGTGCCAGTAAGAAAAAAGACATCTTCTCCCTTTGCCTTAAAATAGCGGGCGAGTATATCGGCCATAACGGTAGTATAGGCATGGCCAATATGGGGACGTGCGTTAACATAGTAAACGGGAGTCGTAATATATCTATTTGCCATTAATTACTAATTTACCAGTACAGAGTACAGCGCGCAAGGTGGAAAATGTTACTAGGACGATCCAAAAATAACTTTAACGGTATCGGTAGAACGAGTCGAGATCCACATTCCTCTTCTTATAGCGATATCGGTATTACTCTCGTCGAGTACTGAAAAATCATGATAACCGTAATCAGCTAATCCTGGATACCTCTCTAGATTAGTAAAAGACAAGTAGGAGTTAGTGGGATGGTCCCAGAGAAACATTGCTTTCAGCAATCCACTGCTTTTAGCTTCGTTCCAACTCATTTCCCTATTACCGGTAGAACTGAATTTAAACTTAATACTATTAAATGGCACACTCACAGCAAGGGGATTGCTAATCATATTAAGCGCCTTAAACGGCAGTTCTTGCTCTACACGTTCCGTGGGAGTCGTACCGTCGTCCACTACACAGATATGCTCCTTACCAGTATCGTTTCTGCGCCAGTGACCACGCCCACCAGTGAAATCTTCTGCCAGACCTTCATCGCCCGTACCGTAGGGATTGCCGAAATCGTTAAAGAAATAATTCAATATTCCGCGCCCATAAAACTCGTTTAAGGTAAGTCCCTCGGTTTGAGCACCTTTCCACAGTGTTGCGATCTCCCACACTCCAGAGGGGGCGTGAATAGCAAGCTCGCCGGGAGCACATAACTCATCGTTACGCACCGTAACATTTACACTCTTGCTTACCTGGTAATCTCCATCGTTACAAGTTAGAGTATAAACGGTACTAATAACTGGTTGCTTTTCTCTATGACCTTTTTCGATCTCAGTGTTTTCTATTCCTTCGTCATTTATACTACAAGTTGTGTTATCGGTTACACCTTTAATTAACCACGATAAGGTCGTTGTTTCGCCCTTCTCTAGCTCTGTTGGGTCCGCCTTAAATTCGTCGATTTTTAGCACCTGTTTTGGGGCTGGGGCGGGAGCACTACATTTGCCACTAGTATCTGGTTGTTGACCTTCGGGGCACACAAGGTTTAATGTGGCTCGCGCCTCTCTTTTTGTGTCACTTACAATAACCTTGGTACTACCCGCCTTATTCTTGCCGGTAATTTTTAACTTCCAGGTGCTTTGATCGTTTGGCACATAGACAATAGCTACACTGGCTAACTCTGCGTCTTCAAGTCTTACGCTGGTTTTCCCGCCATCGATTACCCCCTTAACAGTGTAAAGTTCTTTACCTTTAATATTGGCTTTATCGTTTACCGACAGGGGCGAAATAGTAAGATCTCCCGGCGCAACAGTAACTTTAAGTGTTGCTAGTGGGCAACCAGCCTGAAGAGATTTAAAGCTAACAGTAAACTGCTTACCCTCTGCCCCTGCTCGAGCTTGCACGTTATACGATCCTTGGATCCCGGGAGCAACATTAAGATATTTGCTCCCATCTTCTTCTTTGTGTTGCACAAAAACTTCCACTTCCCGCAAGGCAGTAGCATTATTAGCAGATAGCGTTACTTGCTCTGTGCCAAGACTTTTAAGTGTAATATCTGATGGCGCAACAGTAAATTGACACTTCGCCGTAACCGTAATGGGGACCACTACTTTCTCGCAACTATTAGACGGGTCCGTTATCTCTACCCTGTAACCAACAGCTGGGGTACTAGAGGCTACACCAATAGTTATAATATATTTACTACCATCGCGTGCAGAACTTGCGGTTATCGCCGACGTTTTATTCTGACCCGTAGACCCAGAATACTTTTCTATATTAATCTTGCTAGGCAACGTACCGTCTTTTGCGGTTATCGCCACCCTTCCCGATTCGCCTTGTTTAATTGTTATTCCCGACTGTGCCCCACTTTGAAGTTTGCACTGAGCAGTCGGAGATGGCGCAGGCGCCGTTGATTTTACTCTAAGTGATCTGATCTCGTCATTCCAACCCGTTCCAGCAAAATTGGATACATCTTCCTTAATAACCCGAGATCCTCCTTTTAGATTTCTTTCTTTATACACTGTTACCTCGGCGTTATTGACAATTATAGATGATATACCGTCGCCACCAACATCTACCGAACTACTGTAGACCGAAGAGCTATACACACCCCCGTCGCTAACCAAAGCAAAAGCACCAGGTATCATTATTAGGTCTTTATAAGCGCCTGCTGGTATAATCTCACAGGCAAGCGTGTAGTGTCCGTATGGTCTGGTTCTATCGTGGGTTTTATATTCGGCGTGGTTAAAAACTGCTATTTGCCCCTGACCGGGGAAACACCTACCGGTACTATCTACAGTAACTGCTTTTAGATTTGTATTCTCAACTACCCCAAACTTAGTAACATCTATTTCCCAGGTGATTTTTTCATAACCATTTGCACTTTCGTAAAAAAATTGAGCACGGGCGTACTTCGCCCCTCTTACCACGGGGAAGTCGACAACGTCGTACTGCCAAGCTGGATACTGGTTGCGAAGTTGATTAAGTACCTTTTTATCACGGTCGAGAGACTGCATCACAAAGTATCCGCAACTGGGGTTAGCTTTCGCCCCTGAACTGTTGTACCTGCATATATTGTTTTTGTTCATAGGTATCATAGGAATATGCCACGCAAATTCCACTTTATCGAAATAAGGTCTGTAATAGTCGCTATTTTTGCCGGTTGGTCGCTGATTGTAACTGATTTTTAGAAATTCATCTTCACTAATATTAACTATCTTGCGAGCCGTCGAATTGCGCCATTGCGTCGGTATCTTGGTATTAGGGTCTTTACTATCCACAGTAAAATACACGCGGTCGTTGCCCGTCGAAGCACCAATACCAAGGCGACCCGTTACACCAAGCCAGACTAAAAGGGCAACTAACGCTAGTGTTGTTGCTCCAAGTAGAGCTAAAATTAGTTTTTGTTTTTTAGAATAACGGGAGACCCATTTTTTTATACTATTTTGTATCATAGTACCTCTATAGCTTATATTTCTTTACTTGGTAATATTGTTTAATAGAAAGAAAAGCAACTATGGCTAACCCTATTAGGGCAATAGTTTCTACCGGGCCAGAGGTAGCAGTTTTAGCAGCAGAAGAAGTAGCGGTTTTTGTTGATGCTGTAGAGGAAACTTTTGCTGTTGTATCACTACTACCGCCATCATCGCTTCCCCTATCGCCAACTGTTGGTTCATCGGGTGGAAGAGTAGGAAGAGCAGGTGGACTATCACTTGCTAGAGCGGGGGAGGCAAACGCCATAAAAAGAAACATATAAACGCCTACAAGTAATTTTTTCATAATTTATCCCTTCCTTTGTTTGAAAAATCTATTTTATTTATAAATCCAATGCCATACTTACTCAACATAGACTGGTAGAACTAACTGCTCCCCGCCCTTATGGATAAGTGCTAATTGTGCGCTTCCTTTACCCACCGCTTTTACCTTTAACGTAAGGCTTACTACACCTTCGGACTCGGTTGCTCCGAACCATACTGTACTTGCTATCGCCGAGTTACTATTGATTATACCACTAAACTGTGCGCTTAGTTCGCCAAGGGCAACTGTAGCCTCTTGCTCTTCACCCACTTTTAGTTGCACCAGCTCAGGCACAAACACTGCCTCGGTTGTTGTGCTCACTAGCGGTAACCGCTTTTCTCCCTCTTCTGCACTAGCAGTAATATCCGCAGAAAATTCTACTAATATAGGCACCTCGACCATAGCTCCCACACCGTCCCACACTTTTATTGTTGTTTGCCCCGGGGCAAGCGCACCAACATTCAAGATAAAAGGCGGTTTGGCATCAGCGCTTACCACACTTTGATTATGCCAAGAGTCAACTGTCGCCACATCGGAGTTATTGGTAATATAACCACCATAAGGCAGGTGCCCCCCGCTAATGTTTAGTGTGCTCTTTTGCCCTACTACCAGCGTAAGCTTTGGCGGTTCTGCAACAAGGGGTAGTGTGCTCGCCGAAACACTAAACTGACTACGCGCCCAATAAAAAACAAAAACAGTCGCCACCGCCAACACAGCAACCGTAGCTAAGCCAATGTAAACTTTGTTTTTCTGGGGCATATATAATTACTTATAGCTTATATTTCTTTACTTGGTAATATTGTTTAATAGAAAGAAAAGCAACTATGGCTAACCCTACTAGAGCAATAGTTTCTACCGGGCCAGAGGTAGCAGTTTTAGCAGCAGAAGAAGTAGCGGTTTTTGTTGATGCTGTAGAGGAAACTTTTACTGTTGTATCACTACTACCGCCATCATCGCTTCCCCTATCGCCAACGGTTGGTTCATCGGGTGGAAGAGTAGGAAGAGCAGGTGGACTATCACTTGCTAGAGCAGGGGAGGCAACCAGAAAAAAACAAGCGGTTAGTGTTAATATGATTTTCTTTTTCATTTTTTCCCTTTTTCTTTTTAGTATTTGTTTTATTTAATTATTTAACGGTAAAGATGCTACTGCATTATGATAGGCGACACCATCGGTACTCACCTCTACTTTAACACAGGGATTGTTGCCATTTTTTATAAAGGTATAAGGAAGATTTCTTGTTATTCGCCCACTGTTTTCCCCTAGTTTGATTGTAAAAACATAGCCATTTTTGGTTACAAGAGGTTGCGCTAGCTCCCCTTCCTCACTTTTAACGCTAGGATTTAAAACATCGTAAAACGCTACTCTTAAATTAGTTAAGGGAGATGGAGCGATGTTTTCTAAACTGATTTCATCACGCGTAAGCCGTAGATTAAAATCTGCTCCGTTTACTTCGGGGGTGTGAGGGCAACGAAGAGGTTGGCGGGGAGCAATAACTGACGGCGCATCGGCTACAACAACTACATCGGTATTTGCAAAGAAAAGAGAAAGCGTCGCCACTCCCGCAAGGGCAAAAACCGCCACAATACCAAGCATTGCTCGTTGCCTGTCGTTCAGTATGCCTCCTTGTAACAACTTTATTGTAGCACAAAAAATTAATTTTACCCCAATCCCAGTAGGCAAGAATTATATAAACGAGAGATCTGTTGCAAGGAGAGAAGATAGCTAACAACTAAACGGCACCCTTTGCTGTTCGAGCGGGAGCGAGAACTACCCGGGTCGGTTTCAATATCAACGCTTAGAAGTTCTCGGCGATTACACCTCGAACGATAAAAAATGACGACCACTGCCTCTTTACTGTTCGAACGAAGTGAGAACTACTGGGGTGAGTTGCAGCGTCAGCGGTCGGTAGTTCTCGTCGCTCCGCTCCTCGAACGATAAAAAATGACGACCGTTGCACCCTTTGCTGTTCGAGCGGAAGCGAGAACTACCGCGCAACGATAATCCCTTTACTGTTCGAGCGGGAGCGAGAACTACCCGGGTCGGTTTCAATATCAACATTTAGGAGTTCTCGGTGATTACACCTCGAACGATAAGGGCAGCGACCGTTGCCCTCTTTACCGTTCGAGCGGGAGCGAGAACTACCGCGCAACGATAATCCCTTTACTGTTCGAGCGGGAGCGAGAACTATCACGTCAATGCAAAAACTCACGGTCCTTAGTTCTCGAGATGGCACTTCGTGCGTTCTCTCGAACGGTAAAATAACAGAGCTTGCCCCGTCCGGATGGGCGGGGTTCTCGGTGTGTACACCTCGAACGATAAGATAAAAATAAACCTCTTGCCACTTTATATTATGGTGCATTTACTTCGATACTGGGAAGTATCGAAGTAAATGCAGGAAACGCTATTGTTAAAGAGTAACGTTTGGTCGGAAATAAGTACTGGAGCCAAGAACTATCTCTGTATTAAAAGTGTAAATTCACCACGTAAATCATTCTTTTTTGCCCAAAAAATAACCTCATCTACACTACCCGCCTTAATTTCTTCAAACTTTTTTGTGAGCTCGCGCCCCACCACCACATAGGCATTAGCCCAAATAACCTTAAAATCGGAGAGGGTTTTTACTAGGCGGTGCTTGTCTTCAAAAAGAACAACAGACCACGGCACATCTTTTAATCTTAAAAACAAACTATGGCGCCCTTTTTTCTTGGGTAAAAATCCAAGAAACAAGACGCCATCGCTTAAATTAATACCCGCCACCTGCATTATGACTGTAAGCGCAGAAGGTCCCGGAAGGGGAGTTACCTGAATACCTGCTTTGCGCGCCAAGCTTACCAAACGCCCTCCGGGATCACTAACTCCCGGTGTACCCGCATCAGTCAAGTAGCACGCACTATCCCACTTGCCAGCAATAAAGTTATCCACAAGCCCCTTGGCTACACTCCCTTTTGACCTTTCGCGCAAAGAAAAAATAGGCTTTTTTATACCGTAGTGGGCAAGTAGCTTTGCACTAACGCGCGTATCCTCCGCCAAAACAGCGTCTGTGTTTTTAAGGGCATTGAGTGCGCGGAGCGTAATATCCGCTAAATTACCAATAGGGGTAGCGACGATATATAAAACAGGTTTATTATTCATTGCGCCATTGTACAAAAATATCTACCGATAAGCAATAATAAAGATACAAACGGTAACAAGCGCCGCGGTCGCCACCCCTATCGTTCGAGGGTTACCACCCGAGAACCCCGCCGAGAAGCCGGACGGGGCAAGCTCCCAGACGCTGATGCCAGTCCTCACGAGAGAGTTCTCGCTTCCGCTCGAACGGTAAGGGGGGCAACCGTCGTCATTTTTTATCGTTCGAGGTGTACTCACCGAGAACTCCCGGCCGCGGATGATGTCAGGACTGGCGCTGTAGTTCTCGCTTCCGCTCGAACAGTAAAGGGGCAACGGTCGTCATTTTTTACTGTTCGAGGGCTACTGCCCGAGAACTATCGATCGCTAGTGCTGAAACTAATGCAGGAGTTCTCGCTTCCGCTCGAACAGTAAAAAAATTCTCACTGCGTTCGAACAGTATAAAAAACATCAGCGCAAGCCAAAAGACAATAGCTAAAAAACAAACCGAACAAATAGGGTTGACGCTCGGTACTTTTTTGTGATACTGTCCAAAGTGATATGGGGTTAGCGCCAGTTATATTTTGTTGAGTTACTAATATGAATATATCCCTCGCAGCAGAACACATTGCAGGCACAGCCTTAACCAACGCCATTATTACAGGCTTGGCTGGCTCTTTGTTAATATTAGTACTCTTCCTTTTTCTCGCCCGCAATCCCAAAACACTCCCCACCAAAAAACAAAATTTTGTTGAATGGATCGTTGAACTACTTTTAAACCTTGCCACTAGCATTACAGGTGATAACCAAAAAGCCCTTAAATTCCTCCCTTTAGTTGCGACCTTTTTTATTTTTATTATTATTAACAACTGGCTCGGTCTTTTACCCGGTGTTGGCTCTATCGGTTTTCACGAAGTGCACAATAATAAAGATGTTTTTGTTCCGCTTTTTCGCAGTACAAACGCCGACCTCAACACCACCTTGGCGCTCGCCCTAGTCTCCGTTAGTGCCACACAATATTTTGGCGCCTCCCACCTCCACCTTTCTTATTTTAAAAAGTTTATTAACTTTTCCAGTCCCATTACTTTTTTTATGGGTATTCTAGAGATTATTTCCGAAATCGCCAAAGTGATTTCCTTCTCCTTTCGTCTTTTTGGTAACGTTTTTGCCGGCGAGGTTTTACTTGCCGTTATTACCGGTCTTGCTCCTTTTATTGCCCCCGCCCCCTTCTACGGCCTAGAACTGTTTGTTGGCTTTATACAAGCGCTGGTATTTTCTATGTTAAGTTTGGTATTTTTTCACGTAGCAACACAACATCATGCATAAATTCAATTATAAAATAATTAATCAGATATATTTTTATATATCTGCGAGAGGAGTAAAATGGACATCGAAGCAGTAAAGTTGATTGCCGCTGGCGCCACAATCACTGCTGGTGGTATAGCACCGGCAATCGCAATTGGTAAAATGGCGACCAAGGCCATGGAAGCAATTGGTCGCAACCCCGAGGCGGCAAGCAAGATTCAAACAAACCTCATCCTGGCAATCGCCTTTGCCGAAGCAATTGCGATTTATGCCCTCGTCGTTGCCTTGATTATTAAGTTTATATAGGAAGATGCAATAAAGCCGACTAGTTCGGCTTTATTGCCGATAAAAACACGTAATTACACGTTAGGAGTTGTATGGCAGAGCCATCGGGTATTGCAGCGTTAGGAATAGACCTAAAGATTTTAATTGCCCAATTAGTAAACTTTTTGTTGCTTTATTTTTTGTTAAGCAAGTTTGCCTTTGGCCCCCTTGGTAAAATGCTAGAAGAGAGACGCAAGAGAATTGAAGAAAGCGAAAAACGAGCGCAAGAAATAGAGCAAGAAAAAATTAATCTCGATGAAACAATAAAAAAGACTATGGCCGATGCCAAGCAGGAGGCGCAGGCAATTATTAGCCGTGGCCAAGAAAGCGTAAAAAAAGAAACTGCTCTTGCCAAGAAAAACACAGAAGAGCGTACCGCTGCATTGCTTATGGCAACAAAAAAGGAAATCGAAGCTATGAAGAAAGCAACCAAGAAAGAATTAGCGCGCGAAATTGGTCTTTTGGTTGTGCAGGCTACCGAAAAGGCAGTGCAAGAAAGTATTAACGATAAAGAAAAAGATAAAATTACTGCCAATATTATTAAAGAAATAAAAGATGACCGCTAAACTACTTGCGCGGGCAACCGCTCAACTACTTATTGAAAAACCAAAACAAGCCGACACCATCTTGGCGCGTTTGGAGTTTTTGCTTAACACAAAATACCGCCAAATAAACAAGCGTTTTCTCAATGAAACCTTAAGGAAGGAGCTGTGCCACGCGCGCAATATAGAACAAATAAAGATTGCTTCGCAAAAACAACTTTCACCTACCGAGCGTGAAACGATTACCGCTAAGCTTGGGAAAAAACACCATTACGAGTGGACAGTAGACGAGAGTTTGCTCGGAGGGCTAGTAGTTAAGATAACAGATAGAGAATTAGACTTAAGTGTAAGAAAAAATATAGAAAAAATAAAGGAAGCATTTTTAACCGTTGGTTAGGAGCGACAATATGACAGACGCGTTAATTGAAATAGTAAAAAAGAAAATCGAAGACACTCCCCTCGAGAGTAAGTGGGAACAAAAAGGGGAGGTAACAGAGGTGGCCGATGGGGTAGCCACTATTGTTGGCCTTACTAAATGTCGCTTTGGGGAAAAAGTGATTATTGGGGGCGATAAGCTTGCTATGGCCCTTAACATTCTCGAAGACAGTGTGGGTGCCATTATTTTTAACGATGCGCAAACGGTAAAGGTTGGCGACAAAGTAGAACTAACAGGCGAGGTGATGAACATCAAGACAAGCGCCGCGATGGTGGGGCGTGTCGTTAACCCCCTAGGAGAAGCAATAGATGGCAAGACTCTTACACTAGGCGACAAAGCAAAGCTTATGCCAGTAGAGAAAATTGCGCCCGGGGTAATTACCCGCGAATCAGTAAACACTCCCTTGCAAACCGGCATTAAAGCAATTGACGCTATGACACCCATTGGCCGTGGCCAACGCGAATTAATTATTGGCAACAGGGGAACCGGCAAAACAGCAATTGCGATAGACACTATTATTAATCAAAAGGATGTAATTTGCGTATATGTCGCCATTGGACAAAAGGAATCGAAAGTCGCAAAACTTGTGGCGAAACTGGAAGAAGAGGGAGCCATGGATCATACTATCGTGGTTTCCTCCGGCGCTTCGGAGGCTGCCGCGATGAACTTTATTGCCCCCTACGCCGGGTGTGCCATTGGTGAATATTTTATGGAACAGGGGAAAGATGTTCTTATTGTATACGATGATTTAAGCAAGCACGCTTGGGCATACCGTGAAATATCTCTTTTGTTAAAAAGGCCACCCGGGCGCGAGGCATACCCAGGTGATGTTTTTTACCTCCATTCGCGCCTTTTAGAGCGCTCTGCCAAGCTTAATAAGGACCACGGTGGTGGCTCGCTTACCGCTTTACCCATTATCGAAACCCAGGCTGGCGATGTTTCTGCCTATATTCCCACTAACGTTATTTCCATTACCGATGGGCAGATTTATCTGGAAGAAGATTTGTTTTACCAAGGTATTCGCCCCGCAATTAACATTGGTCTTTCCGTTTCTCGCGTTGGGGGAAGCGCACAAACTAAAGCAATGAAGAAAGTAGCGGGTCGTTTACGCCTCGACCTCGCCCAATATCGCGAACTTGCCGCCTTTGCGCAATTCGGGAGCGACCTCGACGAGAACACTAAAAAACGCCTCGAGCGAGGAAAAAGAGTAACAGAAATACTAAAGCAACCACAATTTGAACCACTACCCTTCGAGGAGCAAGTAGCTATTATTTACAGTGCAGTCAATGGTTTGCTCGACGAAGTAGAGGTGGAGAAAATCGCCGAACATCAAAAAATTATTCTTACTGATTTGCGCACCGCTAATAAAAAAATCTTAGAAAAAATACGTAACGAAAAAGAATTAAGCGAAGAAACAGAAAAAGAATTAGCGGAAGCAATTAAAAAAGCAATCTAAAATGGCAAGCAATACTAAAGGTTTAAGAAGACGAATTCGCTCCATAAAAAACACCTTACAGGTTACAAAAGCGTTGGAGCTTATTTCCTCGGTAAAGATGCGCAAGGCGGTAGAAAATACCACGCGAAGCCGTATCTTTAGCGACGAGATCTGGCGCCTGATTAGCTTTCTTTACCCCACAGAAAGTAGAGCGCGCAACAAACTACCCACCCTTTTTCGCACACCTACCAGTGGAAAAAAAGAACTTCTTTTGCTTATCGCCTCCGACAAAGGGCTTGCCGGCTCCTATAATTCAAACATCTTACGTTTTGCGCACCACTACGTTAATAAAAACAAAGAAGTGGAGTTTGATGTTATTACCGTAGGAAAGAGAGCAAAAAAAATTAAACAACTTGCAAGCAACGTGAATATTTTAAGCAGTTTTGCCTACACAGGAGAAGAGTACGACTTCTTTCAGTCGAGTCCCATTACCAAACAAATGATCGATTGTTTCGAGAGCGGTAAATACAAAAAGGTCTCTATAATTTTTACCGACTTCGTGAATACATTAAGACAAAAGGTTAAGTACCAGCAAATCCTCCCCATTACCAAAGAGGCAAGCGTACAAGAAGATGAAGCGGGAGAAAAGGGGCAAACAACCACTCCACCTAACGATAATTTGCTAGAACAATACATTTTTGAGCCGAACAAGTACGCCCTTTTGGATACACTGGCACTTTTGGCGGTACGTGCCCAAATTTACCAAGCTATGCTTGAGGCAAGTGCCTCTGAACACGCCGCGCGTATGGTTGCTATGAAGAACGCCACCGAAAATGGCAATCAGCTTGTTACCGACCTCACCTTTGCCTTTAACCAAGTAAGACAGGGAGCGATAACGCAAGAAATAGCAGAAATATCGGCTGGAAGAATTGCTTTATCCGGACAATAAAAACAATTATGTAACCACGCAGAAAGAGGATAAAATATGAACAATGGCATTGTTACACAAATTATAGGGGTAGTAGTTGACGTTGAATTTAAGGCAGGCAAGCTACCTGCTATTTACAACGCTCTTTTGGTTGAGTTCGATAAGCAAAAACTAATCTTAGAGGTACAACAACATTTACCCGGTAATATTGTCCGCACTATCGCAATGGGCACTACAGACGGCCTTACTCGTGGCACAGAGGCAAGAGATACTGGTGCCCCTATTTCTGTCCCCGTGGGAAAAGATACCCTAGGGCGAATGTTTAACGTCCTTGGCGAAGCAATCGACGATAAACCCACCCCTCAGGCAAAAAATAAGCTTCCCATTCATCGCCCCGCACCAAAGTTTAAAGATCAGTCAACAAAAACAGAAGTGTTAGAAACTGGTATTAAGGTTATCGACTTAATCGCACCAATTACCAAGGGAGGCAAGGTTGGCTTGTTTGGTGGCGCTGGTGTAGGAAAAACAGTTGTTATCACCGAGCTCATTCGCAACATTGCTCGCGAACATGGTGGCTATTCGGTGTTTGCCGGTGTAGGAGAGAGAACGCGCGAAGGAAACGACCTTTACAACGAAATGAAGGAGTCGGGTGTGCTTGATAAAACCGCTCTTGTCTTTGGGCAAATGAACGAACCGCCCGGTGCCCGTGCCCGCATTGGCTTAACTGGTCTGACCATGGCCGAAGCATTTCGCGACGAAGGGCGTGATATCCTTCTTTTTATCGATAATATTTTCCGCTTTACACAAGCGGGGAGCGAGGTTTCTGCTCTTTTAGGGCGCATTCCCTCCGCAGTAGGCTACCAACCCACGCTCGCTACAGAAATGGGCGCCTTGCAGGAGCGTATCACCTCCACCAACAAAGGCTCTATTACCTCTGTGCAGGCAATCTATGTGCCTGCCGACGACTTAACCGACCCCGCCCCAGCAACAGCTTTTGCTCACTTGGATTCCACCATTGTCTTGGAGCGCGCTCTCACAGAATTAGGAATTTACCCTGCCGTTGACCCCCTTGCTAGCACATCGGGTATTTTGGACCCTAATATTTTAGGGCAAGAACACTATGATGTTGCGCGGGGAGTGCAGAAAATCCTACAACGCTACAAGGACTTGCAAGACATTATTGCCATCTTAGGTATGGAAGAATTAAGTGACGAAGACAAGGTAACGGTAGCACGAGCACGCAGGATTCAGCGTTTCCTAAGCCAGCCATTTTTTGTCGCCGAGCAATTTACAGGCACGAGTGGTGAATATGTTCCTCTTAAGGACACCATTGCTGGCTTTAAGGAGATACTCGATGGTAAGCACGATGACAAACCAGAAGAAGCGTTTTATATGAAGGGTTCCATTACCCAAGTTAAATAATATGAAACTATTACTCCTAACCCCTCAAGGAACACAAGAGATTAACGAAGTTACAGCTGTAACTCTCCCCACTACGAGAGGGGAAATAACTATACTAAAAAACCATGAACCACTAGTAACGCAGTTAGCTAGTGGCGCAATTGAGGTGCAAAAGGGGAGAGAGAAAGAGTACTTTGCTAGCTTTGATGGTTTTGCGCAAATTAGTGAAAATACTATTAAGGTTTTTTCCGCTGGTATGCAAGAAGCATCAACTCTAGATGAGGCAAAAATACAAGAGGCGATTAAGCAAGCGCAAGCTCTAAAGGAAAGCCACATCGACGATGTGGAGTTTACACGCGCCGCCGCGCTCTTAGAAAGAGAGTTTGCCAAACTCAAAGCACTGCGACGCCGAAAACGTTTATAGTGCACTACCTTTTAAGGAATTATATGCTGTTACTTTGACAGTTGCGTTTGGATTTAGAAAGCACAAAAGTTGCAACGGTCAATTGTTTGCGCTACAATGTGTATAGGCTTGTTGGTCATAAGGACCCTTTTGTCGAAACCTAGAATCGACACCTGCCTGAAATCGGGGAGACCAGATGCTCGATGAGTGGACATCTAGACTTTATGGCTAGATCCAAACAATAACGAGCTGGCTCCCCGATTTCTATTATGGTGTCCTTTACCGTTCGAGCGGAAGCGAGATTTTTTTACCGTTCGAAGAGTATCCGCCGTAGGCGGAACGATGAGAACTATTTACGTAAGCTCCAGTACCAGCGGTTCAGAGTTCTCGGTGAGTACACCTCGAACAATAAAAAATGACGACCGTGGCACCTTTTACTGCTCGAACGAAGTGAGAACCTTCCGCTACCTCTTTACCGTTCGAGCGGAAGCGAGAACTCTCCGTTTGCCCTCTTTACTGTTCGAGCGGAAGCGAGAACCCCGCCAGAGAATCGGACGGGGCAAGCTACAACGTCAGTTTCAGCATCAACGGCAGGTAGTTCTCGGGCAATAGCCCTCGAACGATAAAAAATGGCGACGGTTACCCCCTTTACTGTTCGAACGAAGTGAGAATCTTCCGCTACCTCTTTACTGTTCGAGCGGGAGCGAGAACTACAGGGTGAGGTGTAGTACTGGCGTTTGATAGTTCTCGGTGTGTACACCTCGAACAATAAAAATAACAGCTGGGAGCTTACCCCGTCCTGCTCCTCGGCGGGGCTTGCCCCGCCCCACTGGGCGGGGTTCTCGGTGTGTACACCTCGAACGAAAAGAAGCTGGCGAAAGCCAGCTTCTTTTCTTGCCTCTCTTTTCTTCTTACCTAAAAACTAAAAGTTGCCGAGGTAATTTGGGAGTTAAGAGCAATCCATGCTCCATCGCCAGGCGCAACAGGAAGCGAAAGAAGCGCCTCTATTGGCTGACCACCGCCACCTGTAATGTAGTCGCCATAAACAGACGCATAGTAGCCACTATAATCAATTGCACCGGGGGTATAAGTAAACATTGCCTTAACAATTGGCAGTTTTTCCCTAGAAGCCTCTGCAAGAGACATTGTCCGCCCGTTAACAGTTATCCTTGCATCACCCCACGTCTTTGTTATGCCAGTCATATTTCCCACCATAGAAAGCGATTTATCAAGAGTAACACTACCGCTGGTTGGCGCATAAAGGGTAACACCCTCGACACAAACAGGGGACGATGCACCGCTGTTAAACCAGTAACCCATGCCCGGTGGGACAGCAGTTAAGCTCGGGTTTTCTTGGTATGGTCGGCCTGCGGTAACGTAGGCGAAAATGCGGGAGGCATAGGTGCCACGTGTCGGCGTGTTAAAGAGCTCATATATTTTTGTTGGGTTTGTCGCTTGGGGTTGGAAGTAGTTGGTTTTTATATTCCACGCATTCGAGACAAACTTGTGTTTAAAGCCACTGGTGCCACAAGTGAGCTTGCTGTCATCATCATCATCATCGTCGTCGTCATCATCATTGTTATCACCACCCCCGCCGCCATCGCCAGTAACTGTTACATTAACAACACCATAAGACTGACCGTTCCACGCACTTTCTCCCTTGAGGGTTTTATCGACTGGGGGAATTGACCAAGGCACAATTTTAGTAGTACCCGCGCTAATACCTTGGAATGTGTATGTGGTGACCTCGCCAACGGTAACACGCTTTACCAGACCGACTCTACTATTATCGTAACCACGCACATAGGCAAGCGGGTTGTCGCCCATAAGTCCGGCGGTATTGAATGCATAACTTACTTTTTCTCCTACCTTAATAGTGGCGGTCTTTGTAAAGTGTTTTGTACCCCTCCCCATTGTGTAGAACGACATCTCAGCTTTTTTGCCAGCAGAATCGGTAACTTCCAGAATTGCATACAATGCCCTAGAGGCACCCTTAACCGTTAAACCATTTGAATCGAGGACAATATTATCTTTAAGGCTATTATTGTAAACAGCCTCTCTTTCTGCACCTTCTACTGGTGTCCAGCTCCTTGTTTTATCTTCTCCTTGTACAGCAAGATTAACAAGCCTACTCGTATAGGGAGCGGTGCCACCAATAAAGCCCACACTTATGGGGTTTTGAGGGTGAACCACAAAGCCATTGGTTGTTGGGGCCATCTTACCTGCATTCGTTTGAGAATTAATTACAGTTGAGAATGTTTTTGTTACTTTACTGTTGCCTTGCTTTAGATCAAAGGTGAATTTCGCCGTACCTGCATTAACACTATAGATATGCAAAACGGCCGTCCATGGCTGATACGCCGTAGTACTATAATTGGTATTTTCAGAATTATCGCGCGTTCCTTTAAGGTCAGCAATTGTTGCCAAGTTAGGCGTACCCGCCTCCACGTCCAACACTTTCGCGAGCGCTTCGCTACTTTCGTTAGGAACGGTGCATCCCTTAGTAAAAGCGACTTGTAACAAACCAATTTCACCCCGAGTATAGGTTTTTTTATCTGCTGGTGTAATATCGACTATCTGACACTCCACCGTTGAGGCACCAACAAGCACACTGCGCGCATAAAAGGCAAGGCCTGTTACTACGCTTAACAAAAGAAGACCAGAAACCACTATCCACAGCGTAACTCTTTTATTCTTATAAACCACAGAAGGACTAGGCATAAAAACTCCTTTGAAAACTTAAAATTTCATAATTACCCCTATTTTACCACAAATAAAAACAAGTGTTAGCAAGCACCTAGAAAAATTAATGTAAAAATTGCTTAACTTTTACGCGGGCACAGGGGAGTCCCCTCGTCCACTCTACCCCATTTATCTGGTGGCGCAACCACGTAAGTTGACGGCGCGCATAACGATGGATCGCAAAACGTAATTTATTATAAAGCTCCTCCTCGTTCCCGTACTCCCCTGCTAAATAGTTAGTAACATAGCGATATTCAAGACCAAGCTTATTAAGCCATTTTGCCTCCACTCCTGCCCTAATCAACCCTTCTACTTCGGCAATAAGCCCCTCTTCCATTCTCCGCCTAAGGCGTTCGTCTATCCTTTGGTATAAAACTGCTCGTGGCACATCCAGAGCAATTACAAGAGTATCAAAAGCGGGTTTTTCTTGTTTGTGCCACCTCCCCCGCCCCATCTTTTTTTTAGGTAGCTTATAACCCTTTAAAAGTGCTGTTATATAAAGCCCCGTCCCCCCAACCACAATAGGTACTTTTCCTTTTTCCCATATTTGTGGCAAAAGTTCGTTTGCCCGCCTTAAAAACTCCCCTAGCGAAAACATAGCACCACCCGGGTTTTTGATATCTATTAGGTGGTGTGGATAACTTTTGTCTTTACCCGTACCAATATCGAGCCCCCTGTACACTTGGCGCGAGTCGGCAGAAACAAGCTCGCCATTAAACTCACGCGCTAAAGCAATAGCAACGTCTGTTTTCCCAGAAGAGGTAGGACCCACAATAAAAATAACTTTTTTATTTGTTTTAACGGTTTTTTTTCTTTGCGTCATAGTGTCCTACAAGGCGATACAGCCAGTTAGTATTTTGGTTTTTTGCTCCTTGTAACAAGAAGTGTTTGTCCGCGTGGACTCAGCGTGATCTTGACCCACTGCCCCTGCTTTGCGCTATTGACTAAACGTAAAAGATGGAGAGGTAAGACCACGCCGAGTGAATTGCCGATTTTAATAATTTTGGTGTGCCATTGTGCTTTCATATTTCCTCGCTGTGTTATAACTTGTTATAACGTGATTGTATTTGTGCCTGTATTTAACCTGTTGTGTTCTATTTTTTAGGCGCAATAAGTTATCCACAATTATTATACAACATTTCTTTGTTATAACATAGTACAACAGCCTTTGTTTTTTGAATCGCCCCCCTGCACCTTCTATCGTTCGGGGGGTTATGCTCGAGAACTCCCGCTCGGTAGGGCGGGGCGAGCCCCTCGCCGCCTCTTTTATTGTTCGAGGATTACTATCCGAGAACTTCTGACCGCCATTTTACCGTTCGAGGTGTAATCGCCGAGAACTAAAGACCGTGGGTTTTTGCACTAACGCGATAGTTCTCGCTTCCGCTCGAACAGTAAGGGGTGCCACGGTCATCATTTTTTATTGTTCGAGGCGCAGAGCGCCGAGAACTATCAAACGATAATACCAAATCTTACGTAAATAGTTCTCATCGTTCCGCCTACGGCGGATACTCTTCGAACAGTAAAAAAATTCTCACTGCGTTCGAACAGTAAGAGGACAACAGGTCACCGCCCTTATCGTTCGAGGCGCAGAGCGACGAGAACTATTAATCGCTGATGCTACACACCTTACAGGGTAGTTCTCACTGCGTTCGAACAGTAAAGGGGGCAACCGTCGTTATTCTTATTGTTCGAGAGAATGCACGGAGTGCCATCTCGAGAACTACTAGGCGCTGATACTGGAACTGGCGTAGGGGTTCTCGCTTCCGCTCGAACAGTAAAAGGAGACAGCGGTTGCCTCCTTATCGTTCGAGGAGCGAAGCGCCGAGAACTATATACCATTCTAGTACCAGACGAAACGCATTACTAAAATATACACTATATAAGTTAATCTTTTAGTTCATTATTCATTGCGCAATGCTTCCATTGCAGAAAGCTTGGTAGCACGACGCGATGGGTACCAACCCGCAAAACGAGCAACGGCAAAAGATAAAACAACCATACCAACCATTAGCCCCCAAGGGGTATAAAAAAGCGCGACACCTTGCCCCTCGCCACTTATACGCATTAGCATACTTAGCACGCCATTCAAGCCAGCACCAATTACCACAGCCATCAACACTCCCAAACCACCCCCTAAAAGACCCAAAATACTCGCCTCTGAAGCAAACATTCGCCCAATATCTGCGTTGCCGGCACCAATCGCTTTCATTATCCCCACCTCATGCGTACGTTCAATAAGTGAAATCGTCATAATATTTACCACCCCCAAAAGCGCCACTAGGAGAGCGACACTGCCTATTAAAGCAAGCACTAGCTGAACAACCAAGAAAACCTTATCTACTCGCTCAATCAAATCTGTTACTGATTTTGTTTTGAGCCCCAGCTTCTCCACTTCTTGCCTTATACCAGCAACGTCTTTCCGTGATTTTGCCTTAATTTTAATAGATGAGTACTCGCTCCCATTTAATGTGTTTTTCATTTTCTCCAACGGCATATAAACAGCGTTTATAACATCGTCTTTACCTACACCACTAATTACAGCGGTAAACTTTTTGCCCGAAAGCGCTTCCTCGAGCTCCTTAAAAGAAATTTTCTGGTCGCCTTGATTTGCAGGTATTAGTTGCACGGCGATATTCTTACCAATTAATTCTTCTGGATTTTTAACACCATAGTTACGGGCAGTAGAGGCGGAAATAACCACACCCTCGAATGTTCCCTTAGCAATATCAACACCTTCAAAGTCAAGCGCTTCCTCTTGTAAGCCACTCACCACAACAGCAGTAGAAGTACTATTAACCTGTGCATTACCTGCCATGGTAAAAGTTGGGCTTACTAGCTCTACATTTTCAAAAGATTGAAACTTTTCCACAAGGCTATTGTCGAGCGCTAAAACAGAGGTATCAGATTTAGTAACCTCTACAGAAACCAGTGCATTAAAAGATGCAAGTTGATTAGAGGTTATTCTGTGCAAACCAATACCTAGCGATATTAAACCAACAATAGCACCAATACCAAGGGCTATACCAAAAATAGCAAAAAAGGTACGCAACTTGTTACTCCTAAGATGGGCACTCGCTAGTTTAAAAATATTCGCACTTCCCACAGCACCATCTATATTTTTCGGCACGAAGTTTTTTATTTTTTCTAAGATTGTATTATTTGCCACTTTTCGCGCCCTCCTCCCTACTTGCTGTTTTCTTATAGTGCCATCTTTCATTTCCAGCACGCGATCAGCAAGCACCGTATAATCACGATTATGGGTAACCATAATTACTGTTCTTCCCCAAGAGTTCACTTCTTGCAGGGTTTTAATAATCTGTGCGCTGTTTGCTTCGTCCAAATTACCGGTTGGCTCATCGACTAGTAGGATTGTGGGGTCTAAGGCTAAGGCGCGCCCAATTGCCACTCTTTGCTGTTCACCACCAGAAAGTTGTACAGGACGGTGGTGCGCGCGCTCGGCTAAACCAACAATCTCTAAAACAAGTTGCGCACGTTGCTCTGCCTCTTTCGATTTAACGCCTGCAAGAATTAGGGGCAAGGCAACATTTTGTTTGGCGGTTAGGGTAGAAACTAAATTAAACTGCTGAAAAACCATCCCCACCTCGTGGCGCCGATACAAAGTACCCGCCCGAGGCTTAAGGTCGTTAATACTCTGTCCGTACACTTTAACACTACCAGAACTAGGCGTGTCGAGAGCCGCTAAAAGCCCTAAAAGCGTACTTTTGCCACAACCAGAAGGGCCGAGTATCACCACGAATTCACCCTCACTAACACTAAAGTTAACGCCCCGTAGAACTTGAACTTTACCATTCAAATAATCTTTTTTTAGATTCTCAACTACTATTTGAGGCGTTTGACTTGGCGCCATTCTGTGCCCTTTGCCACTCGTGCGAGCTATTTTTTTGCTTTGTTGTTAGCTTTTTCGCGTTGTCCATAAAAAGCCCAAAAAAAGAAAAAGCAACAAGACCAGCAATTACCGCAAAAACAACTAAAAACATAGCAACCGACACAACTTTAACGGTGTTTGCCTCAGGATTAGTAACAAATAGTGCTACAGCACCCAAAAGAGACACTAAACCTAGCGCTATACCAAACAGCAACATAAAATAAGCCGTAATTTTTAAAAGTAATGCCCTCATTCTTCTCCACACATTCAATTATCTTTGGTTACCTAAATAGGCCGACAATTGCCTGTATTATCCATTGCCATAGCGATAATTTTGGCGCTGGTTTTTGCTCTTCTTGCCCATTATCTGCCATTGCTAATCGCGAAAGATCGAAATCATTAATCGTCTGGTCGCTTCTTTTTTCTAAAACAGATACAGAAACGTTTACATCACTACTACCTGCTTGTGTCTCTATAGGAAAAGCAACTAGGAGCAACAACGTTAGGACAGTGGCAATAATCAACCTAAGCATAATATCACTATTTAACTAGTCGGTGGGACGCTTTCCACACGGCGGTAGTTACGGCGGAAATAGCGCACCAGTAGGTAAATAAGAATTATTAACAGGATAAGAGGCAGTACAATTATAATAGGAATAGCGATAAGAGAGGTTTCAACAAGCTCTGCCTTGCCATCGCCGTCTGTGGCCGAGGCAACCACTTTGTAATACCCAAAGGGAAGAACGGTCTTCCACTCCCCCTTATAATCGCGTTGATTTTTGGGTACAATGGTGTGTTTACCCATTTCGATAATCTCGTTGTTGCCAAACCAAGGGTCTAGCTCTACCTTTGCCTCGGAGTCATAGTGTACTGTACCAGTGTTTTCTACTGTCATAAAAAATCGCACGGGACCCACCCAAACAACCTTAGGGGCAATAAAGGTAACAATACTAGCAGATTTTTTAACGTTACCCGGCACCGAAACTAAAATTGTAGTACCAACGCGACTTATAACACCAACCTGGTTGCCACCAAGGTCAGCAACTCCACTTGATTGTTTGGCGAAAATAGCGGCGTAATGACCGCCCGGCTCTGCACCTGCTGGTACCTCGATGGTAAATTTTACCTCTACTGCCTCGCCGGGTGCTAAATCACCCTTACCGTTGCCTGCAATTTTTATCCAATCAGCAAGCGAAGAGACACCTTCCTTTCTTTCCACTCCTTCGTAATAAGGGGCACCTTCGTTGTCCACTTTGCGAAAATTTTCTGTTTCTGTGTCGTAACTTATACTTTCCTTGCCGAGATTGGTAACAATAATAGAACCAGGAGCACTTTGACCTGGCATAATTTCATAATTTAACGAGGTCGGAGTAATTTGAATTCCTTTGTTCGTGTGAACCTCTTCTTCTCCTGGCGCAGCAAAAGCAAAACCAGCAAAAAGAAGTGGGACGCACAGCAGTGCAAGCATTCTTTTGAAAATCGCCATTATCCTCCTTGGATTAAGTTAAAGCAGCGGTGGCAGTAAATGTTACATTACCAGAATATGTACCTGTTTTTTGTGTGTTGGGAACATCTATTTTCCAACTCCAACTACTCGTGTCTGCACCAGAATGGTAACCCGTTGCGGTATGAGCAGTAGTTGCATTTTGGGGAACACCAGCGTATTTATTGTTAGCGTCGCACACCGTGGCACCCGTTCCCCACTTTGCCGCCTTGCCAGTGTCGGCAGCAAAAAGACTAACACCAAGCCCGGTGCCTGTCCACGCAGTGGGGGTGGCGATGGTGCCGACATAGTCGGCGATACGAGTATTGCCATCTGTGTGGCGTAAAGCGGAGCCAGTCGATGCAACAGAATCGCTCAAACCAATAGTATAACCATTAGAAGCATTGGTAGTAACGCTCGCCACTGTGGCTATGTCGGAACATATTGCCGTACCAGGGGTAAGATTGCCAAAAGATATAGTGCTCCCTCCTGTAATAGAGAAAGCGAGGTACTCCTGAACGCTTGTTGATAAAGTTACTGTATCGGTTGCTCCCTTTGCGGGAGTTATCCACAGAGTGCACACCACAAATAACGCTAATAGGGCACTGCCAAGCAACACTTTTAAGCCAGTAAATAATCTCACCTAAAACTCCTCTAAAGATATTGTACCATAATTATTTTTTATGCCTATAGTATCCGCAAACCTGTGGATAAATAATTAAAAATAGTACATAATGGCTAAAACATTTACTGTTCAAGCGAAGTGAGAACTACCCGTCATATCATTTACTGTTCGAGCGGAAGCGAGAACTCTCCGTTACCCCCTACTGTTCGAGCGGAAGCGAGAACTACAGGGTGAGGTGTAGTACTGGCGTTTGATAGTTCTCGGCGATTACGCCTCGAACAATAAGGGCGACAGTCGTGACACCCATTACTGTTCGAGCGGAAGCGAGAACTCTCCGTTACCCCCTTACTGTTCGAGCGGAAGCGAGAACTTTTTACTGTTCGAACGCAGTGAGAACTCTACGTCATATTCATTACTGTTCGAACGCAGTGAGAACTGCCCGTCATATCATTTACTGTTCGAGCGGAAGCGAGAACTTTTTACGTAAGTTTCGATACTAGCGGTTGATAGTTCTCGGTGGGTACACCTCGAACGATAATCCCTTTACCGTTCGAGCGGAAGCGAGAACTGCCTCGTAAGGACAAGTACTAGCGGTTCAGAGTTCTCGAGATGGCGCTACGCGCGTTCTCTCGAACGATAAAAAAACGGCTGTAGTTCTCGGGCATTAACCCTCGAACAATAAAAATGACGGCTGGGAGCTTGCCCCGCCCCGCGGGCGGGGTTCTCGGATAATAATCCTCGAACAATAAAAATGACGGCTGGGAGCTCGCCCCGACCGGCTGGGCGGGGTTCTCGGATAGTAATCCTCGAACAATAAGAATGACGATCGGGAGCTCTCGTCGCTTCGCTCCTCGAACGATAAAATAGTAACAGTGCCCTACAAAATAATCGCTGTTGCGGTAATAACGATATCACCAGAATAACTTCCTATCTTCTGGTTGTTTGGAACATCCAGCTTAAAAGCAACACCTGTACGGTCGGGCCCTGTTTTGTAACCCGGGGAAGAATGAAAGGTGCTAAAAAGTTCGGGAATGCCTGCATATTTATTGTTAGGGTCATTGTAGGTACTGCCTGTCCCCCACTTTGCCTCCTTCTCTGTATCTGCCATATAAACAGACATCCCTAAACCAGTACCAGACCACAACGTAGGGGTGGCAATAGTACTAGCATAATCGGCAATACGGGTGCTCGCATCGGTGTGCAAAAGTGCCGATCCGGTCCCCGCCACACCATCTTGTATTCCTAGCAAATAACCATTTTCCGCACTAGTGTTAACCGTAATTACAATACCACTAGCACCAGTTACAGGAACGCCAGGTGTCAAAGCACCAAAATCGACCGCGCTTGAAGCTACACCAATATTAACCGTTGTTACCACATCTACACTTGCACTAACGGTGTTTGTTGTCGCATAACTAAGGGAAGCAACACTTAACACTACGCAATAAAAAATAAACACAAGCAAAACATTGCGCGCCATTTTACCTATATATTTACACCGTTTACTTGCCATATTTTTTCATAAGAATACATATATATAGTAACACAGCCAACAAACACGCACCGCAACAACTTATTGCAGTACACCAGTGGCAGTGTAGGTAATAACACCAGAGTAATCGCCCGATTTTTGATCGATACCCACAGAAAGCTTGTAGCCAATATATACCTTATCACCTATAGTCGGCGTGCCTGTTTTGCTGTGGACAACGGTGGCGGCTGCTGGCACGCCTGCGTACTTGTTGTTGGGGTCGGTTTCAGTAGTACCAGTTCCCCACTTAGCATTTTTGCCCGTGGCTTGGTAAACACAAATTCCTAACCCCGTCCCATTCCATAATGTGGGCGACGCAATAGTGCCTGCGTAATCTAAAATTCTTGTTACAGAATCGGTATGCAAAAGGGCAGACCAATTACCCGTAACAGCATCGTGCGCGCTTAACGAATAGCCATTGGGGTAATTAGTGGTAATAGTTGCAATAGAGGTTTTTGTTATAGTTTCGGTGGGTATTAGATCGGCAAAATCCACTATCGCTGGACTTACATTAAGAGCAATAGACAAAGCATCTACTTTGTAGAAATTTGCGTAGTTATCGGTGTCGTCGCCACCATAACGATCCGCAGAGTAAAGCTCGGCGGCGTAATTGGTACCTGTTGCGGCAAAGTTGCTATTTACCTTGAATTTAAAATCTAGTGTCCATTGGTTACCACTACTGGTTGAATCGCTACTAGTAGAAGTAAGAGTAAAGGCGTTTTGTGTATCGGTAGTCTCGGAAAAGGTATCACTTACCCTATCCCACTTAAAGACCAATGCTTCGTAAGGTTGGGTGCTATCGGCAGAGTTTGCAAGACGCAAAAGAACATAATCGATGTCTGTTAAACTATCGGCGTCACTAACTTTTGCACAGAAGGTCCATTCTGTAAGATTATCTGCTACCGCACTATTCCCTGTACCCCCATAAGGATTAACAAAGGTTAAAGAGTCGTTAGTAGGGTTATTATGGGGAAGGAAGCGCCAGTTAATGTTGTTTGTACTGTCTATGCTCGTGCCATCGTTAGCCATTATTTCACTTCCTCCAGAGGCATTAGAATCTCTTACATCAACATAGCTTACAACGGGGGTACCAGAGACATTGAGGTACCATTGGGAGCCAGTGGTAGAGGAACGAAGAGTAACTAGTTTACTTGCAGAACCACCAATGTTACTAATGTCT
>Ga0116161_1001137_pt1 | contig 28228 bp, 19 predicted proteins | sample AD_JPNAS3_MetaG_FD_89877 | JGI IMG/M metagenome (GOLD analysis project Ga0116161, IMG submission 89877) | Active sludge microbial communities of municipal wastewater-treating anaerobic digesters from Japan - AD_JPNAS3_MetaG | ecosystem: Engineered > Bioreactor > Anaerobic > Digestate | place... | reverse complement strand
GCCACGACATCGGCTGTCTTTAAATCCAGCCGCTTGTCTTCGTTGATGGCGTCCATCAGTTTTTTGAAGGTTTCTTTCGGCAGACGCTCTTTCATCGTTTTTTGGTTGAAGGTATCCTCGCCGAAATACTTTGAAACCGGAACGAATTTCTCCTTTTCAATAACGTATTCCCGCTCCGCTGCAGTGGTCTTTTTTGTTTTTTTCATAGTCTTTCTTATCCTCGCTATTGGATTTTTTTACTCGAGTGGTTTATTGTCCACGATTTCCCAGACGCCGGTCGGACAAACGCCGGCGCAAAAACCGCACCCCATGCAAAGTTCCGCATCAACAACATACTCATAATTTTCACCGTTTAGGGCTTTGCGCGAAATGGCATTCTGCGGACAGATGGTCTCGCACATACCGCAGTCACGGCAGGCGCCGCAGGACGCGCAGTTCACGGCGCAGGAAACGGGATCGGAAAAAGCCTTGATGCGCGAATCGAAATATTCTGTCTTCACCCGTTGAACATCGATCGGCGGCAGTTTGTCATATGTTTCACCGGCGCCTCTGAGCAATGCGTCAATTGTTCCGGCGGCGATTCTTCCCGCGCCGATGGCTTCAGTGAGCAAACCGGGCTTGGTGACATCGCCGACGGCAAATATCTGATCGTCGCTTGTTCTGAATTGTTCGTCCACCGCGATGAACCCGTTCTTGACGGCTATTTCTTCCGGCAAAAACGATATATCCGGAACGTCGCCGACAGCCACGATGACCGTATCCGCAGGCAGGATTTCCCCGTCGGTCAGTTCCACGCCTCTGGCCGTGATGGCCTTGGTAAAGCGGGGCCAGAGGAAGATCGCACCCGCCGCTTCGGCATGTTTCCGTTCCGTGCCGAAGGATGCCGGCTGCTGAACGTCAATCAGCGTAACGGTTTTGGCGCCCAGGCGAAAAGCTTCCGTCGCGGCGTCACATCCGACATTGCCGGCGCCAACGATGACGACTTTCTTTCCGACATTGATGCCGTTGCCTTTGCTCTGTTTCAGAAACTCGAGCGCGGTCAATGCTTTTTCCATTCCGGGGACATTTAGTTTCCGGGGTTTTGCCGCTCCGGCGGCAATGACGATGAAGTCGAATTCATTCTTCAATTTTCTAAACTTCTCTTTCGTCAAAGACGCGTTCAGATGAATGTGACGCAGATTTTTCGCCAGCCGTTTGAGCTCATGTTCCACAACATTATCGGGAATACGGCTCTGCGGAATGGTTTGGGTAATTTTACCGCCCAGATGTTTTCTGCTCTCGAAAATCACCGCGTCATGACCGTTCATCCATAACTGCCAGGCCACGGAAAGTCCCGCGGCGCCGCCGCCGATGATCGCTATTTTTTTACCGGTGGCCGGCAGTGGTTTCGGTTCTTTTGCTTCCAGAGACGCTTTCCCCAGAACGGTTACATCCACCGACGGCAGGCTGACGATTTTTCGCGAACAGTTCTGCATGCAAAGATTGGGGCAAAGATAACCGCAAACCGTCGCCGGGAAAGGCGTATACCGCAGGGCAAGATCCACCGCGTCTTTCATTTTTCCTTTGCGGATCAATTCCCATCGTTTTTGAACGGGAATGCCCGTCGGACAGCTCGCCTGACAGGGCGGCAGATATTTTTCATTGGCCCAGACGGGAACAAAACGGCGTAAATCACCGGTCGTGATCAGACCGATCGGGGACTGGTCGGCGCCGGTCAAGTCACCGATCAGACCGCCGGTGCCCAGTTCCTTTTCCCATGCCTCTTTCCGGTAAACCGTCATCGGACTCAGGGCACGCCCTTTCTTCTCGTGGGGTTTCAAAGCGGACAGAAGCTTCCAGTCCGAACGACGGGCGGTCAGTTCTTCACATAAGTATTGTTTGCCGACATCCTGCAGAAAGGCTTTCAGATTTTTTGTCAGCCACCGCCATTCCTCATCCGGAAGATCGGTAATGAGTCGCGCATCCTGGGTGCTGTAAGAGCTTTGACGGCCGCGGAAGAAAATCTTGCCTCCCACCATCCCCACGCAGGGACGGTAACCCAAAACGTCATCCTCATTTTCAGCGCCGACACCGCAGATGACCGCGATGCCGCCGGCCATGAATTCCGCGAACGAATCGCCGGCTTTTCCGAACACCCAGAGTTCCGGCGGATCAAAACGCGGATTGTGTTTGGTCATGGTCATGCCCCGGGCGCCGATATCGCCGTCAATAAAAACTTTCCCCTGGGCCATGGCGTTGGCCACCCCGTTGGTGGCATTACCGTGGACAATGATTTTCGCTCCGGCATTGAGCCAGCCCACGTCATCGGAAACCGGACCGAACACCTCGATGAGCGTGTTGGCAAACCCCATGGAACCGAGACGCTGTCCCGATGTTCCCGTCACATCCACCTTGATTGGCGTTTCTCCGGCCCGCCAGAGACGGCCGCCGATACCATGCTGGCCGTAAGCCGTTATCTCAATATGACGATAGCCCTCGGCTACAGCCTGCTGAATCCGCTCTTCGAGAATTCGCGATTCAACACGGATTCCGTTTTCCTGGCCGGTTACTTTTAACGATTCTTTCTTTGTCATAATCCCTGCACTGTTTTCATTCTACAGAACGTATTTTATTTTTAATCTCTCAGCCGCGCCGGCATCGGCAATCCCCAGCGCATCGGACATGCCGATCGGCAGAGATGTCGAACGCCCCAGCGGTGCGACGATTTTTTTCAACTCCGTATCAAAGCTCAAAAATACATCGACGAGCCGTTGAGCGACCTTTTCGGGATCCAGTCTCCGATAGAGTCGCGAATCCTGCGAGGTAATGCCTTTCGGACAGGCGCCGATATTGCAAATATTACAGCGGTCCGTCTCGGACCCCAGACAACCGGCCGCCGCCTGCATGATATATTTTCCGGTTTGAACACCGCTGGCACCCAGCATGATCAGGGCGGCGGCATTGGCCGCGAGATTGCCGTTCTTGCCGATGCCGCCTCCGGCAAACAGAGGGACTTCATTTTGCTTGCCGATCTTGACCAAATTCAGATACGCGTCGCGCAAATTGCTGGCGATCGGATGCCCCATATGATTCATGGAGACATTATAAGCAGCGCCTGTTCCGCCGTCTTCTCCGTCAATGGCCAGCGCGGCGGCATAAGGGTTCCTGGTCAGATTATTCAGCACGGCAAGCGTCGTGCTGGTCGCGGATATTTTCGGATAGACCGGCACGCGGAAACCCCAGGCCATGGACATGGACTGAATCATCTTGGCCACGGCTTCCTCGATCGAGTACTTGGTCTGATGTGTCGGCGGGCTGGGCAGGCTCACGCCCTGCGGTACGCCGCGGATGGCGGCGATCAGTTTATTGACCTTGTACCACATCAGCAATCCGCCGTCGCCGGGCTTGGCGCCCTGGCCGTATTTTATTTCAATCGCGCAGGGATCTTCTTTCATCTGCGGAAGACCATGAATGATTTCATCCCACCCGAAATAGCCACTGGCAATTTGCAGAATGACATATTTCAAAAAACGGGACCTCAGGAGTCGCGGAGGGCATCCCCCCTCTCCGGTGCAGATGCGCACGGGCATCCCCAGTTCTTCATTAAGATACGCCACCCCCATCTGCAGGCCTTCCCACATATTCGGGGACAATGCCCCGAAAGACATCCCGCCGATAACCAACGGATATATTTCACGCACCGGCGGCACCCATCCGTTTTCACGATGGACTTTCAAAAGCTCCTCCGGCGGAAGCACTCTGCCCAGCAGGGTCCTGAGTTCAAATTCATGACGTCCCGCATCCAGCGCCGGATCGGTCAGCATAGAAATCCGGATAAATTTTATTTTATCCAGAACGCTGTCCGGAACATTGCGCCGTCCGCCGCGCCTGCGGGGCTCGCCGCCCTGGTTGACGTGAAACCGCAGTTTGTCTGTTTCTTCCGCACGCACCGGCATGATGGCGCCGTTGGGACAAACCAGAGTGCACATGCCGCAACCGACGCAGGCATGCGCCGCATCGGTGCGCTGATCAATCCCGAAATAAACGGACAACAACTGGGCGGGTTTTTCTTCCAGACCGACAGGAACCTGCAGCGCGCGTTTGCGATGCACGCCCGGTTCGATCGCACGCACCGGACACACCGCGGTGCACCGGCCGCACAGGGTGCATTTCTCTTTGTTCCACATGATCTGCCAGGGCAGATCTTTGACGCTTAATGTGGATGGGTTAACGGTTCCAGCTGATTCCATTTTTCGATCTCCTGCCGTTCGCTGCGAACGATCACTGTTTCATATTTCATGGGTTGAAAATCCAGGTTAACATATCTGTCCGGAAGGGCCGCGTCGAGGCCGCACATTTCCGAAGAAAACGCGAACACCCCGGGACGACCGCCCACCACGCCAGGACGAAGTTTTTTCGAATCCTGCACCATGAACATCGATTTATCCGGCAGACATCCGATGACGCAATTGGGACCGTCAATAATCAGCGGGCGGCAGGACTGTTTCAATTTTCTGAGCCACACGCCGTCGGGATGACGGTTCAGTTCCCCGTCCTTAAGCGGTGTAATGATATGCTTGTACATTTCCATGCCCATACCCAATTGATGATACATGTAATGCAGAATATGCGTGAACGTTTCCGAGTCCGAATGATAACCGGTATAACCCGGGAATTTGCGGGACATCAGAAATTCCCGTATCGGAACAAAAGCGGTGTTTTCTCCATTTGTCACAGTCGCCATCCCCTGAATAAAAAACGGATGGCAGGCATAGATATTGATCGCATAGTTTGTATTCTGTCGTCCCTGGCTCAGGATAACGCGGGCCATCAGCTCTTTGCGGTCCAGTCCGAGATATTCGGCAACAGCGAGCGGATCTCCAACCTCTTTGATAATGATCACATCGGGCCAGAAACTGAACACCAGCATCGATTCGTCCTGCTCGCCCATCCGCCGCAATTCCAATTGAACCATCATCAGCCGAAATTCGATTTCGTCCCGGCATAATCCGTCCCACTCCTCGGGATATTCATAAATCCGGATAACGTAATTATCGCGTTTGGGCGTTCCCGCGGGAGGATTCTTTGCCGGTCTGATGGAAAGTTTGTATTTCACCATAAAATCATGATCGATCATGAATCGGTCGAGCGTTTTGAGTCCTTCATTGGAAAAAATCCCGGAAAGAATCGGCTCGTTTTTGAATTCCTGGAAATCGCTTCCCAGATCCGTCAGAAATAACCCGACACCCGAACCGTCATGCCCTTCCCTCATCACATCGATGGCGCGAATGGCTGCCAGCGGGGAAACCGGATCATTACTTGTCATGCCAAACAGGCGACACATATTTTCTTTCCTCCTTGGTACAAAAAGAGCACACTTGGACCGCCTTGGCTAACTGCTAAAGTCGTGCCATCAATGTTGAAAATTAAAATGTCCTGAATTAATCAACTTTTAGGTATTTTTTATGGAGAATTGCCGTACAGATAAAACAATGGAAGTGACATTTTTGTTCTTAGATAGAAAAGTGAAACATTTTTGTTCGATTTGCACCGAAAAATGTAGAGAGGTCATGGCAGGGGAAGGCCATCTTTAGCTTTTTTTACGGTAATTTTTGGGATCAATCCCCATCTTGGAAATTTTGTACTGGATAATCCGCTTGGTCGTACCCAACAGTTTGGCCGATTTGGTCTGATTACCGCTTGTTTCTTTAAGCGCGTCAATGATCAGCAATCTCTCCTGAGCCTCCACAACGGAAGACAGTTTGCCGCGACCTTTGCGATCATGCATTCCGTCTTTCAATTGCAGGGACGGGGGCAGATGCTCGCAATCCAGAACATCCGTCTTGGTCATCAGAACACCCCGTTCAATACAGTTTTCCAGTTCGCGGACATTGCCCGGCCATTTATGGGAAAGAAAAACCTCGATAGCCGCAGGGGAAATCCGTTTCACCTGTTTGCCCATCTCTTTACTGTACTTCAGAAGAAAGTGGTCGGCCAGCATAATCACATCGCTGCCGCGCTCGCGAAGAGGAGGCAAATAAATGGGAAATACATTCAGCCGGTAAAACAGGTCCGCCCGGAAGCGGTCGGAAAGGATATCCTGCTCCAGATTGCGGTTGGTCGCGGCAATAATCCGGACATTGACATTAACCACACGGGACGACCCCAGCGGTTGAAAACGTTTTTCCTGCAAAACCCGCAGCAGTTTGACCTGGGCGGCGGCTGAAAGTTCCCCGACCTCGTCAAGAAAGATTGTGCCGCCGTTGGCTTCCTCAAAGCGCCCGCGGCGCTGCGTCAAGGCTCCGGTGAACGCCCCTTTTTCATGACCGAACAATTCACTTTCAATCAGGGTATCCGGAATAGCCGCGCAATTGACCTGGACCATGGGACCGTTCTTACGCACTGAGTTTTTATGAATGGCACGGGCGATTAATTCCTTGCCCGTTCCCGTTTCTCCGGTGATCAAAACGGTGGTGTTGGAATCGGCCACCTGCGCCACCAGCCCGAAGACTTCCTGCATCGCCTTGGAATGTCCGATAATCTCCATCAAAGGCGCTCGGGTGCTGCCGATGATTTTACGCAAACGTTTGTTTTCCTCCTCAAGAGCGCGGATATGAACGGCCTTGGCCATCAGTTCGGCGACGGATGCCATCAAGGCGAGTTCCTTATCCAGATTTTCGACTTTGACGGCCACTTTATCGGCCGAGAGAACCCCCTCCACCATGAAATCATATATAATCGGCACGCATAAAAAGGAAAGCTCCGCGCGATTCAAATGACGGCGGGCACCGGTGCGGTCCAGGAAATGCGTTTCCTGACCCAGATTGGCCACCGCCATGGGCCGGCCGGTTTCTGCAACTTTTCCGGTAATGCCTTCGCCATGTTTATAGGTTATCTCAAGGCCATCTATATTCACATCATGGGCCACATCCAGCCACGATTCCTTATTATCGCGGTCAACGAGCGATATCATCCCGCGCTGCATCCCGAGACGAGAACTCATTTCCTTTAAAATCAGTGCAAGCTGATGGTGTAAATCTCCGGGTTGGGCTAAAATTTGCGCTATCGCATGCAGGGCTGCCAATTCCTCATAGGTATGAATACTCAATTGACTTTCTCTCTCTTCCAAAGATTTTTTTGACGTTTTAGTCATCTTTATTTCGCCAGCAATTTATTTTGTTACAAAATTGTTCAAATTTCAACCAATGTTTTTTCTTTAAAATCTCTCTATCGCAAATAATGCGCCAAATCATTACACCTTTGTAAAAAAATGCAGAAAGAATGCGAAATTATCGCCGCTGCTGAACCGGGCAAGATCATAAATACGTAAAGATATTTATTATGAGTATTTGATACAGGACAACTCGATTACAGTCCTGCCGTCATTTTTTGTGTAAGCAGAAAAGATAAAATGTCGGCCATCAGATCATTGATGGCTGTGTATTGATCAGGAGTTGTCGACAGTATTTCTTCTTCGGTCTGAATGAAGGGCGCCGGGACCAATTCATCGCGGCAGTTGGTAACAAGCGCCTGTGCTGCTGCGGGCATCGTTTCCAAGTGAAACTGAAGACCGATAACCGACTTGCCGACCTGAAACGCCTGATGTTCGCAGGCGTCGCTTTTTGCCAGAAGCGTTGCTCCCGACGGCAAATCAAACGTCTCCCCGTGCCAGTGGAATACGCTGATGGACTCCGGAAACGCAAAAACGGATTGGCCGTTTGATTCAATCCCATGGATCGGAAACCAGCCGATCTCTTTTACTTTATTGGGATACACTCCGGCGCCCAACGCGCTGGCAATAAGCTGCGCGCCCAGGCAGATTCCCAGCACCGGTTTACTTTTAGCGATGGCATCCCAGATGAATTGTTTTTCGGCAACCAGCCAGGGGAATCGATCTTCGTCGTTGACGCTCATCGGACCGCCCATCACTACAAGAAGATCTATCGTTTTAAGATCGGGGAGTTTGGCCGATTCATAGAATCTGGTGCTGGTTATTTTAAAACCGGATTTTTTCAGCCAGGACTCGATGCTGCCCAGCCCTTCGAAAGGAACATGCTGAAAGTAGTGCGCGCGCATGAAAGTTTTTTTCTCCGATTGTCATTGAAATTTTTAGTATCTCAGTAAATTTGCTGCAAATGGCTGATGGGCAAGGACTCGAACCTCGATTCACAGGGCCAGAACCTGTTGTCCTACCTTTAGACGACCCATCAGCAAAATCCATTCAAAGATCATCTACCAAAACGCATCGGCATTTAAATTTAGAATGCGTAACTCACTACAATGCCGCCATACAGAAAATCGCCTTCCTTATGGGAGGGATCGATGTCTCCTTTCAGTCCGCGGGCTTTCATCTCGTATTTCGCATCATCGGAAAGCGGAAAGACGTAGGTCAGCACGGGACTGATTGTCAGATGGCCGGTTACGGCAATCGGCAGAGAAACGGAGACAACACCGTCGTGCAAATTATTAAATTTATCGGTCGTGGCCAGTGAAGCGCTGTCAAATTCCGGATACGTTGCCTCATCGTCGCTTCTCAAATAACTTGCTTGAGCAGCAAATTTCAGACCAACTTTTTCATGCAACGCAAAAGTATGAGAAATTCCCAGCGTAGCATACCACTGATTGTAGTAATCGAACTCTTTATAAACAGTCAGCGTCGGAGCAAGAATCGTGTCAAGTCCAAGCATTACAAACACTTCCTGTGAATCCGGAAGATCGGCGCCGCCCTGAACGGCTCCTGCCAGGCCGTAATATATGTAACCTATGCCCGCCTGCAAGATCCCGAATTTATGCAAATAGGACAGGGTAACATCCGTCTCGGTGAAGTTGGATGAATAATCCACATCGAGAGCAGAGTACGGTTTTGTATCAAGATTTCCCCAGACATTGGCGGCAAAGCCTTTATAAGCGGCGGTAACGGAGGGTTGAATGACCACACTGTGACGGGTCAATTCCTGTCCGCGCCAGATATAGGCGCTCAAAACGCTTGCCGCAACCTCGCCGGTCACTTTATCTTCCGGCTGATCTTGCTCCACAGGTTTGACTTCCGTTGATGCGTTATCTCCCTGTTTCGGATCGGCAGGAACTATTTCTTCATCCGCCCAACTCATCACGGGCAGCAATGCCAGGATCAGAGTCAGCAAAACCATGATTATTCCAGTTTTTAAATTGTCTTTCATCTTTTTCATTCTCCTTTACAATTATTTTAATTCGAATCGGGCGCAATCAATTTCATATTGATGAATTTTATCCGCCAGAAAACTTTCCTTAATTCCCAAAAGTGAAGCCGCTTCCGATTGATCGCCTTTCGTTTTGAGCAGAACGTGCATGATCACCGCTTTTTCGCATTCGGAAACGCAACGGGCCAGGGCGTTTGTTTTGGCTTTATGGATGCGTATGCTCATAGCGGCCGCCTCAACCGATGGCTAAGCCACCGCGTTCACCGCTGCTGATTCTTATGCACTCGGCAAGTTCGACGATAAAGATCTTTCCGTCGCCGACCGAGCCGGTATGGGCCCCTTTCGTGATCGCTTTAACGGTCGGTTCGACAAAATCTTCATTGACCGCGATATCCAGCCTGATTTTATTGAGCAGGCCTCCGGCTTCCTTCGCGCCGCGGTAAATTTCCGTGACGCCTTTTTGCCGGCCCTGTCCCAGAACATTGGTGACGGTCATCAGATTGACGTCCACGGCCTCCAGTTCTCTTTTCACCGCTTCCAGTTTGTGCGGCTGAATAATGGCTATGACTAATTTCATAATGCATTCCTCCTATTCGATCACGGTGTAAGCGGCTTCGCTTTGTTGCGTTAAATCCAGACCAACGACTTCATTATTCTCTTCCACACGCATGCCGATGAGCGCATCCACGATCTTGAAGATGATGAAGGTCATGATCGCGGCAAAGGCGACGGTGACAATCAGCGACAGAGACTGAACGTAAAGCTGATGGGCATTGCCGAAAAGCAGACCGTCGGCTCCGGCGGCGTTGACAACTTTTTCCGCGAACAATCCGGTGGCGATGGTGCCGACGGTTCCGCCCACGCCGTGCACGCCGAAGGCATCCAGAGAGTCATCGTAGCCGAGTTTGCCCTTGATGACCGCAACCGCGATATAGCAGACGACGGTGACGATCATGCCGATAAACATGGCATTCATCGGATTGACAAAACCGCAGGCGGGCGTGACGGCAACGAGACCGGCCACGGCCCCTGTTGCCGCGCCCAAAATGGTCGGCGTGCCGTTGTGCCACCATTCAATCAAAGCCCAGGTGATGCCGGCGGCAGCCGTGGCGATATGTGTGGTCACAAAAGCATTGGCGGCCAGGCCATCGGCGGCCAGGGCGCTGCCCGCGTTGAAGCCGAACCAGCCAACCCACAAAAGAGCGGCGCCCAGAACGGTAAAGGGCAGATTATGCGGCCGAATGGGTTTATGGTTGTAGCCGATTCTTTTGCCCAGCATTAAAGCCAGCACTAAAGCAGAAATTCCCGAACTGACATGCACGACAATTCCCCCGGCAAAATCCAGGGCGCCCAGCGTTCTCATCCAGCCGCCGACACCCCAGACCCAGTGGGCCAGCGGATCATAAACAAAGGTCGCCCATAATAAGGTAAAGACCAGGAAGGCGGAAAATTTCACGCGTTCCGCGTAAGCGCCGATGATTAATGCCGGCGTAATGATCGCGAACATGGCCTGAAAAATCATAAAGGCGTAATGAGGAATGCCGCCGGAATAATCCGGATTCGGCGTTGCGCCCACTCCGGCCAGCCCCATCCAGTCCAGTTTACCGATGATGCCGTGAAAATCCGGGCCGAATGCCAGCGAATAACCGAACAGCATCCACTGCAGACTGATTACACAAACAATGACAAAACATTGCATCATAATGGAGAGGACGTTCTTGCGGCGAACCAGTCCTCCGTAAAAAAATGCCAGCCCCGGAATGGTCATTAACAAAACCAGGGCGCTGGCTGTCAGAACCCACGCTGTATTTCCAGAATCCATAATCAATACCTCCTGATGAATTTATCCTTCGTCTGTATTATGGCAAGGACAATGCCAAAATGTTTTTATTGTGATAAGTTATTGGTATTATTTATTAATACGAAAATTTTGAGGCTGATAAATTGATACAATACTGTATAAATCATGGTTTTTGAGTCCTGAAATGTTGACACTTCTCCCGTTTAAAAACAATCCGGCTTCTCAAAAAACGTTTCAGAAATGTTTCTTCCGCAAAATTGCCGTCCAAAGATTTTTAATTTCTACCTCCCCCTCCCGAATGCAGTTCGTTCCATGCAAGAAGAAAAATATTCTGGCACAAAAATTGATTCATCTATCAGGAAGCAGAAACTGATTTTTCATCAAACACCGCCGGATGCACCGATAAACGTCATTGTGCTGATGAAAATACTTGAAATTATTATTCTTTTGAAAAGAGGCGCCGTTTAGGACAAGAAGAAATAAAAATGGAACGATTATTTATGGTACAAATTTGTTCCGAATAATGGATGAGGGAAAGATTTATGACACCATATGCACGCGTCAGCACAGGAACGAGCAGCCTCGATGACATCATCAACGGTCTTCAAATGGGGGATAATGTTGTCCTGCAGGTTGACGACATCGAGGATTACAAAAAATTTGTCGAGCCGTTCGTCAAAACCTCTCTTGCTTCCAGGCATCGGCTGGTTTACATGCGCTTTGCCGCTCACCCGCCTCTGCTGGAGGCAAACAAAAAAATCAAGGTATACAAGCTCAACGCCAACAACGGGTTTGAATCGTTTTCGACACAGGTGCACAACATTATCAAGGAAGAAGGACGGGATGTGTTTTATGTCTTCGACTGCCTGTCCGATCTGTTGATGGCCTGGGCCACCGATCTGATGATCGGAAACTTTTTTGTGATCACCTGTCCTTATCTGTTCGAACTAAACACAGTCGCGTATTTTGCCATTCTGCGCAGCAGCCACTCTTTTAAAACCGTAGCGCGGATTCGCGAAACAACGCAGGTGCTGCTGGATATTCACAACAGCAACGGCCAGTTGTGCGTCCACCCGCTTAAGGCATGGAAACGCTACACGCCGACCATGTTCCTGCCGCACATCATGGAAAATGATAAATTTGTCCCGATATTAAACAGCGCGGATGCGGCAAGTTTTCTTTCCTATCTCACGAACAAAAACACCACGGGCGGCGTGCGCAATCTGGATTATTGGGACCGCCTGTTCTTAAAGGCCAGTAATCTTCTTGAAGACCCCGACGCCGTCCTTGATAGACAGGAAATGGTCGATTCTCTTTCGAGAGTAATGATCGGGCGTGAAAAAAGAATGCTTTCGCTGGTCAAGGAATACTTTTCACTGGAAGATTTGCTGGAAATCAAGAAACGCCTCATCGGCACGGGGTTTATCGGCGGCAAATCGGTCGGTATGCTGATGGCGCGCAATATTCTCCGCAAGGACCCCGCCTTCGACTGGGATTCCGAACTGGAGTTGCACGATTCCTTTTATATCGGCTCGGACATTTTTTATTCATATATGGTGCAAAACGGCTGGTGGAAACTGCTGATGGCGCAAAAAACCGACGAGGGATATTTTGAAGTCGCCCGGGAGCTTAAAAGCAGGATGCTTCACGGCATTTTCCCCGACGAAATCAAAGAGCAGTTTCAGCTCATGCTGGAATATTTCGGGCAGTCGCCGATTATCGTCCGGTCCAGTTCGCTTCTGGAAGATGCCTTCGGCAACGCCTTTGCCGGAAAATACGAAAGCTATTTCTGCCCGAATCAGGGCACGCCTGAAACACGATATAAAAACTTTGAGGATGCCGTAAGGAAAATTTTCGCATCCACGATGAATGAGGACGCTCTGACCTATCGTGTTCAACGCGGCATGGCTCATCAGGACGAACAGATGGCGCTGCTGGTGCAGCGCGTTTCCGGATCACATCGCAACAGATATTTCTTCCCCGACATTGCCGGTGTGGGCCTTTCCTATAACACGTTCGTCTGGCAAAAAGGCATGGATCCGAAAGCCGGAATGCTGCGGATCGTCTTCGGCCTGGGCACAAGAGCCGTCAATCGCGTGGAAAACGACTATCCCCGTATTGTGGCGCTCGACGCACCGCTGATCAAACCCCACGCTAAACAGGAGGATATCAGGCGGTTTTCCCAGAACGAAGTGGATGTCCTGAATTTGAAAGACAATCATTTCCAGACACTGCCGACTTCCGACCTGCTGGACTATGCCATCGAACCCCATATCGGTATGATTGCCGTACGCGATGCGGCCGTTGACGAATATTATCAGTCGCTGGGACGGGAAGCGAAAGAAACCTGGATATTGACCTTTGATGAATTGCTGGAAAATACGCCTTTTGCCAGGACAATGTCCGATATGCTTAAAAAACTGGCGCAGGTTTACCGCTATCCGGTAGACATCGAATTTACAGCCAACTTCAATGCAGAGGGAAAACCCAAAATCAACCTTCTGCAGTGCCGCCCCTTCCAGACCAAGGGACACTACAGCCGCGTGGAACTGCCGGAAAAAATCGAAAAGTCCAGAATCCTCTTAAGGCAGGAAGCCAATTTCATGGGCGGAAGCGTTTATCAAGCCATATCCCGCATCATTTATATTGATCCCAGAGGCTATGCCAGACTGACGGTTTCAGAAAAACACGAGGTCGCGCGACTTACGGGCAAGCTGAACAAACAGATCGGCAAGCGGGAGAAAATGCCCACAATTCTGTTCGGTCCCGGACGATGGGGCACCACCACGCCCGCCATGGGCGTTCCGGTAACCTTTTCGGAAATCAACAATATCATGGCCATCGGCGAAATTGCGTACCAGGACGGCGCGCTGATTCCGGATTTATCTTTTGGAACACATTTTTTCCAGGATATGGTAGAGATGGACATTTTTTATATGGCCATTTATCCCGAAAAAGAGGGCGTTTTTTTCAACACGTCGTGGATGGCCAAACAGCCCAACATTCTGGCCGACCTGATGCCGGAGGACGGGCGCTTTACGAAAGTGGTTAAAGTTTTTGATATGCGCAACCAGGATTTACGGCTCCTGTCGGATATTGTTACACAGAAGATGATTTGTTTTTTTGGAGATGCATCAGCAATCGGAAAATAGTTGACTTATGATATCGGAAAATATTCGTCGCCTTGTTAAAACCGTTGTTCATTTCGCCGGTCGCTGCCATATATATGTCGGCCGCCGTCCCGACCATGTCGCAAGACCTTCTCTGATTTTTTTCCCGGTTCTTGACGGGTATTTATGTTGCGGGTTTGCCGGGTTGATGACCTGCGGCCTGAAAAGTCAGCCGCCGCAAACCCGGGCCGATCTCACGTTGGTCGCCCTGTGGAAAAAACTTAAATCCGCCAACGTGAAAAATCCATCCAGGCTGCCGGATGTCACCGAAACCGTCAACGCCATGGCAGATACCGTCGCGCAACTCAAAAAAGAAGAGGCGCAGGAATTTCTTTTTTTTCATCCCGATTACTCCTCTGATTTGTCCGTTTTCGCCGCCGACCTGAATCGTTTTATCGCAGAAAAAGAAAATCGGCTGGATGAGCAGACAGCGTTCCTCACCTCGGCGGAGCTCGAATCCGTCAACAGTCTCATCGTGATGCTCAAGGATATTGGCTGGGCGCTGGAGAAGGACATTCTGGCCAATCTGCCCAAAATTCTGGCGCTGACAGGCGCCGGAAACCGTGCCGATATCCGGCCGGCCGCATTCAGAAAATACCGGAAACTGAACCTGGCGTTAAACGCTTTGGACCGCCTGGAAGTCAGAGGCCGGGATTCCGCGGGGATTGATTTGACTTTCGCTCCGGAAAGCGAAAACGATCTGAAAGCAGCGCTTCAACGGATAACGGAACAGGGATGGCTTGCCGACTATGAAAAAAGAACTCAGCCGGGAGATCTTCTCAATCTGTCTGTCTCCGTCACAAAAAACACCCGCGGGACGAATGCCGGCATTGTCGTCACGTTCACATATAAAACGTTCTCCACGGTCGGGAAACTGGGACGGAATGTTGCCGAGCTGAGAAATTCGATACGCAACGACCGCATTTTAAGGTGCTTTGCCGACCTTGAGACATCCTGTGAAAATGTTCTGATGCATACCCGCTGGGCTTCCGTCGGCTCCATCACGGAAGAAAACTGTCATCCGGTGAATAATCATTCCATGATCCGTTTTGCCTGTCCTTCTACCGGGTATCCGGAAAGCGATGTCCAGATCCATGTCGTTCTCAACGGCGATGTGGACAACTACACGCCGTTGCGGCAGTTTCTGGAAACCCAAGGCGAGATGATTGCCCGGCCGATCACGACAGACACAAAAATCATTCCCCTGCAGATAGAAAAATTTCTCCACTCGGGGCATACGCTGACTGAAGCCTTCCGCCGTGCCGTCAATGATTTGGCCGGCTCTCACGCCATCGCCATGACGAGCCATCTGGAGCCGGGCAAGATGTTTCTCGCGCTTAGGGGAAGCGGCCAATCGCTGTATATCGGCGTCAGTGACGATCAATATATGTTTTCCTCCGAACTCTACGGGCTGGTGGAAGTTATGCCGCGTTTTCTCAAAATGGACGGCGAAGCAGGCGGCCAGATTTGTATTCTTGATCAAAACGGTCCGGCAGGCGTGCGCGGCATCACGTCCTATTCCTACGACGGCAAAATTCTGGCGTTAACGGAAAATATGCTCGGAACAGCCGAAATCACAACCCGCGATATTGATCGCGGAGATTATCCGCACTTCTTCCTGAAGGAGATTTCCGAGTCGTCTCTGTCCGTCAAAAGAACCCTGCGGGGGAAATACCGCATGACCGCGACAGAAGCGGCGCTTCAGCAGGTCCGATTCAACCTCGGCGAAGATATTGTTCCCGCCGACATCATTGCCGGATTGAAAAAAGGCAGAATCAAGAATATCGTGATCATCGGACACGGAACGGCGGCCGTTGCCGGTCAGGCGGTGGCGGACGCTTTTTCCCTTTATCTGGGATCATCGCCGCTCCATATCACAGCGCGCGTTGCCTCGGAGTTGAGCGGCTTCGGTCTGAAAGATGATCTGTCCGATACGCTGGTCATTCCGATTACACAATCGGGAACAACAACCGATACCAATCGCGCCGTGGCGATGGCCAAAGAACGCGGCGCCCACGTTATTTCGATTGTCAACCGCCGGCAATCGGACATCACGGCCAAATCTCATGGTGTGTTCTACACAAGCGATGGACGGGATATTGAAATGTCCGTCGCTTCCAGCAAGGCTTTTTACGCCCAGATCGTCGCCGGACAGGTGCTGGCGCTCTTTTTTGCCCAGAGTCTGCGGACCTGCACGGATGAAGATATCATCGCCTGTTTGAGAAATCTCGAATCGGCACCGCTCCTGATGAACCAAATCGCGTCCGACTGCGCGTCGGTGGCCTCGACCGTGAAGGATGCCATCGGCAAAAAATACTGGGCCGTTACAGGCAGCGGTCCGAACAAGGCCGCCGCGGATGAAATCCGCATCAAACTCAGCGAACTCTGTTACAAAACCATTTCAACGGACATCGTCGAAAACAAAAAACATATCGACCTGTCCGCCGAGCCGCTGATTCTGGTGTGCACCGCGGGGTCTCCTGAATCGGTCACCGCCGACATCGTCAAGGACGTGGCCATTTTCAAAGCTCACAAAGCCAACGTGATTGTCATCGCCGATGAAGGCGAAAAACGTTTTCAAGGCGTCGCCGATGCCGTGATCGCCGTTCCGGTTGCGTTTCCGCCGCTCCCCGTTATTCTTAACGCGATGGCCGGGCATTTATGGGGCTACTACGCGGCCTGCGCCATTGATGAGGAAGCACAAATCTTCCGGGCCTTCCGAGCCCGTCTTCATGATATTTTAATGCTAAAGGCGCGTGAGCAACTGTCCGTTTTTGACCTGACGGCGGATGTGTCGGTCAAAGGAATCATCAACACGTTCTACCAGTCGTTCAACACCCGTCGCCAACAGGGCGCCTTCAGTTCTCTGGAGGGCAAAACTCTCTCCGATCTGATGCTTCTGCTGAAATATGCAGCGGGCAAACTGCCGCTGAAGGATATGGCTCTGGATTTCGTCAACGACCAGGGCATCTTTTCACCGTTTGAGTTGCTCGATACAACCCTGGGCACGGTCATTGACGAATTGTCGCGTCCCATCGACGCCATACGGCATCAGGCAAAGACCGTTACCGTCGGCACGAGCCGAAAAGAAAGGCCGCCGGAAGGCATTGTTTTTGATCTGCTGAAAACGCTCACCTTTGACATCGCGACTCTGACGTATCGGGATATCATGATGATCAGGCGCATCCAGCCCGTCATTGCATCGATTCCGGGATACACGATTTATGACATCAGCGCTCTGGACCAGCAGGGCAATCCGACAGACGACTCGCTGATCGCCGTACGCGTGAAAGGAGGCCTTGCGGCCGGAATGAAATCGCGCGCCGACAAGCCTGCCGTGCTGATGGGGGTGAAAAGAACAATCGTCAGCACGGGGCATGCCTATCTGGGCAGGGGAAAAACGGACAACGCCCCCATTCTGATCATCCCGTTGAGAACGCAGGAAGCCGGAATTGGCAATCTCCTGCTGCTGCATGTTCGATTCGATGAAAAACTGACTCTTCAGGAAAAAATTGACGCGCTGGGATACAGATACAACGACATTCGCAATCTTATCGACGAATACAATCTCAAATGGGATGACCGGTTTATTGACCGGTTTTCATTGGAGGCGCTATTTAGCGAACCGATCGAAATCATCGCCGGCAGGATTAAATCCCAACTGAATCCGTAGTACCGTATTGACGGTAAATCCCGGATTAACCGATAATGAGTTCTAAACATTTTTATCGTTTTTTTCTTTTTGGATCAGACGTGCCTTTATTTGCCGGGATATTCTCTGTTTTGATGTTGGGAGACAGTAAATCATTGATATTCAGATTAACGGAGAATTGCCTTGATTCCTTCTTAATGCTGTTCAGGATGATGTTCACAATCGCATCGGTGTATTGAGGCAGATTTTTGGGTTCACCGAGCAGCAGCTTCCGGATGCACAGATGTTCAATGGTGCCCAAAAGCATGGACCGGACAAGGAAAGCGTCGGTATCTTTCTTGAATGTTCCATCTTTAATTCCTTCCTCAATAACCTCCAGAAGCCCTCTAGCCACTTTTCTGACCATCCCGTATGCCTTGGCCTTTAAAAATTTTCTATTGGTCTTCAGCTCCAGCATCACCAGGGAAGCGTAGAGAGGATTCTCATCATAAACGGTCAGATATCCTTGCACAATGCCCCTGATTTTTGCCTCCGCTCCGCGAAGATAGGGAGCCACGTATTCCATGATGCGTATCGGCTCTTCCATAAACTTTTCAGGAATGGCAAAAAGCAAATCTTCTTTGGTCTTGAAATATTCATACAACACGGGCGTGGACACGCCTGCCTTCCTGGCAATGTCGGTCATGGTTGTGTCTGAATAACCTTTCTCGGCAAATACCCGCAGGGCGGCATCAATAAGATTATCTTTCCTTGCTTCCTTGATATCGTGTCTGGCCATAGCCTCTCCTTATCCGTTCAGTGCCGCTTATCTAAAACAGATCATGTCAAAACACAAGCACATTCATGGACTTTTATGCCGGGATCGCCCAAAACACCTCTCAACCAAATATCAATTATTATTTATGTTAATAATATTAATTCACCTAATAACTAATGTCAATAAATATTTCTTGACATTTAATTATCATGATTTAATATTTATACATATATTTTAAACGTTGATAATTATATACCGCAAATACAAGACATGACCGAAAGGAGCGTCTGATGAGGACAAAAGAACAATACATCAAAGGCCTGCGGAAAATGAAAAGAAATCTTTATTTCAACGGCAGTAAAATCGATCGGGATGATGAGGAACAGCTTCCCGCCTTGAATGTCATGGGATTCACGTTCGATGCTCCGCATATTCCTGAATTCAAGGATCTGTGCACCGCCAAGTCTCATCTTACCGGCGAAACCATCAACCGGTTTTGTCACGTTCATCAAAACTCCGATGACCTGCATAGAAAACAGGATATGACACGTGCGCTCTGCCGCACCGGCAGAATGTGCATTCAGCGCTGCATGGGCGTAGATGCCATCAACGGGGTCAATGCGGCAAGTTATGAAGCGGACAAACAGAACAATGGCAGTACCGAGTATCATAAAAACTTTCTCAAATGGCTGGAAAACTTTCAAAGAAATGATCTGGTGGGCTGCTGCGCTCAAACCGACATGAAAGGGGAACGTCTTAAACGTCCCGCCGAGCAGACCGATCCCGACATGTATCTGCGTGTTGTGGAAAAGAAGAAAGACGGGATCGTCGTTCGGGGATGCAAGCTACACATTTCGGAGGCATCCATTGCTGATGAAATTATCGTCGTGCCGACGAGAATTCTCGGTCCTGACGAACAGCAATTCGCGGTGTCGTTTGCGGTGCCGGCAGATTACGATGGCGTCAAACAGGTTGTTCATATTCACAAAATTCGCAAGCGGACCCATTTCAAAACCGGAAACCCCGATATCGGTTATACCGATTCCTACGTGATTTTCGATGATGTGTTTGTACCGTGGGAGCGGGTTTTCCTCTGTGGCGAATATGTACACGGCGGTGCTTTAGCCATGCTTTTTGCGCTTTTCCATCGTCACAGTTACTCAGGCTGCAAACCGGCAATCGGCGACATGCTGCTGGGCACAGCTTCGCTGGCGGCAAAAATGAATGGGATATCGAAAGCGCATCATGTGCGGGAAATCCTTTCCAGGATCATTATGGTTACCGAGCTGGGTTACGCGGCCGGATTTACGGCGTCCGCCAAGAGCAAACCGGAAATTTATGTTCCCGGCATCGGCCAGATGCCCTATGGTCCCGGTAGTTATATTCCGCATTCCATCTATGCCAACGTAGGTCGATGTCTCACCGGAGAAGCTGTTTTTGATGAACAGGAAATGCTCTGCAACATAGCTGGCGGCCTGCCTTCAACATTCCCTTATGAAGCGGATCTCGCCAATCCGGAATTGAAACCGCTTCTGGAAAAATATCTCAAACGCAACCCCAAAATCCCGATAGCCGATCAGATCAAATTCTGGCTGCTGTTCGCGGAAGCAACCTGTTCATCCAGTACGGGATTTATGTGTTACGGGTCTTATCACGGCGGCGGCTCTCCGATTATGGAGCAGATTGCCATCACCTTGCAGTACGATACGAAACTGCGCGAACACCTGGTGAATGCTGCGGCCGGCATAGAGAAACTCGATTACGGCCGTGTGACAAAAATTTAGATAAATTTTTTGCCCGGGCAGCCGGTCGGGCAACCCTAAACACCTTTTGATTCAGCGGCACACAAGAAAGGGAAACAAATTCTTTTATTAAAGGAGGTTTGTGATGAACTATCGTGCGGACACGCTTTGCGGACTTTTTCACAATCAGGCTCTGCGTTACGGGGATCGATTCGTTTTTCTTTCGGGCCGTTTCGAAGCCGACGGACGCGCCAGCGATAAATTCAGTTCGCGGACATGGAAACAGGTACGCGAAGAAGCCATTGCTCTGGCGAAAGGGCTGATGGCGCTGGGAATAAAAAAAAAGGATAAGGTTGTGATTTACTCCGAAAGCCGTCCGCGCTGGATTATCGCTGATCAGGCTGTTCAGGCCTGCCGCGCCATCGGCGTTCCTCTTTATCCGACCGTTTCGGAGGAAGAACTGGATTACATGCTCGAGGACAGCGAGTCCTGTCTGGCGATTGTCTCCACTCCGGAAAAAGCGAGACGGGTGCTTAAAGTAACGGCAGGCAAAGCCAAAATGCCCGTGATTATGATGAGCCCCTGGGATGATGTCGGTCAAAAACCTGAAGGCGTTTACACCTTCCCGGAGGTATTTGCATTGGGTGATCCCAAGGTGAAACTGGACGTGATAGAAGAGGGGATAAGAAGCGTCGTTCCCGAAGATGTCGCGTCGATTATTTACACGTCCGGAACGACCGGTAAGCAGAAAGGCGTGATCCTAACGCAATCCAACTGGATTCATTCCATGCACCAGTGTTCCGGCTCCGAAATCATGGCGCTGACGGCCCAAAAAGATTTGCATTTGAAGGCGCTGGTTCATCTGCCGCTTTGCCATGTCTACGGACGAATGAGCGATTATCATACCGCGGGACTGAAAATGGGCGGTGAACTTGTTTTTGCTGAGAGCTATCAGACCATTGCCCGTGACCTGCGGGAGGTTCGTCCGAATATAATCAACAGCATTCCCCGCCTTTATGAAAAGACGTATGAAATCGTTCAGTCCACCCTTTCCAGGGCCAAGAAACCCTATCAGGCGATCTATAACTGGGCCATGAGCAAGGGCAGAATTTATGTAGACTGCATGGCCACGGGAAAACGCATGCCGCCTCATCAGCTTATGCTTTTCGGCTTGGCCAACAGCCTGGTTTTCGACCGTCTCAAAAAAGAAATGTGCATGGACAAACTGGTGATGGCCTGTTCCGGCGGCGGAAAACTGTCCAAAGATATCTGTATTTTTTACAGAGCGCTCGGCATCCAACTGATTGAAGGTTACGGCCTGACGGAAACCACCGCCATCAATAATCTCAACGCGCCGGAAATCATGATGGAGAAACCACCCACCGGTTTTCTCAAGGTTCTCTATGACAGGATTATGGCCCTGACATTGCATCTGATGGTGGTGCGGCAGTCGCAGGGCAAATCGCCGTATGCCAATCCGGTCATGTCCCTGCTGCTTTCGCTCTGCTACAATACGCTCGTTTACCGGTTGCGGGTGAAGCCGGGCTTCGTCGGACGTGTTGTTCCCGAGACGGAAATGCGCATCGCCGAAGACGGCGAAATTCTCATCAGGGGGCCGCAGGTGTTCCAGTGCTACTGGAAACGGGAAAAGGATACCGCGGATGCCTTTACGCCCGATGGATTTTTCATGACCGGCGATATCGGTGTGGCGGACGAGGAGGGCTTTCTGCAAATCACCGACCGCAAGAAGGAACTGTTTGTCACCTCCGGCGGCAAGAATGTGGCTCCGCACCCGATTGAAGTGGCCCTGATTGAAAGACCGTACATTGATCAGGCCTGTCTGATCGGCGACGGACGCAAGTATCTGACGGCTTTCATCATCCCGGATTTTGAAAGCCTGAAACGCTATGCCAAGGATCATGGCATCACCTGCGCTTCACAGGAGGACCTGGCCAATCATCCGGATATCAAGGCGCTTATCACGAAGGAAGTCGATCATGTCAATGCCACTCTGGCGCGTTACGAGCAGATAAAATATTTTACGATTCTCGGCCGCGCCTTTGATGTTGCCTCCGGCGAACTGACGCCGACCATGAAAATCAAGCGCCGGGTCGTCAATGAAAAATATCAGCAACAGATTGAGGAGATGTACGGCAAACCGAATCAATAAATAAAATCAGTTTATTGTTTATTATGGAGAAAAAGCATGATCATTGACTGTCATTATCATCTGGAAGAAAGGGTTTTTACAGTTGAGCGTCTGATCGGCGAAATGCAGAAAGCCGGCATCGACAAGGTTGCGCTCATGGGCAGCATTATCGGACCATTTACGGAGCCTCCTCGCATTCTTATCAATCTTTTACAACGCTTACTGGAAAATTCTTTCTCGCGAAGTATAGGGAAAGCATTTGTTTCCAATTTTACCGACCATGGCGATGTCAGGATTTTGGGAAAGCCATATCCCCTTGCGACGGATCCGGATAATGAAAAGGTATTTAATGCCGTCAGAAAGTATCCGGATAAATTTCTGGGCTGGATTTTTGTAAATCCCCGGGGCAAAAATAATCAGGTCGAGGAGTATGAAAAATATAAAGATGAAAAAGGATTTATCGGCGTCAAGGCGCATCCGTTCTGGCATCACTTCGCACCCGTGGAACTCGCTCCGGTTGCCGAGAGGCTGGCCAAAACCGGCAAGCCTCTTCTGATTCACGCGGGATTCGGCGAAGAAGGAAATTATGAAGCTCTGCTCAAAAAAGTGCCGGACCTTAAGTTGGTTCTGGCCCACGCCGGTTTCCCCTGTTACTCGGATACGTGGAAAAAAATCAAGCCCCTGAAAAATGTATATATGGATCTTTCTCAAACCACTTATACCAGCGGGAAAGCCACCCGCCAGGCGGTGGATATGTTCGGTGCGGAAAGACTTTTTTTCGGCACGGACGGTCCGTTTGGCTTTCACGGGCCCGATCATCAATACGATTACGGCTTTATCAAGCGCAGAATCGAGGGCATGTTTGCAGATGTCATAATCCGGGAAAAGCTTTTGGGCGGGAGCTTCGCAAAAGTCGTCGGTCTGAGTTAAGAAATGTTGACATGATTTCAAATGAATGACAAAAAAACATCTGGTGGATCAACCGCGCCATCCTTCGGTGTCCAGGTCTCTGGATGATCCGATTCCGACTGCCGCCTTTCTGCTTACAAGACATCCAGGCCGCCTCACACGCCGTTACTTGATAGGAATCCAAAACTTTTGACTCTTCCGCATGTCATTCACACCGTTTTGCCTATCCGGTCCTGAATACATCCTCACGAATGACGTGTGATATCCGCTTTTGGCGCAGAACCGCCGCCGCAGATAGATGAATGCCGGAGACGAAAGAAAATGATCATCGTGTAAAGGTCTTGTGCATATTATGAAACGGTCCGGCGGGAAATCGATCAGACTTTTCGTTTGCATCGGAGAATAATTCGGGATAAGTTGCAAAAAATCTCTACGGGAAAACATGACTTTCTCCCATCAGGTGATTTGATGGTCTTGCATAAAATTAAACAAATTGTCGGCTGGTTGCGAAGTTTTTTTCTGGAAAATATCACGCGCTGGCTGGTGTTCGGTCTGCTGGTCGGTATTGTGTCGGGTCTGGGAGCTTCGGCTTTTTATTATCTTCTGCAGGCAGGCCGTCATCTTTGTTTTCATCTGCTGGCGGGTTATGCCGTTCCCGCACCAGCGGGTGAACAGGTTTTCGACGTCCCCGGCATACTACAATTTCATCCCCTGATTTTCTTCCTTCTGCCCGCTCTGGGTGGTTTGATCAGCGGCTTACTCGTGTATCATTTTGCACCGGAAGCAGAAGGACACGGCACGGACGCCATGATTGATGCGTTTCACAATAAAAAAGGGCGCATCCGGACGCGCGTGCCCGTTATCAAGGGATTGGCCTCTATTATCACGCTTTCCAGCGGCGGCAGTGCAGGAAGGGAAGGACCGATTGCCCAGATCGGCGCCGGCATCGGTTCGGCCGTTGCGCGTCTTTTAAAATTGAGCAACCGCGAGCGCCGCATCCTTCTTCTGGCGGGCTGCGGAGGAGGTCTATCGGCGATTTTCCGTGCTCCTTTAGGCGGCGCACTCACGGCCATTGAAATCCTTTACAAGGAAGACATGGAAACGGAAGCCCTTGTGCCCACGGTGGTAAGTTCCATTACCGCCTACATCATTTTTACGTATTTTTTTGGCAACACGCCGATTTTCTTTTTTCCGGAGTATACGTTTTCCAATCCGCGCGAGCTGATCTTTTATGTGCTTCTGGGTCTGATCTGTGTCCCCGCCGGGATTTTTTTCATCAAGATATTTTACGCGGTGCGGGAGCGTATTTTCCTGCCCCTGAAGATTCCCCGCTATGTCAAGCCGGCTCTGGGCGGTCTGGTTGTGGGCTGCATCGGCCTTGTCTTTCCTCAGGTTTACGGCGACGGCTGGGGCTGGATCCAACTGGCCATCCTGGGGAAACTCAGCATCGGAATCATGATAGCGATCGCCTTGGCCAAAATTGTCGCCACCAGTTTTACAATATCGTCCGGTGGGTCCGGCGGTGTTTTCGGCCCGACACTGTTTATCGGAGGAATGATCGGCGGCACTGTAGGATTTTCCGCCCATTATTTTTATCCGCATATTGTGACGCAGCCGGAAGCCTTTGTGGTTGTGGGCATGGCGTCATTCTTCGCGGGGGTGGCCAGTGCGCCCATCGGAACACTGTTAATGTGTTCGGAAATGACCCGAGGATACGGCCTCATTGCACCGTTGATGCTGGTGTCCATCATTGCCATTCTTTTTACACGGCAGCACTCCATCTATACAAAGCAGGTTCAAAGCAAGCGTGAATCGCCCGCGCATATGGCGGAATTCACCGTGAACCTTTTTGCCGAAACCCAGGTAAAGGACTTCTACAAGCCGGAGAAGGTCACCCCTGTCCGTGAAATCACGACTTACGGACAGCTGAAGAGAATTTTTTCTGCATCCAATGTCGAATGTTTTCCCGTGTACAATGAAGATGACGTGCTGATCGGGGCGATCAATTGGGACCACGCCCGGTCCATCGTCTTTGAAGAAGGCCTGGAAGATTTAGTCATTGCGCAGGACCTGATGGCACCACCGCAAACCGTAACGCCGGAAGACAATTTTTATGACGCGTTTGTAAAATTCATGGAAACCAATGTAGAGGAATTGCTGGTGGTGAGTTCCGACGATCCCAACCGGGTGCTGGGAGTTTTAAGGCACGACGATCTGATTGCCGCATATCACGCGGAGCTGAACAGACGAAAATATGAATAGGCATGAATGGATTGATAAAAAAATCTTTTTTGTCGTCCTGCGGACATGTTCTTCTAAAAAATAGTAGATTAATTCTAAATATTTCTACGGGCAATGATTGTTTCGCATTCCGTCGCTAAGTCATTAAGCATTTTAAGCCCCCCCGCGTTGTCCACTGCCGTCAATAAATTCTCCAGCCCGTTGGGAATGTGGTGAAGAAATGCGGGCTTGTGTTTTTTGAGTCCCAGATATCCGTACGCCCCCAGCGCCTGTAAAAGCCGCTGTACGGAACCCGCCCAGAAATTATGAGCGAACTCATCGCGGCTATAGGCGGGACGAATAATGTCATAATAAAAATCCAGCAACTCATCTCGTTCTTTCTCTTCAAAGGTGACGTATGGATCGCAGAGAAGAGATCCGAGATCGTAAAAAAGACAGCCCTGACGCATGCCCTGAAAATCAATCAATACAGGCCTTTCATTTTTAATCATGATGTTTTGCGACTGGAAATCGCGGTGAATCAGCGACGGTTCTATTTTTTGCAGGCTCTCGAAAAGCGCGTCCAGCTCTTTATTCAGTTTCGCGGCATCCGCAGATGTTAGTTTTATTTTGCAGACTTCCCATGCGAGATTTTCCAGGAAATAGTTATGCTCCCATTTGTAAAGCCTTGGACCGTAACTTTCGGATAATTGCACATCGGGCGAAGTGGATTTCAGATCAAAAGAATGCAGACGATGAATTTGAGCCAACACCTGAAAATAGTGATTGCGTCTTTCTTCCCAGGGTTCAAATCTGAGCGACCACAAATCAACATCACCCAGATCCTCAATCAAAATAAAATGCCGAGGGATATCCCGGAGAATAATCCGCGGCACATTGATATCCATAGATGCCATGAATTGATTGATGCCGGCCCAGTTGGCATTTTCCGCAACCTCATCGCCGTAGCGCATGAAAATAAAACTGTCCCCGTGAGGCAATGACACCCTGAAGAATTCACGGTCTGAACCGCCCTTCTTGATCGACTCCAGCTTAAAATCGGTTTTTCCCAGATGTTCAGTTAAAAATTTTTGAATTTCCTTCTGCATGAGCTTCACTTAATAATGTTGTCATGACCCGGTCTGAGCGGCTAATCCAAAACTGAAAAATACTGGATACCGGCCTTCGCCGGCATGACAATTTTGAATGAGATTTAACGAATATCTGTTTTGCTCAATTTTTCATATTCAGCGACAGTACCAACATCATACCAACCACCATCGTCAATGATAACACCGCCGACAGAGCGTGGATTTTCCTTTATCATCTCCACCAGCGGTAAAACAATCGATTCGATTTTTCCCGTCGTTAACCGTTTCAGGAAAGATTTTTCCACAATATAAATACCGGCAAACAAACATTTCTTGACGCCATCATTTTTCAAAATATGCCGCATGTCGCAGACAAAGCCATCTTTATCAACACTGACATTGAGCAGCGGACCTGTTGAGCGCAGCGCCAGGGTAACGGACGTTTTCAACTCAAAATGTTTTCTAATCAGCAGTTCGATCGGCATGTTGGCAATGATGTCGCCGTTGTAAACGATAATTCGTTCATCTTCGGCAATCAGGTCTTCGATATTTTTGATGCCGCCTGCCGTGTCGAGCAGAACCGGTTCATGGCGAAACGTAATCGGAGTGCCCTGCCAATTGCCTTCCGGAAAAGCCTCAACGTATTTTTCCGCGCAGTGATGCGTGTTGATAATAAACCGTTTGATACCGACAGCGCGCAGATGCGCCATTGCATAAGTAATCATGGGATGTCCGCCGATTTCCAGAAGCGGTTTGGGTGTATTTTCCGTCAGCGGCCTGAGCCTCGTTCCCAGCCCCGCCCCTAGAATAAATGCTGTGTTGAGTTGTTTGTTTTGCATATAGTTTCACCCGCGTGGTTCTTTGTTGATTTTCTTCCCATACTCAGGATCAATCTTCACCAGCGCTGCAACAATAAAACCCGGAATGGTTGTAATCAGAATCCAGATGAAGAAATTTTTGTAGCCGAGCATATCCTGAATCCAGCCGCTGCCCATCGCCGGAATCATCATGCCCAGCGCCATGATGCCTGTACCGATGGCGTAAAACACGGTTTTGTAACTGCCCTGTGCAACCATGATCATGTACATGGTGTAGGCCGTAAAACCGAATCCGTAACCGAATTTTTCGACCGCCACGGCGGAACCGACCAGCCATAAGTTCTGCGGCTGGTAATGGGACAAATACACAAAAATCAAATCCGGCAGGTGCATGATGAAAACCATAGGCCACAGCCAATATTTTAAACCGTTTCTGTAAATCACATAACCGCCCAAAAGACCGCCCAGCATCAGCGCAATGACGCCGACCGTACCGTAAATGATGCCGATATCCGCTGTGCTCAAGCCCAATCCCCCTTTGCTGATTTCATCGCGCAGAAAAGGCACGACCATTTTCGTCAGTTGCGCCTCGGCAAAACGGTAAAGCAAAAAAAAGGTGATGATGATCAGAATATCCTTGCGCCGGAAGAATAAGGTCAAAACGCGGAAATATTCCGCAAGGAAATTTTTTGATTTGTCCCACGGCGCGCTGATGTCTTCGGCGGGCTTCGGCAATGCAAATATGTGATAAATAAAAAACG
>Ga0116161_1001101_pt1 | contig 28800 bp, 27 predicted proteins | sample AD_JPNAS3_MetaG_FD_89877 | JGI IMG/M metagenome (GOLD analysis project Ga0116161, IMG submission 89877) | Active sludge microbial communities of municipal wastewater-treating anaerobic digesters from Japan - AD_JPNAS3_MetaG | ecosystem: Engineered > Bioreactor > Anaerobic > Digestate | place... | reverse complement strand
TCCGCCCCGCCCCCGGCGCGGGGGCGGGGAAACTGGAGGTTAGGGGGTTCAGCGGGCGCTTCGCGCGACGCGCGAAGCGCCCGCTGAACCCCCATTTAAGGGCTCCCCCTTCCCGCCGCAGCGGGAAGGGGGCCGGGGGGATGGGCTCTATACGATGGCGCTGCAGCGCCCTGCACGACCGCGTAAGTACTATTATTTGAACGGTATTGGCCCTAGGCTACGAAGGTTTGCGAACACGACCGAGCTGCAGCCTGCCACTGCCGTCGGGGGTTTCACCACAGAGAACACGGAGAGCGCAGAGGGCACAGAGACTATCCATCCATCTCTGTGCCCTCTGTGCTCTCTGTGGTGAGCATCGTCCTGGTTATGCCTCGTACACCACTGTCGCCAGGCCGAGGTAATCGACCTGCAGCCGCTGCTGCAGCGACGGGTCGAGGTCGATGGCCGCGAAGTGCGGCAGTACCCCCTCCTGCAAGCCAAAGTGGCGGCCGCGCCGGCGTGTGGCGTAGCGGTAGCGCAGGCGCGCGTCGCCGTGGTTGTTCCAGAGGATGGCATAGGGCGTGCCGCCGGTCACATCGACGAGGTCGGCCCCCGCGCCCAGGGCTACTTCGGTGATGGCGCGCACGTGGGCCTCGGCCAGGGTGGTGCCGTATGCGGCCAGTCGCTCGGGGTGCTCCAGCAGCTCGGGCAGGCGCCCGTCGATGGCCATCTTGGTGTAGCTCTCGAGCCGGAAGGCGCGCAGCAGGCGGCGCAGCGTCTCGGGCCGGCGGTCGCGCCCGGCCATGAGCGAGCCTTGTGGCGCCACCAGGGTGACGTTCAACGCCTCCTCGCGCCCCAGCTCGACCCCGGCGATGCGCAGCGCCTCACTCGTTTCGTCATACATGGGCTCGCAGGCGCGGGCCTGCCCGTTCACGCGCAGCGCCACCTCGCTGGGCCGGGCCACCCCCTTGAACACCAGGTCGTAGCGCCGCCGCGCCGGGGCCTGGCCCACCTCGCCCTGCACCGGGCCGATGCGCAGCTCCAGCGCCTCCCCGTGCCAACGCTGCTCGATGGGCGTCAGCGCGGAGTGGCCTTCCAGGTAGCCCTGCGAACAGCCGTCATCCTCGTAGAGCTCGCAGCGGTTATCGGCGCCGGGGAAGACGTGCACCTCGAGCGCCTCAGGGCTCTCCACGCCGCCCCAGGCGACCCTTGGCCCCAGCGGCACGATGGCGCCGGCGCGCGCGTAGAGGGGGATGTCGTCGAGGCCGCCATAGCGGGCGTGCCAGCCGGCAGGGTAGCGCTCGCCGGTGAAAAAGTCGAACCAGTCGCATTCCGGGCCTGCAGATTGCTTCGTCGGTGGCTGCGGCCACCTCCTCGCAATGACCGGCTCGAGGTCCGCCTCTGGAGATTGCTTCGTCGGCGGCTGCGGCCACCTCCTCGCAATGACAGCTTCGGGCAGCCAGACGACGCTGCGGCTCAGGCGCGTGTCGGGGTCGGCCGGGCGCACGTGGGGCGCGGCGATGAGCTCGGAGCCGAACCAGTACTCGTTTGGGCAGCGGTAGGCCTCTTCGTGCTCCGCGTGGGTGTGGTACAGGGGGCGGATGAGGGGGATGCCCTCGCGGTGGCTGCGCCAGGCCATGGTGTAGAGGTAGGGGATCAGGGCGTGGCGCACCTGCATGGCCTCGCGAGCGTGCCGGAAGATGCCCTCGCCGTGGCCCCACGGGCGCCGCTCGTGATAGGGGTTCTTGGTCGAGTGCAGGCGCAGGATGGGGCTGAGCGCGCCGCACTGCAGCCAGCGCAGGTAGAGCTCGGGGTCTTCGATGCCGCTCATGTGGCCGCCGATGTCGTGGCTCCACCAGCCATAGGCCACGTTGGCGGCGGTGGCGGTGAGGTAGGGCTGGAAGGCCAGCGAGCGCCAGCTCACAATCGAGTCGCCCGAGAAGCCGATGGGGTAACGGTGGTTGCCCAGGCCGCCCCAGCGCGAAAAGATGAAGGGACGCTTGCGGCCGTCGCGGCCGAGGTCCTGAAAGTGTAGATGGTTCAGCCACCACAGGGGGTCGAGGCCGGGCAGCCGGCTGAGGGTGCCCTGCTGCCAGTCGATCCACCAGAAATCGACGCCCTGCGCCTCCATGGGGTGGTGCAGGAGGTCGAAATAGGCGTTCGTGAAGCGCGGGTCGGCAATGTCAAAGGGCACCGGCTCGCGGCTCTCGGCGTCGACGCCCACGGCGCGCGCCAGCGCTTCGTAGGCGCACTCGTGCGGATGCACGCCCTCGGCCGGGTGCAGATTGAGCGCCGTGCGCAGGCCGCACTCGTGCAGCCAGGCGATCAACCCCTCGGGGTCGGGGAAGAGGTCGCGGTTCCAGGTATAGCCGGTCCAGCCCGAGCAGGCGTTGCCGGTTTGGGTGATGTGCCAGTCCATATCGACGATGCACACCGCGAGCGGCACCTCGTGGCGCCGGAAATCCTCGACCAGGCGCTGCAGCTCGTCTTGAGAATAGGCCCAGTAGCGGCTCCACCAGTTGCCGAGCGCCCAGCGCGGGATGAGCGGCGCGGGGCCGGCGATGCGCTGGAAATCGCGCAGGCAGCCGGCATAGTCGTGCCCGTAGCCAAAGAAGTAGAGATCCTGCGCCCCCGGCTCGGGCGGGCGCGGCTCGAGCCAGCCGGCGGCGTTGAAGACGAGCGCGGCCGAGTCGTCGACGAGCGCCCAGCCGGCGCGCGAGACGAGGCCCTGACCCAGCGGCACGGCGCCGTCGGCCTGGTCGACGGTGCGCGCCGTGCCCAGCAGGTTCCCCGTGGGCGCGTCGCCGTAGCGCCAGGTCACGCCGCTGCTGGTGAGCGTGATGGAGAGCGCCTCGGGCGCAAGGCCCGCGGGCTGGGGCCCTCCGGCTACGCCTCCGGGCTTGGGGTCGTAGCGCAGGCGCAGGTGCTCGGTGACAATCTCCAGCCGCCGGCCCGTGCGCTGCACCTCGAAGGCGGGCAATGGCTGGCGGCGGTGCCAGAAGGCCTGACTCGCGCGATCTTCGAATCGGCCCGAGGGGCTGTGCTCGATGCGGATCAGCCGCGAGGTCAGGACGGTGAAACGGGCCTGGGGCGCGAGGACGACCGCGGCGGATTCGGCCACAGGCACACAGGTGAACTGGAAGCGCGTGCTGGGTTCCATGGGGCCTCCTGAGGGCTGAAGCGAGCAGAGGCGGAGGTGCGGCCTCGAGTGGCCACAGTGTACCACGAGGTGCTGAGGGCGTCGACTCCTCCTGTTGCGGCAGCGCCACTTCATGGCGTCAGGCAATCCCGGCGGCAGCCGGGCAGACTGCTGCGCCGCCGCCCGGCCCTTGCCTGGAAAGGGTTTTGCGGGTGTGGCGTTGGCCGGTCACCGCCCCGCGGGGCGGTGACCGGCCAACGCCACACCCGCAAAACCCCTGGCAAAAGGTTCGAACCGGGGTAGCGCGAAGCGGGCAAGCCGGTTACCGGCCCAACGTCTCGGGCGGACAGGTGGAGTAGCGCTCACAGTGCTTTTGAGGTATAACAGGAGGCCACGGCGGCAGGGACCGCCGAGATTGCTGGGAAGGGATGCGGCATGGCCAAGCAGAGTGCAGCGGTGGAGGGGGGTGGTTCGGGCTGCATCGGCCTGTTCGATTCGGGCGTGGGCGGGCTCACCGTGCTGCGCGAGGTGATGCGCCAGTTGCCCCGGTGGGATACGATCTATCTGGCCGATAGCGCCAACTGCCCCTACGGCGCGCGGCCGGCAGAGGAAATCCGGCGGCTGAGCGAGGGCATCAGCCGTTGCCTCATCGAGCGAGGTGCGCGAGCCATCGTGGTCGCGTGCAACACCGCCTCGGCGGTGGCGCTGCGCGGCCTGCGCGAGTGTTTTCCGGGCGTGCCCTTTGTGGGCATGGTGCCCGCGATCAAACCGGCAGCGGCGCTGACGAAGAGCGGCGCCGTGGGCGTGCTGGCGACACCGCCGACGCTGCACGGCCGCTTGCTGGGCGATGCGGTGGAGCGCTACGCCGGGGGCGTGCGCGTGCTCAGCCAGGCCTGCCCGGGGCTGGTGGAGCGCATCGAAGAGGGCGACCTCGACGGCCCGGCGACCGAGGCGTTGGTCCGGCGTTGCTTGGAGCCGCTGCTCGGCCAGGGCGTCGATGTGATCGCGCTGGGCTGCACCCACTACCCCTTCGTGGCGCCGCTCATCCAGCGGTTGGCGGGGCCGGAGGTGCGCCTGCTCGACCCTAGCGAGGCGGTGGCACGGCAGGTGGCGCGGGTGCTGCCAGAGCAGGGGAGCGGCTCGGGCCGCCACGTCTTTCTGACGAGTGGCGAGCCGGAAGCGCTGGCGCGCGCGGTGCGACGCCTGCTGGGGCTGGCGGTGCAGCCCGAGCCGGTGGCCTGGCGCGACGGCCGTTTGGGATAAACTTGGGATATCGCTTGGGATAAGTTTGGGATATCGCTTGGGATATGGTCCTGTAGGGGCGGCTCCCGACCCACCCCTACAGGACCCGCAGGCTCCGAAAGTGAACCGCCAGCAAGCCGCTGAAGACGAACAGCACGAACCCCCAGGCCACAAAGCCGAGCATTGCGAGTGGGCTGGCTGCGAGAAAGCCCAGCGCGCCGGCCAGCGCCAGCACGCCGTATACCACCGCTGTCCAGCGCAGCCACGCCTGCAGCCGGCCCCCCGCGAAGAGCGGGGCTACGCACAGCAGGGCCAACCCCAGGAACCACGCCCAGCCCAGATATTCGATGCCCAGCATGATCGAATGGTCGCCGTAGGCCAGGAACCAGCCGACACCCTGTATCGCGCTGCTCTGGCGCACGACGCCCAGTTGTGAGAAGCGGTTGATGCTCACGGCCAGGGCGAAGAGCAGGGTGAACCCCAGGCTGATCTGGCTGAACACCTTCCTGCCCGGCGGCGTAACGGTGTGCAGGCTGGCCATCATGATCACGACAAGCGGACAAGCCACCAGGCTTATGATACCGCCAAACAACTGGATGCCCTCCGGCGGAGGGAAGGTGAAGTGCCCCGTGAGGATGGCCCCCAGGACGACGAGGAAGTAGAGGACGCCTCCCAGCGTCGTGGCGAGGGCCGACCAAAAGCCGATGGTGCGCGCGGCTGTGGGCGCGCCCGCGGCAGTGGGCGAGAGTGAGGCCTGTGTGGGCATGGAGGAGTCCTTTCTGCTGCGGGCACACTACGTGTCGCAAGCCGATGCGTTGGCGTATCCACGACTGCTACGACAGCCGTACCTGTCTGCAGAGGCAGGTCATCCGGGCTTCACGCTTCGCGCAGGGCCGGAACGGGCCCTTATGAGGGGGTGCATTTGACAGGCCGGTCGAGCCCTGGCCGCCCACAGGCGGCCAGGGCTCGACCGGCCTGTCAAATGCACCCCCTTCCGGGTCTGAGCCGGATGGCTGCGGAGCATGCGAGCCGGCAACCACCCGGATGCCCTGCGACCATTTGCAGCCTGGTGGACACGTATGGTTGTCGTGCCCCAGGGGCGGTTCCCGAGCTGTCCTTACTTCAGGATGTAGTACGTCCCCTTCTTATCCCCAATGCGCAGCAGCATGCCCTGGTCGACGAGGTTGGCGAGGTCGAGGCGGATGGTCTCGGGGCTGACGTCGGGGCAGAGCTCGCGGTACTCGCGGTTGGTGATGCGCCGGTGCTCCTGCACGTAGCGCAGCGCCTGGAGTTGGCGCGGGTTGAGGTTGCCGTTCCACTGCTCGGCCGAGGCGCGCTCGCGGGCGTTGCGCAGGACGACGTTGAAGGCGTGCGGCTTGCTGGCGAACTCGGGCGCTGGGTGGCCGTCGCGCACCATTTCCTCGATCATGCGGTCGACGCCCAGGCCCAGCTCCTCGATGTAGCCCCAGTAGTAGAGGCCGCGCACGATGCGCGGGTTGCGCGAATAGTGCTCTTCGACGATGTTGTCGAGCGTGATGTGGCCGGGCAGGCCGCCAGGGCTGACGACCTCGAGGCGGTCGTCGAACATGCGGATTTCGACGCGCAGGCCCTTGATCGAATAATCGCGGTGGCAGACGGCGTTGACGAGGGCTTCGCGCACGGCGAAGGGCGGGTACTCGGGGCGCTCCTCGCGCGCCAGCCCGGGGATGACGGCCTCGTGGCGCATCTCTTCCCACACCACGCGCCAGGCGCCCTCGATGACGCGGGCCAGGGGGCCGCCGATCTCCTCGCGGCGGCCGTAGCCGGGCAGGCCGCCGGGGCCGCGCGGGTCGCTGCCGGCAAAGCGCACAAAGATGAGGCTGCTCTGCTCGACAAAGCGCTGCGGCCGCCGCCCGAAGAGGAGCATGCCGGCGACGGTGGGCATGCCGTCGAGCCCGAGGGCGCCCACTTCGACCAGCAGCTCCTCGCCCTCCAGCCGCTCGCCGCGCGGCGCGCGCTCGGCGCGCTTGGCGGCGAACTCGGCAATGACGGCGGGGTCGAGGTCATCGAGGGTGGCGCCGGGCAGTGGCTGCTCCTCGTAGCTGGTGCCGCCGCGTGCGGCCTCCATCTGCTGCGCCTCGGCGGGGCTGAGCTCTCGGTTGCGCAGGCCCGAGCGCACAAGGATGCGGCCATCGGAGGTGCGGTGCGGCTGCTGGCCGCGGCGCACGGTGATGGCCACGGCCTCGCCGCCGGGCAGGCTGAGGGTGCGCCAGCCGGCCGAGACGGGGGGCCGGCAGAGCGATTGCGCGCGCTGCAAGAGCGCCTCCACGCCCTCGGCGGGCGAGTCGCTCACCCGGCCGCTGGGGTGCACGCCGACGAGGATGGTGCCGCCGTCGGCGTTGGCCATGGCGATGAGGGTCTCGGCCAGTTGCGAGGTGGCCGGCTCGGGCAGGAACTCGACGAATTGGCTGGGCCCCGCGGCTAATGCTGCACGCAGTGAGTCAGGTTGCATGGTGCACCGCCTCTCGTCTGTGCGGGGCAGGCCCCGCGATGATGGCATCAGCGACGATACTCAGGTGGCCTGCTGTCTCCCAAGCTCGCGGCGCCGCAGCGGCGCGGCGAGGCTCAGCACACTCCCCCAGTAGAGGATATACTCAAAGACAGCAAATGCAAGCATGGAGGCTGGGCTGACGCCCTGGAAGTACGGGACCTTGTCGAGCATGCCGAGCCGGTAGATGCCCCACAGGTGCTCCGGCAGCGATTCCAGGCCGCCCAACAAGCAGAAGGTGACGGTCGGATTGCCCGGCAGGCGCGAGGCCAGCCACCAGAGGAGCAGGCCGACCGCCGGGTAGGGGGCGAGCTCGAGCAGCGCACGTACGAGGCTGCGGCCGCCCGCGCTAGGCAGGAGCTTGGCGTAGAAAAAGTCCCAGGTCAGCGCGTACAGAAGCAGCTCGTAGGAGAGCCAGAAGATGGCCGCAGCGAGCGCAGTCGGCCAGTGCAGGGAGCGGAAGCGCGCCGGCCCGATGCGCCGCGCCAGCCACAGGACGAGCGGTATGTCGATGATGGCAGTGACCAGCGCGCTCAGCCAGAGCATCTCCGAGGTGATCCTGATGTTGGGTAGCTCAAACACTGGGCCTGCCCTCCTGCCGGAGGCTGGGCGGGCTAGCAAGCCCGCCCCACGGATGGGTGGGACAGGCTTTCGAGCCTGTCGGTGGCTCGCCGCTGAGTCACCTGGCGGGCTAGGAAGCCCGCCCCACGGATGGGTGGGACAGGCTTTCGAGCCTGTCGACGGCTCGCCGCTGAGTCACCTGGCAGGCCAGGAAGCCCGCCCCACGGATGGGTGGGACAGGCTTTCGAGCCTGTCGATGGCTCGCCGCTGAGTCGCCTGGCAGGCTAGGAAGCCTGCCCCACGGGCGGGCAGGACGGGCCTTCGGTGGCGGCATACTCGGTCTGTGGCTCGAGCAGGCGCAGGTGGAGCAGCTTGCGCGCCAGTGCATAGATGTCGGCCCGGTTCCCTTCTTTGCGCATCCCCATGGCGACGATGAGGACGATGACCTGCTCTTCCTCCACGCAATAGATGATCCGGTAACGCTGGCCAACGGCGCGCACGCTACGATAGCTGGCCAGCTCTCCCACCAGTGCTTTGCCCTGTTTGTCGGGATCCTGCATCAGGCCGTCGATACGATCGCGAATCTGCTCGCGCACGCGGCGGTCACGAATGGCCTCGAGCATGGATCGCGCTTGGTGCGTGAGCACGATGCGCCACTTCACAGCCCGAGCTCCGCCTTGGTGGCCTGCCACGGAATGGTCCTGCCTTCGGCGGCTTCTTTGATGCTCTGGCGCAGGGCAGCCATGAGTTGCTCATCGCCCAGGATTTCGAGCGTTTCCACAATAGCTTCATAGAGGTCCCAGGGCAGCACAGCCAGGACCGGCTTGCCGCGACGGGTGATGGCCACCGCTCCAGGTTCCTGGGCAAGCTCTTCCGGCAGCGTCGTGAGCTTGTTCCGCGCCTCCACGATGGGCATCTCTCGCGCCATGGCGCACCTCCTTCTGTACTGCCAAGCGTACAACAAGGCGTGCAGATTGTCAAGCTCTGCCATGTGCGACAGGCTTTCGAGCCTGCCGCCGTCTCGCCCGTGAGACGCCGGGCGGGCTGGAAAGCCCGCCCTAGGGGGCCTCAGCCAAGCAATCCGCTAAGCCAATACCCGGCGCTACCCCCGAAAAGGGGTCCGTACCGGGTGGCTGCGAAGCATGTAGCCCGGTTACCGGCCGGTGGCTAGCTTGACTCCGCCGGTTTCTTGCGGCGGGGTGTGGCCGTGGGCGGGCCTTTCTTCTTGGTCGCTGGAGCGGCGGCGTCGCCTGCGCTGCCGCGGCGCTTGGTGGCAGGGCTCGCCGTACCCTTTGGCGCGGGCTTGCCCGGCTTACGGGCGGGCGCGGGCTCCTCGGGCGTGGTCGTCTTGCGCGTGCGCTTGGGCTTGCCGGCGCCGGCCTTGGCGGCGCGCTGGTCTGTGCCGGTTTCGGCCGCGGCCTTCTTTGTTCGGGCCTTGGGGGCGGCCTTGGCACCTTTCTGGGGGGCCGTCTTGGCCTGGTCACGACCACGCTTGGCCGGCGGGTCCGCAGGCTCGGGCGCGGCGCCGCCTGCAGGCGCAGGGGGCGGCGGGTCGCCCTTGCCGCCATCGCCGATGGTGGCGACGGCCACGAGGGTGTCGCCGCCTGTGAGCGCCATGACCTGGCTGCTGCGGCCTGTGCGCCCGGCGGCAGGGACGGCCTTGGCGGCGACGCGCAGCACCATGCCCTCCGCCGAGACGAGGAGCAGCTCCTCGCTGGCGGGCACCACACGCAGGGCGACGACGGGGCCGCTGCGCCGGATGCGCGCCGCGTCGAACGAGAGCACGCCCGCGCCGCCGCGCGCCTGCACGGCGTACTCACTGAGCGGGGTGCGCTTGCCGTGGCCGCCCTGCGTCAGCAGGACCACCTCGCCCCCTTCGCGCACCACGTCGACGGCGGCCACGCGGTCGCCCTCACTCAGGCGGATGGCGATGACGCCCCCAGCCGTGCGGCCCATGGGGCGCGCCTCATCTTCGAGGAAGCGGATAGCTTTGCCCTGGGCGGTGGCCAGGAGCAGCTCCTGCCCGCCGCGGGTGCGCTGCGCCCAGACGAGCGCATCGTCCCTATCGAGGCCGATGGCCGCGGCGCCGCTGGAGCGCGCGCCCGAGAACTCGCTGAGGAGCGAGCGCTTGACCTTGCCCTGGGCCGTGACCAGGGTCACGAACTCGACCCGCTCAAAGTCGGAGACGGGCACCACGCCCACCACGCGCTCGCCGTTCTCGAGGTGGACCAGGTTGCCCAGCGGCACGCCGCGCGCCTGGCGCGCTTCGTCGGGCACCTGGTGCACCTTTTCGAGAAAGACGCGCCCGCGATCGGTGAAGAAGAGGGCACTGTCCATCGAGTTGGCGGCGACCACGTGTACCGCCGCGTCCTCGTCGTGCGCCGGCGCTGCGCCGAGCGCGCGCGCCCGCGCCCTAAAGCTGCGCGCGGTGGTGCACCTGACGTAGCCATGCTGCGTGACGACGACCAGGACCTCTGCGGAGGGGATCAAGTCCTCGGCACTGAACTCGGTCGCCTCCTCGTCGGCGATGTGGGTGCGCCGGGCATCGCCGTACTCTTGGCGCAGGTCGGCCATCTCCTGCTGCACCAGCGCCAGCACCTTGCGCGGGTGCGCCAGCAGGTCTTCGAGGTAGCGGATGAGCTTGAGCGTCTCGGCCAGCTCTTCTTCGATCTTTTTTCGCTCGAGCGCGGCCAGGCGGCGCAGTTGCATGTCGAGGATGGCGCGCGCCTGGATCTCGCTCAGCTTGAAGCGGCGCATGAGGCTAGCCTGGGCCGTATCGGCATCGCGCGAGCGGCGGATGATGCTGATGACTTCGTCGAGGTTGTCGAGTGCGATTTTCAAGCCTTCGAGGATGTGCGCCCGCTGTTTGGCGCGCGCCAGCTCGTAGCGCGAGCGGCGGGTGATGACCTCGCGCCGGTGCTCGACAAAGAGCTGCAGCATGCGCTTGAGCGAGAGCACGCGCGGCTCGCCATCGACGAGCGCCAGCATGTTGACGCCAAAGGTCGTCTGCATCGTAGTGTATTTGAGGAGCTGGTTCAGCGTGGCCTCGGTATCGGAGCCACGCTTGAGCTCGATGACGATGCGCATGCCGGTGCGGTCCGACTCGTCGCGCAGGTCCGAGATGGTTTCGATCTTGCGCGTGCGCACGAGGTCGGCGATGCGCTCGACGAGGGTGGCCTTGTTCACCTGGTAGGGCAGCTCGGTGACGATGATCGCCTGGCGGCCGCCCTTGAGGTCTTCGATGTGTGCCCTGGCGCGCACGACGATGCGGCCCTTGCCGGTGGCGTAGGCCGAGACGATGCCCTCGCGGCCCAAGATCGAGCCGCCGGTGGGAAAGTCGGGGCCTTTGACGTACTGCATGAGATCCTCGACGGTGACGTTGTCGAGGTCGTCATAATGCTCGATGACGTACGACACGGCGTCGCAGATCTCGGCCAGGTTGTGTGGCGGGACGTTGGTGGCCATGCCGACGGCGATGCCGGCGGCGCCGTTGACCAGGAGGTTGGGCAGCCTGGCGGGCAGCACGCGGGGCTCTTTGAGCGTGCCGTCAAAGTTGTCGATGAAATCGACGGTGTCCTTGTCGATGTCGGCGAGCATCTCTTCGGCAATGGCCGCGAGGCGCGCCTCGGTGTAGCGCATGGCTGCCGCATTGTCGCCGTCGATGGAGCCAAAGTTGCCGTGCCCGTCGACCAGGGGGTAGCGCAGCGAAAAGTCTTGTGCCAGGCGGACCATGGCGTCGTACACCGCGGCGTCGCCGTGGGGGTGGTACTTGCCCAGCACCTCGCCGACGATGCGGGCGCTCTTCTTGTGCGGCTGGCTGTGGCGCAGGCTCAGATCGTCCATCGCGTAGAGGATGCGGCGCTGTACCGGCTTGAGGCCGTCGCGCACGTCGGGCAGGGCGCGGGCCGTGATGACGCTCATGGCATAATCCAGGTAGGCATCGCGCATCTGCTCGACGATGCTGACCTGGCGGACGGTCCCAATCTCCATAAAGCCTCCGACAAGTAGACGAGGGGATTTGGAGTGGGTTTGTCTGAGCCGGGCGGCACGCGGCGCCCGGCTCAGACAAACCCACTCCAAACCCCATCAAGGTACTAACCGGGCGGGCGCGAAGCCTGGTGCCGGTGCAAGACCTTAAGGCGGGCGAATCTCCACAGATGGTGCTATTATACTTAAAACTTGCCGGCGGCGCCATTGCCAGGTCGGGTGTGGCACCCCTCTTGCTATACCTCTTGGGAGCAGACAGATAGGCGCCTGGGTCGGCATCCTCCACCCTTGCAACCCTCTGAACCGCGCAGGTTCCCGTCACCCGGCCGGGCGTAGGCCCACACGATGCGATCTCGGTTGTACCTGTTCAGACTGTTGTCTGCGGAGGGTTGTGTGAAGCGGAGTGGGAGGCGGCACGCGAGCTGGTTGGTGGGGCTGGCCGGCGCGTTGGTGCTTTCGGGCCTGCTGGTCGTGGCGGGCCTCTCGGCCGGGCGGGCCAGGGCCGAGGTTCAGGGCGCGCCGGCCACAGCCGAGGCGAGCGCCATCCTGGCGCAGCCACGTGGCTATCTGTTCAGGAGCGTGGTGGTGCGCGGCGAGGTGATCCGTCTGTGGGGCCGGCGCGCGCTGGCGCTGCGCTGTCACTCGGTGCGCCAGGGGCTGCTGATCGTGCTCAGCGAGCACGCCGCCGAGGCCGGCCTGCGTGCCGGGCAGACGGTGGACGTGAGCGGCAGCGTGCGGTCCGTCTCTCGGAAGGAATTGCAGGCGCTCGACCACGGCCGCGGGGTGGATGCGGATAGCGGGCGCCTGTTGGCCCGCTACGGTGGCGATCCCTACATCCTGGCCGATGAGGTGCAGCCTGCCGGCGGGGACGCGCCTCACGACTGACGACAGAGGATCGGCAGCATGAACAGACGCAGCACTCTCTGCGTAACTCGTGTGATGGCGACGGCGCTGGCGGTGGCCCTGGCCTGTACCGTGTTGGCGTGCCAACTGCCCGGCACCATCCTTGGCAGTGCGGCGGGCGCCACTATCGACGAGATCCTGGCCAACCCGCAGCGCTTTGCGGGGCACAGCGTCACGGCCGAGGGCCAGGTGAGCCGTATCGTGGCCGGGCAGGTGATTGCGCTGCGCGGGCAGGCCTCGAGCCAGGATGTGCTGGCCATCGTCAGCGGCCAGTCGCTGCGGGCCGTCGACTCGATCGACGCGGGCGACATGCTGCGCATCGTGGGCGCGGTAAGGATGCTGAGCCGCGATGAGCTGCGCCAGGTGGAGCAACAGCTCGGCATTGCGCTCGACGAGGAGAGGCTGCTCGGCCTGGCGAAGCAGGGGCCGTTCATTGTCGCACGCTCGGTCCGCAAATAGGCTGTACGCTTGCCACATGCTTGTAGTGAGGGAGAGGGGTTGGCGGGGCGGGCAAGGCGTCATAGACGCCCTGCCCGCCCCGCCAACCCCTCTCCCTCACTACGAACGGGGCCCTCTCATGACGAACCCAGGAACTGCTTCTCGTAGAGCTCGCGGTAGACGCTGCCGTAGGCGAGGAGCTCCTCGTGCCGGCCCTGCTCGACGATCTCGCCCCCAGAGACGACATAAATGCAATCAGCGCGGCGGATGGTGCTGAGCCGGTGGGCGATGATGACCGAGGTGCGCCCCCGCAGCAGCCGCGCCAAGGCCTCTTGAATCAGGGCCTCAGTCAACGTGTCCACGCTCGACGTGGCCTCGTCGAGGATCAGCAGCCGCGGCTGCACCATGGCGACCCGCGCGATGCAGATGAGCTGCCGCTGGCCTACCGACAGGTTCACGCCGCCCTCCTGGATGACGGTGTCGTAACCATCGGGCAGCGAGCGGACGAACTCGTCGAGGTTGGCCAGGCGCGCTGCCTCGCGCACCTCCTCGTCAGAGGCCTCGGGCCGGCCGTAGCGGATGTTGTCGGCGATGGTGGCCGCAAAGAGGAAGGGATCCTGCGGCACGATGCCCATCTGGCGGCGCAGCGAGCGCTGGGCGACGGCGCGGATGCTGTAGCCGTCGACGAGCACCTGCCCGGCTGTGGCGTCATAGAAACGGGCCAGCAGGCCGGCGATGCTGGTCTTGCCGGCGCCGGTCTGGCCGACGAGGGCGATCATCTGGCCCGGCTCGATGGTCATGGTGATGCCCTTGAGCACCGGCTCGCCGCCGCGGTACGAGAGCCAGACGTCGCGGAACTCGACGCGCCCCGCGAGCGGCGGCAGCTCGATGGCGCCCGGCGCGTCGCTCACCTCCACCTTGGCATCGAGGAGCTCGATCACCCGCTCGCCGCCGGCCATCGCCGATTGCAGCGTGCCGTAGAGCTGGCTCAGGTCGCGGATGGGCGCGAAGAGCTGCGCCACCCAGGCGAGAAAGGCGACGATGACGCCGATGGTCAGCTCGCCGCGGGCCACGGCCAGGCCGCCGGCCCAGAGGACGATGGCGGTGGCGACCATGCCCAGCAGGTCGACCGCCGGGGTGAAGGCGGAGGCCAGGGCGATGGCGGCGACGTGGGCGTTGCGGTTCTCGCGGTTCATGACGTCAAAGCGCTGCTGCGTTGTCGCCTCCTGGGCAAAGGCCTGGATCACGCGCATGCCGCCAATGTTCTCGGCCAGGTCGCCCACCACGGCGCCGATCTTCTGCCGCGTCTCGCGAAAGGCGTCGCGGGCCTGGCGGGCAAAGACGGCCGTGGCCGCGACCATGAGGGGCACGACGCTGAGGGCCAGCAGGGCGAGCCTGGCGTTGATCGCCAGCATGACCACGATGATGCCGACGATGATCGCCAGGTCGCCAACGATGCTGACCAGGCCCTGCGAGAGCAGGCTGTTGATGACTTCGACGTCGTTGATCACGTGCGAGAGGGTTACGCCAATGATGTGCACGTCGTGGTAGCCCACGTGCAGCTCCTGCAGGTGGCGGAAGAGCCGGCGGCGCAAAAGGGCGAGGACTCGCTGGCTGACGAGCGAGAGGATGTACGTCTGGCCGGCGGTGGTCAGGTAGACGGCGACGTAGGTGAGGCCGGTGAGCAGGGCGACGCGGGCCAGGCCAGCGGCGTCGCCCCTGGCGATGTGGTTGTCGATGGCCACTTTGACCAGGTAGGGGGCCAGCAGGTTCAGGCCGGCTGTTGTCAGCATCAGCGCCGCTGCGGCGAGCAAGAGCGGCCACTGTGGCACGGCAAAGCTGAGCAAGCGCCGGAAAACGTGCGGGTCAAAGCCGCGGCGTTCTTGGGCCGCGCCCATGCTCTCGATGAGCGATTTCGGCCCGCTGGTCATGCCGCGGTTGGTGCCAATGCCCAATCCCATGGCTCATGCGTCTCCAGAAAGAAATGAACCGCAGAGGCGCGGAGGACGCAGAGGCAAAACGGGGCGCGTGCTAGGTCGTGTTCGCAAACCGTCGTAGATTGGGGCCCCTTGGCCGCCACCGGCGGCCAAGGGGGGCTATGCTACGGGTTTGCGAACACGACCTAGCTCTGTGTCCTCTGCGCCTCTGCGGTGGAATCGTCGCCCGATCGCCGTGGCGAATCCGCCGGCATGAGTTGCCGGTAGTAGATGTCGGCGTAAAAGCCGCTGGCGTGCAAGAGCTCGTCGTGGCTGCCGCGGGCGACGATGCGGCCCCGATCGAGGACCAGGATGAGATCGGCCGTGCGCACGGTGCTCAGGCGTTGGGCGATGACGAAGCAGGTGCGGCTGGCCATCAGGCGCTCGAGCGCGGCCTGGATCTCGAGCTCGGTGTCGGCATCGACGCTCGACGTGGCTTCGTCGAGGATGAGGATGCGCGGGTCTTTGAGCAGCGCGCGGGCGATGGCGATGCGCTGCTTCTGCCCGCCCGAGAGGGTCGCGCCGCGCTCGCCCACCGGGGTGTCGTAGCCCTGGGCCATCTGCATGATGAAATCGTGGGCAGCCGCCGCCGTGGCCGCAGCGATGATCTTGTCGTCGGTCGCGCCGGGCAGGCCGAAGGCGATGTTCTCGCGGATCGTGCCGGTGAAGAGGGTGGTCTCTTGCAGCACGATGCCGATCTGGCTGCGCAGCGAGGCCAGGGTGACCTGGCGCAGGTCGTGGCCATCGAGCAGGATGCGGCCGGCGGTGGGGTCGTAGAAGCGCGGGATGAGGTTGATGATGGTGCTCTTGCCCGAGCCGGTCGTGCCCAGGAGCGCCACCACCTGCCCTGGCTGCGCTTCGAAAGAGATGTCGTCGAGCACCCTGCGGCGGCCAAAGTAGGCGAACGAGACGTGCTCGAACGACACGCGTCCCGCTGCCGCCGGCAGGTGGTGGGCCTCGGGCGCCTCGCGCACCTCCGATTCGGCATCGAGGATCTCAAAGACGCGCTGCCCCGAGGCCAGGGCATTGGCCAGCGCCGAGACGAGCATGCCCAGGCGCCGCACGGGGAGCACGAGCTGGGCCAGGTAGGTGCTAAAGGCGACGAGCTGGCCGATGCTGAGCCGGCCGGTCATGACCAGTTGCCCGCCATACCAGATGATGCCCACCGTGCCGATGTTGGCGATCAGGTCCATCAGTGGCACGTTCCAGGCCTGCACCTGCGACTGGCGCACGCTGAGGGTGAGCAGCTCGTTGTTCTCGCGGTCAAAGCGCGCGCACTCGGCAGGCTCCTGGGCAAAGGCGCGCACCACGCGCGTGCCGCGCAGGTTCTGCTCGAGGCGCGTGGTGAGCACGGCCAGTTGCTGCTGCACCCGCCCCGAGAGGGGCCGGAAGAGGCGCCCGTAGCGCGCCGCCTGGGCCGCCAGCAGGGGCATGGTGCCCAGCGAGAGGACAGCGAGGAGCGCGTTGCTGTTGAGCAGCACGATGGTGGTGCCGGCAAAGAGGACGATGGCATCGACCAGACGGATGAAGGCGCGGCCGGTCAGGAAGCGGATGCGATCGACATCGCTGATGGCACGGGCCAGGAGCTGGCCGCTCTCGGCGCGGTCGTGGTAGCTGAACGAGAGGGACTGCAGCTTTTCGTGGATGGCATTGCGCAGATCGTAGGCCACGCCCTGCGAGGTTCGCTCGCTGAGGTAGCCCTGGGCAAAGGTCAGCAGGCCTTTGAGCAAGACGAGCCCCAGGAGCGCCAGCGAGACCTGCAGGAGCACGGCGCTGCTGCCGCGGCGGATGCCATAGTCGACGCCGCGGCTGATCATCTGGGGCACGATGAGGTTGATCACATTGATGCCGAGGACGGTCAGGTAGGCACCGGCCGTGCCTGGCCAGTAGTGGCCGAGGTAGCCGAGGCAGCGCACGAGCACGCGGCCGCTCGACAGGTGCACCGGCTGCGCGTTGGACGGTGGCTTGACGAGTTCGGCGTGCATGGTCTAGCGCGCACCGTCGTCGAGCCAGGGCACGTACGTGTCCCAGCGGGCGCGCAGGTAGGGACGCTGCGCTTCAAAGATGGTGGCCTGGTTCTGGATGCCGGCCTCATACTCCTCGGGAGAATGGCGCTGCGTTTCGAGGAGGTAGGAGACGACGCGTGCGTAGTAGATGGGCAGCAGCGCGCAGATGACCTTGTCGGGGTCGCCTTCGCCCTTGTTGTAGACCACGGCAAAATCGACGACGATGCGCGCCCAGAGCTCGGCCGGTAGGGTGTCGGCGGCCGGGCCGCCCCTGAGGACCTCGCGCAGGCGCTCCAGTTGCTCGGAGGCCAGGATGGCGCGCCAGGTGCTGCGGTACTTGCTGCGCCCCTTGCCGGCAGCCTCCCAGATGTCTTCGATGGGGACGCCTGGCCGCGAGTTGGCCAGGCTGAGCTGCGGTGTGCCAAAGTGGGTCAACTGGGCGGGCACGCTGGCCTCGACCCACACGCGGCGGTAGATGTTGATCAGGCGGAAGAGGGTCCCGATGGTATGCAAGAAGCGCGGGTCGAGGGGCACGACAAAATCGCGCAAGCCTTCCATCTTGGTGCCCAGGCAGGCCTCGCCGATGCGCCGGCCCTCGATCATGTTCACCACGGTCAGCCAGACGTCTAGCCCATGGCGGGCCACATCGGTCTCCCAGACGTCGCGGAGGGCATATTGCCCCGCGAGCGGGCTGGCGATGGCCAGGTCGGAGCCGATGACGTGGCGCAGGTCGGCGCCGTAGAGCATGCGCAACACGGGGTAGACGATGTGGTCGGTCAGGGCGCTCTCCAGAGGGGGGCGGTCATAGTTGGGCAAGACCAGGTCGCACTGGCCGGCCAGGATGGGCGCGGCCAACGCGCCGAGCCACTGCGGCGTGATGTCGCGGGCATCGGGGCTGAGCACGATGCAAACGCGCGAGCCCAGTGCGGCGGCCACCTCAAAGACGGCGCGCAGCGCACTGCCGCGGCCCAGCAGGCCTTCGTAGGGTGTCACGATCTTCTTCACCGTTGGCGGCGTCGGCCAGTCGGTTGCGACCTGTAGGGTGTTATCGGATGAGCCGCCATCGGCTATCATGATGACGGCGCGGGCATTGGGAAAGTCACGGGCCAGGCCGGCCACGGCCGCGTCGAGCACCCGCCCCAGGGTGCGGCCGTTGCGGTAGGTGGGGATGCCAATAACCAGGTCCGCGGCGCCAATCTCACGGATGCGCCGCTTGGCCTCTGCGTGCAGAGCAGTCTCGTACATTGCGTCCTCCGTGTACGTCGTAATCAGTGTCGAGAACAGAGCTGCTATTGCTCTTGTGTCATGCGCACGCGCTCGACGGCCTGGCTGGCGGCCGCTTGCGGGCTTGACGTGCCCCGGGCGACGCTCTCTATGGCCGTTCGCAGGGCTGCGGAGGCAATGCTGTACGCGGGCTCGCGCGGCTGAGGGCTCGCCGCCTCCATCAGGTGCTCCAGAAAGCGCCGATACTCTCCATCAGTGATGGCCAAAGGCAACGCTGCGCGCCGCGTCGGCAGGCGGTAGGTTGCCTGAGACCAGGCCGCCATCGCCTGTGGCTCAAGGATGGCGCGCAAAAAAGCCACGGCCGCCGCCTGACGGTCAGGGTCCTTGGCGACGAGCGCCCAGCCCCAGCCGCTGGTCATGCTCGCTGGTGTGCCTGAAATCGTGGGCAGCGGGGCGATGCCGGTCGATGCCAGCCTGGCCCGCTCGCGCCCATAGTCCCATGAGGTGACGTTGGTCATAGCCACGCCGCTGGCCGCTGCGCCGCCGGCGCTGGTCAGGTAGAGGGGCCAGCAATCGCTGGCATCATCCAGGTCGAGTCCGGCTGGCGACAGCACGCCGGCCTGGAGCGCGGCCTGGTAGGCCTCGAGGATGGCCGACACGACAGCCTCGTCGAGGTAGGGCTTGCCGTCACGGTCGGTCAGCTTGCCGCCCAGTGCCAGGTATTGGGGCAGGAAGGCATCGCGCACGGCCCCGTCGGTGGGGCCGAGCGGCAGCAGGTAGGTTGTCGGCGAGTCCAGGAGCTCCGACCAGGTCGCCGGGGGCTCGCTGATGATGGCCGAGTTGTAGGCCAGGAAGCACAGGTCGGCCTCGTACTGCACGGCCAGCAGGTGCTCGCCGGCCTGGCCGGCCTGGCGCGCAAAAGGCATGAGATCGGCCAGCACAGTGTCGCCGATCAGGCCCTCCAGCGGTTGCAGCGGAGAGCCGTCGAGCAGCAGGCCGATTTCGCTCATGTCGATGAGCACGAGGTCGGGCAGGAGCTCGGGCGCCACGGGCGCCGTAGTCTGCAAAAAGTGGACAATGCCGCCCGGCCCGTAGGGCTTTTTGCGCACATAGTGCACTTGCCGGCCGGGATGGGCCTTGACGTAGGCGTCGATTTGGGCGGCCAACACGGCGCCGCCTGGGACGTCGTCGAGCGGGGCCATGGCATCGGGGCCCCAGATGGTCAGGGTGAGCGGCGAAGAGGTGGGCCAGGGCGAAGCTTCCGCGCGCGGGGTCTTGGGGGCGGGCGTGAGCGACGGCGAGGCAGGGGCTACCGGCGGAGTCGCGCCGGTTGCCGTCGCGCTGCGCGCCCCTGCGCATGATACCACCAGGAGCAACGCTGCCAACATTGGCAGCAGGCGCCAGGAAACACCCGACCGGGGCGAGACTGCCGGTCTCGACCGCCGCTTCGCACCCTTGCCCTGGCTTGCAGTCATCCTTCGCCGCTCTCCTCGTGCCAGTCGATGAGTGGGCCGAGAATCCCGCCGTATTATAGCACAATTCCGCGTGAACTGTGCATGCGGCATGTGCGGCCAATGCCTACTGTCATTGCGAGTATCCCATGCCGCGCGGCGGCATGGGATACTCGCAATGACAGGCCAAGGTTCTCCGCTGGTCACAGGGTTCGGGGACCCTGGGATACTCGCAATGAGTCCTCTGCTTGGCACAGGGCTCCGGGCACCCCGGGGTACTCGCAATAACGCTGGGGCAGGCTTGCGTTTTGCGGCCATCTGCGATACAATCCGCCGACTGTTCGCACCGTGAAGGAAAGGAGCCGCACTGTGGACCTCGCATCCCTCATTCGCGACGTGCCCGACTTTCCCATAAAGGGCGTGCTGTTCAAGGACTTGACGACACTGCTGCAGGACGCTCGGGGCTTCCACGAAGCGGTCGATGCGATTGCCCGCCCGTATCGGGGGCAGCAGATCGACGTGGTGGCCGCGATCGAGTCGCGGGGCTTTATCTTTGCGGCTCCGGTGGCCTACCTGCTCGGCGCGGCGTTTGTGCCCATCCGCAAGCCGGGCAAACTGCCGAGCGAGACGATCAGCGTCGAGTATACGCTGGAGTATGGCACCAATACCCTAGAGCTGCACCGCGATGCCATCAAGCCCGGGCAGAGGGTGCTGTTGGTCGATGACCTGCTGGCGACCGGCGGCTCTGCCAAGGCCGCCGTGCAGTTGCTCGAACGCCTCGGAGGCCAGGTTGTGGGCATTGCCTTCCTGGTGAGCCTCACATTCCTAAAGGGGGCAGATAACCTCCCCGGCTACGACATCTACACGGTGATCGATTTCTAGGCCCGCCTCCCACATGCTCAGCGATCGCCTGTGCCTGCCTGCCTGCGAGCCGGCAGGCGGGGCGTGCCGCTGAGGCCAGCAGCCCACAGACTGCTCGCTGCCGATAACTCTGGTTGGAGAAGGAAACCATGGCCAATGAGCAGGACAGACTGGAGAAGGAGCGCCAGCGGACGGAAGAGGAGATTGCCCGCTTGCGCTCGTACCTGGAGACCGAGCTGGAGCGCAGCACGGGCGAAGATGACGATGCGGTGGATACCGCGGCCGACATCTATGAGCGCGAAAAGACCCTGGCGCTTATCCGCACCCTGGAGGACAAGCTAGCCTCGATTGAGCATGCCCTGCACTCGAGCATCACCGGCCGGTACGGCATTTGCGAGCGCTGCGGTACAGAGATCGAGCCGGGCCGTCTGGAGATCATGCCTCACGCGACCCTTTGTGTGCGCTGCCAGGCTGAGACCGAGCGCCGTGTCCGCCGCACGCGCGTCGCGGCCGATGAGTAAAGGAGACTGCGAACGGTATGGGCCGCGTCCACGTGTCGCAGCACCCGCTCATCCAACACAAGTTGGCCCTGCTACGCAGCATCGAAACGGGGCCGAAAAAGTTCCGTGAGCTCGTGCGCGAGATATCGATCCTCCTGGCCTATGAGGCCACGGCAGACCTGGCCCTCACGCCGATTGACGTGATGACCCCACTGACCAACGCGACGGGCATGGCGCTGAGCGACAAGATCGGCCTCATCCCCATCCTGCGTGCCGGCCTGGGCATGGTGGAAGGGATCTGGGAGATGATGCCGGCCGCAGAGGTCTGGCATATTGGGCTCTACCGCGACCATCGCACGTTGCAGCCGGTGGCCTACTACAACAAGCTGCCGGTCAACCCTACGGTCCAGGTCTGCCTGATTCTCGACCCCATGCTCGCCACCGGCGGCTCAGCCGTGGCCGCTGCCGACATGCTCAAGCAGTGGGGCGCCAGGCGCATCAAGTACCTGGGCATTATCGCGGCGCCGGAGGGGGTCGAATTCCTGCAGGCGCACCATCCCGATATCGATATCCACCTGGGGACGATCGATGATCACCTGACCCCCGAGCCATCGGCACCGGGCGAGCCGCCCCGGGGCTATATCGTGCCTGGGCTCGGCGATGCCGGCGATCGCCAGTTTGGGACGGGCTGATGCCTATGAAGGCGCTGCCGATGTGGGCCATTGACATTGCCGTCTTTGTAGCCGCCCTGGTGGTGACCTGGCTGGTGACGCCGCTGGCCGGCGCCCTGAGCCGGCGCCTGGGCCTGGTCGATGTGCCGGGCGGCAGGCGCCAACACCAGGGGGCGATCCCACGCCTGGGTGGGATCGCCATCTACGCCGGCTTTATGGTGGCCACGCTGCTCACTCTGCCCACGCTGGGCCGCTACTACTACCCGGCCGATTGGCTGCGGCTGGCAGGGCTGCTCATTGGCGGCACGGTGATCTTTTTCGGCGGTCTGCTCGACGACCGGAGGCAGTTCTCGGCCCTGACGCAACTGGTCCTGCTCGTCATCGTCGCCGCGATCGCCATCCGCTACACCGTCTTTATCGAAGTGGTCAACAACCCCCTTACCGGCACCCCGCTCAAGTTCCCGCTGCCGCTCACCATCGCCCTCACGCTGCTCTGGCTGGCCGGAATGACGACGACCGTGAACTGGCTTGACGGGCTGGACGGCCTGGCGGCGGGCGTGAGCGGCATCGCCATGTTGGTCTTTTTCGTGCACATGCTGCGCATGAACCAGCCGAGCCAGGCGCTGCTGCCGCTGGCCCTGCTGGGCGCGATTGCCGGCTTTTTGCCTCGCAACTGGCACCCCACCAAGGTCTTCCTGGGCAGCTCTGGGGCCTACTTTTTGGGTTTTGCGGTCGGCGCACTGGCCATCATCGGTGTCGCGCGCACCGGCACGGCGCTCCTTGCCCTGGGCGTGCCCATCCTCGATGTCGCCTGGCAGATCTTTGACCGCGTGCGCCACAGGCGCTCGCCGGGCTCGGGCGACCGCGGGCATCTGCACTTCCGGCTGGTAGACCTGGGCCTGCCGCAAGAGCGTATCGTGCTCCTCTACTGTGCCCTCTCGGCGGCGTTGGGCGCACTGGCCCTGCTCATGCCGCCACCACTGTACAAACTGTTGGCCCTGGTGGCGCTGGGGCTGGTGGTGGTCGTGGTCCTGCTCGTGCTGACACGGCTGGGCGAGCGGCGCATCAGGCCGGGCGCCGAGGCGGCAACACCTGAGAGCGAGCCGGGAAGCAAAGTATGAGGCATCTGCTGAGTGTCATTGCGAGTACCCCAGGGTTCGCGGAACCCTGTGCCCAGCACAGAACCTTGACCTATCATTGCGAGCCGCAGCGAAGCAATCCCCGCGTCCGGCATGGGAGATTGCTTCGCTACGCTCGCAATGACAGGACCAAGTTTCTGAGCAGACATCATGCCCCAAGGGCACCACAAGCGATGAAAACGGCCACACGCCGCCTGCGCGCAGGGAGGAACGACGCCCACGAAGCCGCCTGCGGCGGCCAAGGGGGGCTAGGCTACGGCGCCCTGCCGCATTTTCAAGTCAGCGCAGCGGGGCAAAGACCCTCAGCGCTTGCGGCCCGCAACGCACACTGGCATAGTTGTTGCTACTGACTCGTCAGCCACAACTTGGCCCATCCGCAAAGTGGCGGAGGCGGCTCCCGGAGCCTGGCCTGAGCGCAGGGATGGGAGCCTGCTCTGCTTCTCGGATTGGCACTTTCGGGGAGGAGTGGGTAGCGTGAAACTGCTAGTGCTCGACGCAAGTGGACACACCGAGAAGGACGTGAGCCTGGACGAGGCGCGCATGGAAGTGGCCCGGGCCATCCTGGATGGGCGGGCGGTCATCGCCGTGGATAGCTCCGACGACAATGGCTCACCGATCACCGACGCCGGCCAGTTGATGGAGCAGCACAAGCTGGCCTACATCTTGCACCCGATGGCGGGCGGCTAGTCGCGGCGCAGTCGCCGGCCGATGCGCCTCAGCCACTGGCCGATGGAGGCCACGGCCAGTCGCAGTGAGGCGCTCACCGGCCGGCCGGCTCTGGGGCGGGCGGTGGCGGGCAGTTTTTCGCGGAGCTGCCTGATGCGGATCAGGAGCTCGGTCGGCGGGCCAAAGACGTTGCCGTTTGCCAGCAGCTTCTCCTCATCGTTCCTGGCCAGAAGCACCATGCCCAACACGTGGTCGGCCAGGGGAACGTCACCCACCGGCACCAGGCAGAGATGACCGAAGAGGTTGCCATCCTTGTCGGCGAGCATGCAGCGCCCCACGGCCTGGATGACGTACGAGACGCCTGGGATCAGCCTGGAGGGGACGCGCAGTCCATTCAGAGAATGGAGTTGGGCATACTCCTCGGGCCCCAGCATCTGCTGCAGCAGCTTTTCGGCGCGGACCTCCTTGGGGCGCTGCAGGCCATAGGTGCACATCGGGCACAGGCAGTTGCCTGCCGATACCGGGGGCTGGGCGACGACACGCGGTTCTTCTCTGCTCATTGCCGATCCCTCTTGCAGGTGATTGGGGCTGTCGGTGCCCCTTTTCTGCCGAGAGCAAACTGCGTGCCAGGGTTCTGGAGCGCGAAGGACGCGAAGAGGCGCTTTGCCGATTGCCGGAACATCTGCGAGCGCCCGCAAGAGGAAGGCATGCCGCCAAGTGGCGAGCCGCTTCGCGTCCTTCGCGCTCCAGAACCCGGTTACGTATCGCGATACTGCACGCGGCGGCCGGTGAGGCGACCGGCGACCCACTCGATGAGCAGCAGGGGCAGCACCACGGCCACGTCGATGGCGACGGTCAGCGAAAAGGCATAGGCCAGGTATGAGAGCAGGCGCAGGCCCAGGGCCAGCCACGCTTGGGGGACGCGGGGGATGCCGACAAGGGCGTAGGCCATGGCCAGCACCAGCGCCAGGTAGAGGGCGAAGGTGCGCCAGGGGCGGCGGTCGGAAGCGCTGGGCAGCATGGCGTTGGCGATGGCAAAGATGAGGTAGACCCACAGCCAGGCATCGGGCGCCCGCAGGCAGGTGACGATGCGCGCCGGCCAGGCGACCGGGTCGAACTGGGTGGTGGGCAACAGGCCAAAGCCCCAGCGCGCCAGCAGCAGCACCAGCGCCGTGCCGCTGAGGAGCGGCGCCAGGCCGATCAGGCTCTCGCGCACCGGGTCGACGTGGGCGATCTGCACCGAGCCGAAGCGCATTTGGCGGCCCCGCTTGCGCTCGGGCCCGATGGAAATGGCGCCCACACGCACCCCCAGGAGCCTGGCGGTGAGCCAGTGGCTGAGCTCGTGCAGCACCACGCCGGGCAGGAGCAGGAGAAAGTGCGCCAGGGCAGCGGCGTTGCTGCTGGCGGTCAGCAACAGCACCAGCCCCTGGATGTGGCTGTGCAGCTCGCGCTGCACGAGCCACAGGGCCAGCGCCACGCCCGCCAGCCAGAGCAGGATGGTCCAGTCGGTAGGCATGGGCGAGCTCCTTGGGGATGACGCGTAAAGCGTAAAACGCAATGCGTAATGCGTGATACGTGAGCTGCTGCGTGTTGCGTATTCCGTTTGCTCAACTCGGACCAACGGAACACGCAATACGCAACAGAGGTTCTCACGCATTACGCATCACGCATTACGTTGTACGCATCACGCCTTGCGCTTCGCTTCGGCTGTCTGCCTGACGATGGCGGCGAAATCGTCGGCCTTGAGGCTGGCGCCGCCGACGAGGGCGCCGTCGATCTCGGGCTGGGCGACGAACTCGGCGATGTTGCCGGGCTTGACGCTGCCGCCGTACTGGATGCGAATGGCATCGGCCACGGCGCGGCCAAACATCTCGGCCAGGGTGTCGCGCACGGCACGGCCGATGATGCGGTTGGCGTCGTCGCCGGTGGCGGCGCGGCCGGTGCCGATGGCCCAGATGGGCTCGTAGGCCACGATCAGCCCCTGCGCCTGCTGCGGCGTGAGGCCCGCCAGGCCACGGCGCACCTGGCCAGAGACGAAGGCGACCGTCTCGCCGGCCTCGTTCTGGGCCAGGTTCTCGCCCACGGCGACGATCGGCGTCAGGCCATAGGCCAGGGCGGCATGGACCTTGCGGTTGACCGTCTCATCGGTCTCACCGAAGAACTGGCGCCGTTCCGAGTGGCCGATGATGACGTATTGGGCGAGCTCTTTGATCATCAGTGGCGAGATCTCGCCGGTGAAGGCGCCTTCCTTTTCCCAGGACATGTTTTGCGCGCCGGCGCCGATGCCCGAGCCCTGCACCAACCTGGCCACAGTGGCGAGTGCAGTAAAGGGCGGGCACAGGACGCGTTGGACGGAGTTCAGCGGCTGAAGCTGGGGCAGCAGCGCCTCGACGAGCGCGGTCGCCTCGGCGACCGTCTTGTACATCTTCCAGTTGCCGGCAATGATGGGTGTACGCATGGGCGCGACTCCTTGCACAGTGTAGTGTGGGCGATGTTACCACAGAAGAAGCTGCCTGGCAAGAGCATACGCGCTTTGACAGCGCGGCAGATTGTCCGTATAATCAACCGTTGCTGGTCAACAACCGGCCACGACGCAGCAGATCGTTGGGAGGTACGAAGGACCGTGTTCGCGATTGTTGAGACGGGTGGCAAGCAGTATCGCGTTTCCGAAGGCGACTTGATACAAGTCGAAAAGTTGGCCGCTGCCAAGGGCGAGACGGTCACGCTGGATCGCGTCCTGATGATCGGCGATGGCGATCAGGTGCGCGTGGGCAAGCCTGTGGTCGAGGGTGCGCAGGTGCGGGCCAAGGTTGTTGACCAGGACCGCGGACCCAAGATCATTGTCTTCAAGTACAAGCCCAAGATCCGCTACCGGGTCAAGAGCGGGCACCGGCAGTCACTCACGCACCTGCGGATCGAGCAGATCGTCGGCTGACGGGCAGGTCGCACCTTGCTGCCGGCCCGGCCAGAGTCTGGCCTGGCAGTGAACGCGATAAGAGTCACAGGATAGGAGCAGTTGAGTTATGGCACACAAGAAGGGCGGCGGCTCCAGCCGCAACGGGCGCGACAGCCAGTCGAAGCGGCTGGGCGTGAAGCGCTATGATGGCGAGCTTGTGCGGGCGGGCACGATTATCGTGCGCCAGCGCGGCACCCATTTCCATGTCGGGCAGAACGTCGGCCTGGGCACCGACCACACCATCTATGCCACGATCGACGGCTATGTCAAGTTCGAGTTCGTGCCGCACACCGACGGGCGCAAGCGCATCAGCGTGTACCCGGAAAGGATGTCGTAGGCATGAAGAAGGGGATCCATCCCGAGTATTACCCCGACGCCAAGGTCATCTGCGCGTGCGGCCATACGTGGACGACCGGGTCGACCAAGAAAGAAATCCGCACCGACATGTGCTCTCAGTGCCACCCCTTCTATACCGGCGAGCAGCGCATCGTCGATACGGCCGGTCAGGTCGAGCGCTTTGAGCGCCGGCTGGGCCAGCGGCGCGAGTTCGAGTCGAAGACGGCGGCGCGCGAGCGCAAGCGGGGCGAGCGCCAGCGCCAGGCCGTGGCGATCGAGGCGCCCGAAGAGGCCGAGGCTGCGGCTGCGCCGGCCCCGGCAGAAGGCGAGGCCGGCAGCCCGAGCGGCGAAGAGGCCTAGCCGCGCCTCTCTGCGGCGATTGAAAGACAGAGTGCAGCCCACTCTGTCTTTTTTCTGGGCGGTGCAGCCCGGGGGCGCGCGTGACCTACCACTATCATCGCTACAACGGCGGCTGGGTTGAGGTTATCTGCGGCAGCATGTTCAGCGGCAAGACGGAGGAGCTGATCCGTCGCGTAAAGCGCGCCGAGATCGCGCGGCAGAACGTGCAGGTCTTCAAGCCGGCGATCGACATCCGCTACCATACCGACAAGGTTGCCTCGCATGGCGGGGCGGTCTTGGCGGCCGTTGCCGTGAGCTCTTCGCAGGAGCTCCTCGCCCAGGTGGCGCCCGACGCTGCCGTGGTGGCCATCGATGAGGTCCAGTTCTTCGACAACGGCATCGCCGTCGTCTGCCGGCGGTTGGCGAGCGACAAGCGGCGGGTCATCGTGGCCGGGCTCGATACCGACTTTCGTGGCGAGCCGTTCGGGCCAATGCCCACGCTGATGGCCGAGGCAGAGGTGGTCGACAAGCTGCAGGCCATCTGTGTGCGCTGTGGGGCACCCGCCAGCCGCACGCAGCGCCTGATCGACGGCCGGCCGGCTGCCTACACCGACCCTGTGATCATGGTCGGTGCGGCTGAGGTCTATGAAGCGCGCTGCCGGCACTGCCACGAGGTTCCTGGGAAGGACAGGCCGTGAAGGAATTCCAATACGGCGGGCAGGCGGTCCTCGAAGGCGTGATGATGCGCGGGGCCGAGCACTTTGCCGTCGCCGTGCGCAACCCCCAAGGGGCAATCACCATCCACAGCGAGCCGTTGGAGGGATACATCTACCGCGGCTTTGTTGCGCGCACACCCTTTGTGCGCGGCCTGACGATGCTGTGGGATACGCTCGTCCTCGGCGTGCGCACCCTGATGTACTCGGCCGATGTAGCCGTCAGCGACCAGCCCGATGTCTCGTTCAGCGGCCCCGTGGCCTGGGGCACGATGGCCGTCTCGCTCACCATCGGGGTCGGGCTCTTCTTCCTGCTGCCCGTCCTCCTCGTGCGCCTGGTGGATCGCTACCTGGCCTCCTCGCTGCTGAGCAGTGTCGTCGAGGGTGTGGTGCGGCTGGCCTTGTTTGTTGGCTATTTGGCGGCAGTGGGCACGATGCCCGACATCAAGCGCGTCTTTGCCTATCATGGCGCCGAGCACAAGGCGGTGAACGCCCTCGAGGCGGGGGCGCCGCTCGAGCCGGAACAAGTCGAGCGCTTTAGCACCGCGCATCCGCGCTGCGGCACGGGCTTTATGCTGCTGGTGCTGGTCATCTTTATCATCCTGTCCTCATTCTTGGGCCGGCCGGCGCTGTGGCTGCGGGTGCTCTCGCGGCTGCTGCTGATCCCGGTCGTTGCCGGCGTGGCTTATGAAGTCATGAAGCTCAGCGCGCGCCACCGCACCCGGCCCATCGTGGGGCTCTTGCTCGCCCCTGGCCTTTGGCTGCAGCGCCTCACCACACGCGAGCCCGATCGTTCGATGCTCGAGGTCTCGATTGCGGCCTTGAGGGCCGTCGTCGAGGCGGAGGCGACGGCTCCGGCCCCTGCGACGGATGTGTCGCCCGGGCTGGAGCAGGCCGGCTAGAACACCAGCGTTCCCTCACCCACCGACCCCGGGCTGCGAACTGCGCGGGGCGGCCTCGGGCCGGCGGTTGTGATGCTGGGCTGAATGCGTCTCGCTTCCCGCGCGCCCGCGCCACCCAAGGAGGTGCTGCGATGTTGAGCAAGGAAGAACTGCTGGCCCGTGCCAAAAAGCCCTCGGACGATGCCATGCGCCTGCACCCCTTCTTCAGGGGCAAGGTGCAGACGGCGCCCAAGTGCGTCATCCGCGATTTTTCGGACTTTTCCATCTGGTACACGCCGGGGGTG